>ERZ808026.350-NODE-350-length-10217-cov-5.522880_pt1 | contig 10217 bp, 11 predicted proteins | sample MGYA00380182_ERZ808026 | MGnify/ENA primary metagenome ERZ808026 (study PRJEB31490, sample SAMN06133376) | cow dung metagenome | isolation source: H9 | host: cow | place: China: Chengdu | collected 2015-05 ... | reverse complement strand
TATCTGACAAATCTCTTCAAAGAAACTTATCTAAAGGATATCATGGAAAGACATCATATTGAAAAAGCACAGGAGTTAGAAGACTTAGTTAACATTCTGGCTTCTACGATTGGTTCGTTGACAAATCCACCGAAAATTGAAGCTACCTTTAAAAGTGCGATTCAGTCAACAATTAGCCTAAATACAATCAGACAGTATATTGAACATTTGGAAGATGCATTTATTATCAATAAAGCCAATCGTTATAATGTAAAAGGCAGAAAATACATTGGCACACCGTTGAAATATTATTTTGAAGATGTGGGACTTAGAAATGCGAGATTAGGATTTAGACAGGTTGAAGAAACACATCTGATGGAGAATATTATTTACAACGAATTACGAAGCAGGGGATACACAGTAGATGTTGGTGTTGTAGAAAAGCGTGGAACTGATGAAAATGGTAAAGAGTACAAGAATCAGTTGGAAATTGATTTTGTAGCTAATCTTGGCAGTAAACGTTATTATATCCAGTCCGCTTTTAGTATGCCGACAGAAGAAAAGCGTATTCAGGAAAAAGCTTCTCTTGTAAATGTAAATGATTCTTTTAAAAAGATTATCGTTGTGAAAGATGTTGTAAATGTTACAAGGGATGAAGATGGAATTACTACGATGAGTATCTATGACTTTTTATTAAAAGAAAATAGTTTGGAACTGTAAGAACCTCTTAATAGGTTTAATACGCACAACATGGAAGGAGAAAGTTACAGTGATTAGATATCCATTATATGTAACAATAGACACTAATATTTTTGATTCCACAGGATATGACTTGGGAGACAGTGGTATAAAAAACTCTGGAGATTACATTTTTCGATGCTTTCAGCAGAGTTTTGTGATTATGAGTAGAGTTTTATAATTTCTTCAGCAATGGCTCGCTTTGCAATACAGCGATCCATTGCTTGTTTTTCTATGTAGCGGTGAGCGTCTGGTTCACTCATTTTTAATTCGCTGATCAAAAGCCATTTTGCTTTATTGACCAGACGGATTTCTGCCATTTTTTCTTCAATGGACAGAGACTTTTTCTCAAATTGTCTTAGTCGCTCCCTTGCACTTTCCATCCAGTTGAGTGCATGTATCATAGTTGGTTTAGAAGTTGGTTTTGGTAGAGTAAAAACACCATATTCAGCTACTTTGTCATGAATTTCAGCGTGAATATCACTTTTGACTAGAAGCAGTACAGCGGTTTGTTTGGTAGTGCATGTATCAATGGCAAAACGAATACCGGTGTCATCAGGAAAAGGAGAGTTTATGATGATAAAATCAAAAGTTTTTTCAGAAAGTACTCGTTTAGCGGCACTGACACTTGCAACTGTATGAACAGGATAGTATCTTGTTTCAGGGAGTAAGTCAGCAAAGGCAGAGGTGAAACTATCTGTTGCAGATACAACGAGTATACTGTAAATACGTTCTCTTAAACTCATATAGCACCTCCTCCTTTATTGGCTTGCATTACTGTTTGCAGTAAATATCTAAGATGGTTTTCGGTATATGTTTTTTGATGAAATCACTGTTTGCAGCAACAACACAGGCGGCTCTAAAATCTTTTGGCAACTGTCTGAAATTTGCAAGAGTAGCTTCATCAGCTTTATATAGATTGATATCCGCAGGGGTCGGCAATTCCAGTTTATTCTGAATACCATCCAAAATGGCATAAATTATTAAGGCAAATGCCAGATAAGTGTTTGCGGATGGATCAGGAGAACGAAGTTCGGCGCGACGGTATTCGCCTATAGCTGCCGGAACTCGTACAAGCTGAGAACGATTTTCACTGGACCAGGATATATATTGCGGTGCCTTATTGATACCAAAACGCTGATAAGAATTCTCCGTAGGATTAAAAAAAATGGTCATATCCTCAACCTTATCCAAAATACCTGCAATCAGATAATTCATTGTGTCTGTACCATCAGAAGACTTCACAGATATATTGATATGAAATCCATTTCCGGGTTTATCTTCCAATGGTTTTGCACTGAAATCTGCAAAAAGTCCGTTGCGTCTTGCGATTGTTTTTACAACTGTCTGAAATGTCATAGCATTATCAGCAGCAGTTAAAGGCTCAGAATAGCGGAAATCAATTTCATTTTGTCCAGGCCCCTCTTCATGATGTGAACTTTCCGGTTGAATACCCATTTGTTCTAAGGTCAGGCATACCTCACGACGAATATTTTCTCCTTTATCTTCGGGTGCAATATCCATGTAACTTGCATCATCGTAAGGCGTTTTAGTTGGTTTACCGTTTTCATCTAAATTGAAAAGATAAAATTCTTGTTCTGCACCAAAGAAAAACTGATATCCGGCATGTTCCGCATCCTGAATTGCTTTTTTTAAGATGGCACGTGTATCACATTCAAAGATTCTTCCGTCCGGATAGGTAATGTTACAGAACATTCTTACGACACGTCCGTGTTCTGGTCTCCATGGAAGAGGCATCAAAGTGTCTGCTTCTGGGTGGAGGAACAGATCGGAATGATTTTCATCACCAAAACCCACAATGGCGGATGCATCAATGGCAATGCCATATTCAAAAGCACGAGGAAGTTCCTGTGGCATAATGGATATGTTTTTTTGTTTGCCAAATACATCACAAAAGGCAAGGCGGATGAATTTTACATCTTCCTCCTGTACGTATTGTATTACCTCTTCTTTTGAATACTTCATATACCTACCTACTTTCTTTTTGTTTATAAGATTTTAATTTGCTACATACATCTGTTTGTATGGATTTTTACTGTCTGGTGTTATGATTGTAAATGGAGCAGATAATAGTTCATCCACAGAATATCCGAAGTCTGTACAATATTCAGAAAGATATTCTTTGATTTCTTCCAAATCCTCATCTGAAGCACACCTTGCAGTTACTTGTTCTGGGAAACGTATATCCTTATAGTTACCACGTAGGAACATTTTGCCACCATGCATTCCGGTACATGGGAAGTTACCTACGATACGTTTGTTGTTTTTGTGAAGACCAAGGATGATAATGATTCCTCCAGCCTGATATTCTCCAAGGAAGCTTCCGGCACATCCTCCGATAATCATGACAGGAACTTTTTCTTTATAAGCCTTCATATGGATTCCTGCACGATATCCAGCATTGCCCTGAACAAAAATTTTGCCTCCACGCATAGCATAACCGGCAGCATCACCGACATTTCCATAAATCAGGATTTTGCCTTCATTCATGGTATCACCAACAGCATCCTGTGCATTGGCATGAACGGTAATACTGGAATTGTCCAGGTATGCACCCAAGGCATTTCCCGGTATTCCATTGAGTGTAAGGTTCTTTCCTGACATACCGGCAGCGATAAATCTCTGCCCGCAGCAACCTTCAATAGAGCAGTCTTTATCTGCTTTTCGAAGTGCTTCATTTACAGCTTTATAATCTAAGTTTTTTACGTCAATGACTTGCATATTATACCACACCTCCAAAAAATTGTTTACGTTTTTCTGCGGAAAATGCCGTAGAAGTAGCGGTTTTCTTCAAATGCTCAAAATTTATGGAGCTTAGAGGAATACGATCTCGTATCAGAGAGGTATAGATTCCAGCACGGTTTGTAGCTCCAATTAGGATAAATCCAGTTAAATAATCGTCTTTCGTAAATAGTCGTTTTAAGGTATGCTCAGTTTTTTCTTCGTATAATTCGCCACCTTGTTCGGCTGTATAATAGCTGCCGGCGGTCATAGCGTGTAATCCAAAGAAGCCGATGGAATTCATTGGAATTGCCTTATCAAAGACGGCAGAGTGCCCAGTCATATTGACACCGGCACAATTGCCTTGCATATAAGCGTTTGGCAATATGGCAAGGACACGTTTGCCTTGGAAGGAAATATCTTCACCTTCAGTACAGTCGCCTGCAGCATAAACATCCGGGATGGAAGTTTCCATTTTGGTATTAACCAGAATACCGCGATTTACCTCCCCATTAATATCTTTTATGAGAGAAGTATTGGCACGGACACCGACGGCAAGCACTAAAGCATCGAAGTGAACGGTTTTTCCGCTGTTCATGATAGCAGTATTTTTCTCAAAGGATGCAACACTGTCCCCTAATAAGAAATTAATACCATTTTGTTCCAGATGTTTTTGCATCATGAAAGCACATTCTGTATCAAGGATACTGGATAGTATACGGTCAGCAAGATCACAGACAGTGATACTGGATACCCGTTCCTTTAAGCCTTCGGCACATTTTAAGCCGATAAGTCCGGCACCTATGATCAATACATTAGAATTTTTATTAATAGAGGATTCCAGTTTCAGCATATCATCCATTGTCATAAAGGAATGTTTGTTTTCCACTGATTCCAAACCCGTAAAAGGAGGTACAAACGGAGAGGAACCAGTGGCAAGGCAGAGTTTATCATAAGAAAGCAAGGTATTATCATTTAGGGTTATCACTTTCTTGGATGGTTCGATTTTCACAGCCTTTTTACCGTAATAAACTTCACAGCCCATTTTTTTATAGAAATCGGGAGTACGGTATGCCATTTTTTCCGGAGTGGTCTTGCCTTCCAGACAGTAGGAGATGAGAGGACGGCAATATACGGGATGTTTTTCTTCCGAAATCACAAGGATCTTACCTGTCGCATCCATTTTGCGGATTCCCTCGATACAGCCCACAGCAGCAACGCCATTTCCAATTACAACATATTGAGTCATCCTATTCACCCCTTTCTTCATAGACGATTGCCCGGTTCGGACAACCTTTTACACAGGCTGGTTCACCACAGGTGTTGGCAATGCAAAGTTCACATTTTTGCATGATTCCATTTTCATTCGGTGCCAGTGCTCCATATGGACAGACCAGAACACAGGTTAGACATCCGACGCATTTATTTTGGTCAATATGGACAACTTCGTCAATCTTGGAGATTGCGCCTGCAATACAGCTTTTTATGCATATAGGATCGGTGCAGTGTCTGCAGGAAACGGCATAGCAGATTTTTTCACCTTCTTCTATATGGATACGAGGAAAAATTGGCTTTCCCTTTAATGCCTCTGCCATATTCCTTTCTCCGGAATTGGCAAAAGCACAATTATATTCACACAAATGGCATCCGAGACACCATTCTTCTTTAACATAGACTCGTTTCATTTTATCAGATCCTTTCTGAAACAACTTATTGTTCCTTGCGAAGAGAAGGAAAATTGCAGGTTTTGAATACAGAAACCAGAAGCATGGCAAGAATCAAACCCACAATTCCCTGAATTGCATTCCCTGGTATAGAAGCAGCTGCGCCAAGACCGAAGCCCATAACTACTGACTCAAAGAAAAAATATCCGGCAATCATGAAACATTCTGCGATAGCTCCTATTATTGCAGTCTTTACCGCATTATTTTTGGACAGATCCTTTATAAACAGTCCCATAATAACAGCCATAAAACCTTTGATTAGAAATGTGGCTGGTAAAAAAGCAACATAACCGGAAAAAAGGTCGGCAAGTGCAGAACCAATACCGGCAGCAAGACCGCCATACAATGGTCCAAGAAGTATTCCGGATAACAGGACAATACAATCCCCTAAGTTGATATACCCACCAGTAGCAGTAAGAGGGATTTTTATAACCATGGTTGCAACACAGGTCATTGCTGCTAAAAGTGCAGCCATTACAAGTTTCAAGGTTTTCTTAGTTTGCATATTTATCACTCTCCTGCATGAGAGATACCAAGTATCTCGAGTTCTTTCTCTGTCAGACCGATGCCACGCAGCATCAGGCGGTTTCCTCGCAGTGCTTCGATGGAATTGATACCCATGCCTCCCATCAGCTCTTTAATTTCATGTTTCCATGCGGTCATAAGATTGACCAGACGTTCGCTTCCTATTTCCGGGTTTAGTCTCTTTACAAGTTCTGGTTTCTGAGTTGCGATTCCCCAGTTACATTTACCACTTTGGCAGGTTCGGCAAAGATGACAGCCAAGGGCCAAAAGGGCGGCGGTAGCTACATAACAAGCATCTGCTCCAAGTGCAATGGCTTTCACCACATCAGCAGCACTTCGGATGCTTCCGCCAACTATGAGGGATACATTGTTGCGAATACCTTCATCGCGAAGTCTTTGGTCAACAGCGGCTAATGCAAGTTCGATTGGAATTCCCACATTGTCACGGATTCTGGTAGGAGCAGCTCCCGTACCACCTCGAAAACCATCGATGGCAATGATATCAGCCCCACTGCGGGCAATTCCGCTTGCTATGGCAGCAATGTTGTGAACAGCAGCAACTTTAACGATGACAGGTTTTTTATATTCCGTAGCTTCTTTCAGTGAGAAAACCAGCTGACGTAAATCTTCAATAGAATAAATATCATGATGTGGAGCAGGTGAGATTGCATCAGAGCCTTCCGGAATCATGCGGGTGCGTGACACATCACCGACAATTTTTGCTCCCGGAAGATGTCCTCCGATACCAGGCTTTGCGCCTTGTCCCATTTTGATTTCAATAGCAGCACCTGCATTCAGATAATTTTCATGAACACCAAAACGGCCAGAAGCTACCTGCACGATGGTATTCTCTCCATAGCAGTAAAAATCTTCATGCAGACCACCTTCACCAGTGTTATATAAGATACCAAGCTCGGCTGCGGCCAGTGCCAGAGATTTATGGGCATTGTAACTGATCGAACCATAGCTCATAGCGGAGAACATGACTGGCATGGAAAGCTCCAGCTGTGGAGGCAATTCACAGTTTAATGTACCATCTTTGTTACGCTGTACTTTTTGTGGTTTTTTGCCTAGATATACTCTGGTTTCCATCGGCTCTCGTAAAGGGTCAATGGAAGGGTTTGTTACCTGTGAGGCATTGATCAGGATTTTGTCCCAGTATACAGGCAGTGGTTTGGGATTTCCCATGGAAGACAAGAGCACACCACCGCTGTTTGCCTGCTTATAGATTTCTCTGATTGTATCGTCTGCCCAGTTTGCATTTTCGCGTAGAGTACAGTTGCTTTTTACAATCTTCAATGCTCTGGTTGGACAGAGAGAAACGCAACGCTGACAGTTGACACATTTAGACTCATCACATCTCATACGTTTCTGTTCTTCGTCGTAACTATGTACTTCATTGGCACATTGGCGTTCGCATACACGACAGGTAATGCATCTGTTTTCATTTCGGATGACTTCAAATTCCGGATAGATAAATTCAACACTCATTAAAATGCACCTTCCTTTACTTTCACAATGACTGGTTCGCCGCCAGCAGGAGCCCAGATGTTTTCAGCATTTGGTTCCATAGTCCGAATGGCTGCTTCTTCACTGGCAATGAATACCTTATCGTCTTTTTCACCGACTACCATAGAACGTAGCTTCAATCGGTCATTCAGTGCCATTAGTCCGCCATCAAATCCTAAAACGATAGAGAAAGGACCGGTTACAAGCAGACTTGGGAACAGGGTTCTAAGGTATGTATGTTTCTTCTGGTCTTCCAAATCTGTTTTTGCTGCAATGGTACTCCAGAATGGAGCAGCAATGACGCTTGCGGCATCACCAAGGGTAAGTCCCTGTACACGTAGCAGATAATCCATGATATAGGTAATGACTTCCGTATCGGTCTGGAGCGTACATTTATAGCCAAACATTTCGATAAAACGGCGGTTTGCATCATAAGAAGAGATTTCTCCATTATGTACGATAGAATAGTCAAGCAGTGTAAACGGATGTGCGCCGCCCCACCATCCGGGAGTGTTTGTTGGATAGCGCCCGTGGGCAGTCCAGGAATATCCCTCATATTCTTCCAACTTGTAAAATATGCCAACATCTTCCGGAAAACCGACCGCTTTGAAGGTTCCCATGTTCTTGCCACTGGAGAATACATAAGCACCTGACATTTCGGCGTTAATTTTCATAACTGTTCTGGCAACAAATTCTTTTTCATCCAGTTGAAGGGAAGCCAAAACTGATTTTAATGGTGCAACAAAGTATCTCCATATAATAGGTTCATCTGTAATTGCCGGAATCTTACGGGTAGGAATGATCTCTGACTGTACGATCTCAAAGTTCTCTTTTAAAAATGATTCACATTTCTTTCGGGTATCACGGGTGTCAAAAAACATATGTAATGCATAGAAATCTTTATACTCGGGGTAAATACCATAACCAGCAAAACCTCCACCTAATCCGTTGGAACGGTCGTGCATAGGTATCATAGAATTTGTAATTATTTCACCGGACATCTTATTTCCGTCTTTGGAAATCACTGCTGAAATCGCACATCCGGAAGGAATTCTCACTTGACCTTCAATCTTCATAAATCGTTACCTTCCTTTCAGAATAAATCAAATAAAAAAGCAAAGGCGTTCATTTTAGGGGCAGAGATGATTCTGCTCTAAAAATGAACGCCTTTGCTCATATTCAATATTTTATACATCCATTGGTAAGTTTTGTCAAGAGACCGAAGATGATGTTTTTGGTTATTATAGAAAAAAGAGTCATATAAAGTAAACAAACGTACCGTAGAGAGTGTGTAATTTTCATAATTTAGTTGCTATTTTGAATGTTGTAGAAGTATTATTCTGTTATCAGAATATCCGAGTTGGGAAAATGGTATGAAAACAAAAAAAGATACACATTTAGGAAAAAAGATTGAGGAAAAATGAAATGGAAAGAAAAATTGTATTAAAAGATAATATAATTGAAGCATTAAAGGAAGTTGGTGTTTCAAAAGGGCAAGCTATCATGGTACATACGTCTCTTAGCAGTCTTGGCTTTGTTTGTGGAGGAGCACAGATTGTAATTGAAGCATTATTAGAAAGTGTTGGGGCAGAAGGGACTATTATGATGCCAACACAGTCATGGAAAAATCTTGATCCAACTGCTGGTGTACATTGGGAAGAACCAGAAGAATGGTGGGAGTTGATTCGAGATAACTGGCCAGCTTATGATAAAGATATTACTCCGACAAATACTATGGGAGCAGTTGCAGAAATGTTTCGCAAATGGTCTGGAACATTTCGAAGTGATCATCCGGCGCGTTCTGTTGCCGCTAATGGCAAGTACGCAGAGTATCTTACAAAAAAACATGATATTTCTAACATTTTTGGAGAAGGTTCTCCCATTGGAAAATTATATGAATTAGATGGTTACGTATTGTTAATTGGTGTTGGATATGATAAAAATACATCACTGCATTTGGCAGATGCCCGTGCAGATTATCCTAGTAAACATAACAATATTGAACACAGTGCGGTCATGGAAAATGGTCATCGTGTATGGAAGAAGTACGAAACACTTTTTGTAGATGGAGAAGATTTTGAAGAGATAGGAGCGGCTTTTGAAAATGTTTGTTCCGTCCATAAGGCAACGCTTGGTAATGGTGTCATTCGACTGATGAAACAGCGTGATTTGGTGGACTTTGCTGTAAGATGGATTGAAGAAAATCGCAAATAAACCAAAAGAAATTTTGAATTTTAACGATAGAAATGGAGATTTAAAATGAACGGCATAATTGATAGTGAAATCTATAATATACTTTTGTTGATAACAATAATTGGCGAGTTCTTACTTCCTTGGTTATTAAAGTATTTTTATAAAGGTTATAATAGCAAAACAATGGTAATGAGTGTTTTGGGGAGTCCCGAAAGTCCAGTGAGAAAGATTTATAATGTTTGGCTTGTATGGTTAGGTATCTTTTTGTTAGGAACTTCATTTTTGTTTTTCAAAGAAGTTAATACCATTTCAAGCGTATTAGCAGTATTGACTTTTGTCTCGATTGCTGCTTTTGCAGTAGGAGCAGGAATTTTGTCTGGTTTGTTTAGTGTGAATGAGTCAAAAGAAAATGTGACTTTTGCATCAAAAATTCATGGTGCAGGTTCTGCGATCGGTTTTATGACATTATTATTTTTTCCGTTGTTGCAGGGTGTAAGTGCTTTTAAAGAAAGTGATGTTATAAAGGGTATTATCTGCGTTGTTGCATTTGTGTTAGCGATAATGTTTTTCGCATTTTTTATTATGGGAGATAAGGAGAAATTCAAAGAAACAATTTTTTCTTATGAAGGTCTTTGGGAAAGATTAAGTTTGTTATTTATGTATATGCCATTTCTATATTATGCGATTAGAAATATTATTACTTAATGTATGGTAGATTATAGAACGCTTGAAACTTCTTTAGGTTACAATCAATAGCGGCGTAAACGAAAAAGCAGTCTTAAATTATAACAAAACTGCCCTTTCGTT
>ERZ808026.349-NODE-349-length-10218-cov-7.841239_pt1 | contig 10218 bp, 15 predicted proteins | sample MGYA00380182_ERZ808026 | MGnify/ENA primary metagenome ERZ808026 (study PRJEB31490, sample SAMN06133376) | cow dung metagenome | isolation source: H9 | host: cow | place: China: Chengdu | collected 2015-05 ... | reverse complement strand
GGTTTTTGTTTTTTTCTAAATTGAATATAACATATAATTGTAACAGGAATTGAAATGAACCACAAATTAACATATAAGAATTTAAGTATTGCTCCGCATGAGAATATAAATAGTGTAAATAAACCAAAGAACATTACATCAAGCCATAAAACTAATAAAAATCCTAAACAATATAGTATTATCATAATATCAATCTCCTTTATATTAAATAACTTACATTTATATTATAGTACAGATAGAGGTTAGAATCAACCTCTATCATTCGGGTTTTATAGTAAATATTTTTTCCATGGCATTTCGTTCATTAATGTATTCGGTTATAACAAAAATGTTGCATTGTTTTAATATGTCTTCTAGGTTGTGATTATAATATGTTCTCTTTGTAAACTCACATAACGCTATTAATTGACATAAATTTTTTGAACCTGTTGTCTGTAATAAGTAATAAATTTCGAGTATATATACAAATTGTTTTGGGTAGTTGTCGTATAGTTGTATCAATTCATCAATATGAATAAACACATTAAAATCAACATCATTTAACATATTCACATAATCATCGTACGCATATTTTTTATTTCCTTGTGTTAAATAATTAATTCTTTCTTTATGGGTTCGAGTGTGTACTTTGTGTCCTAGCAAATACATCATATCCGTACACGACAATAAAAATTTATCGGTTTTCATTGCTTTACATAAAAATGCTACAAATAATTTTTCATTGAATTTAACATTAATTTGTTTTTCATGTATGTGTTGTTTACCATGTTCATGTAGGTGACATTCTTCACATAATGTTATCATATTGGTTTTTAATTGTTCACCCAACATCCACGAGCTAAACACATCAATATTTTCTTGTGCTGTGTTGTTATCCATATCGAACATTTTCCAACCCTTTTCAAATATTTGTGAAAATCGTGTTTCATGGTGTAAATGAAGTTTTTCCTTAGAACCACATCTTAAACAACACTGTTCTTTAAATAATGGTACTATATATTTACCGAACTCTTTTCTAAGTTGCTTTTTTAATTGTTCTTTCATATTAACACTTCCTTTGAGGTGGGTTACCACCGTTAATTTATTTTTGATTTATTTTATTTGTTCTAGATTTATTATGCCGTAAATTTCGTTGATAAAAATACGTTTTTTACGGGACCCCCTCCCGTAAATTTCGGCAGTTAAAATACGTTTTTTACGGGAGGGGCAAATAACATGGTTATTCTTTATCTTCATTTCGGTTGTAAATTATTTGTTTTGCTTGCATGTCTGCTATTTTTTGTACGTATTGTTTATGGCGTGGAAAACAATAATGGTTGGTAAAACGTTCTTTGGAATCTTTAACTTGTGGTTTTACAATAGCAATTAAACCCAGTTCTTGTAGTAACATTAATGAATCAGTTAAGGTTTTATCACTAATCCAATTTACGGGTGTTTTATCTGTAGAATGTTTAGTGGTCATTAATCTTTCGTAACTTGCCCAACATGAAACATGGTAGTCTAACTTTCCATATAAATCATACGAATCATCAATAACAATTTCTCCATTTGCAATTGCCTCATCAAACGCCTGTATGTCTGCCATATTAAAATATGAAACAATAGACACATATAATTGAAGTACAGTTGCTAAAGTAGCGTGTTTGTACTCCTTATATTTAATAATGTTTAAATCATCATTGCTAATACATATAAAAGGACAATTACTATTATGAAGTATGTTCGACGCATCAATTTTTAGTAAGGTTGACCATTTTATTGCTTTTGTTTCATGTTCTAATAGGGTTATTGTTCCATCACTTGCTAATCTAAGTATTGAGTTTACAAAATTGCGTCTATCAGTTGCAGTTGTCTTAATTTTACGTGTGATGTTTGCCCATAGTGTAGAAGGTGTACAAGCAATCTCACAATCTCCATAAATTACATTGTTTTTGGCACATTCTAGTAGAATTGCTAGAATACATAGTAAATCTTTCTCTTTGTAACTGACTTTATCAATTACAGTGCGGTCTAAGTATAGGTCATAGTTGTTATCTGACACTATTTCAACTCCTTTCATGTGTTATGGTATTATTATAGTACATATTCAGGTCGGAATCAACCTTACAGTGAGAGAAACTTGTGAAAATAGGAGTAATATTATAAGGGTATGCTCCATATAATATATCGATCCCCGAAAAACTGTAACATATGCCCCCGCAAAACTTTAAATATGCCCCGAGGGTAACACCAATAAAAATAATTATCACGGATTATTTGGATTAAACTTGAAAAAAGTGTTTTTAACATGGAATAACACGCTAAAAACAACAATTAACGTTAAATATTCAGCGGAAAATCAACGTTTTAAAGGGAGTTATAACGTGTTAGGAGTACTTGTTAGGGTTGCCATTTAAAACACGTTACAAACGAGATATAGTGGGGAGTTTGAATACAGTGAACACACATAATTTTAAAATAGGGAGTAAAATTCGATATTTAGATATTTATCTAATTATGTAAAGGTTTAAGGGTGTGTTGAAAAGTGGGGAAATAGTGGGGTTTTAGGGAGATTATAGGGAGGGAGGTAGTAAAAGAGGGAGATAGGGTATATTGGGGAGTTGCGCGCTTTATTCAAAAAACAAACGCCCGTTTGAACTGAAACTCTCCCCCACTGGATTACATAATACATATTATTTAATGCTGTGCCGACATATACGTATCCCTCGAAATCAGTAATAATTACTATTATTTTTATTGGCAAATTTGTTGATTAGGTGTTTTTAGCAACTTACTTCTTGACATTTGTTCTTTTTTACTGTTGCCCAACAATACTCCACATATCCACAACTCACTCACTTATCCACAATCCATGCTGTCAAGGCAATACACTTAACACGTTACACACTGTCAAGGCATACTACTTAACACCCACATATCAAACACACGTTTGTCAAGGCAATACACTTGACCTTAAAACAGTAATTATTACTACTTCTACTGTCAATGCAAAATACTTAACAGTAAAATTAAAAAAATAAAATAATTAGATAAACATCTAAATACTCTGTCAAGTGTTTACCCTTAACCCTATACCTACATAATTATATAATTAGATAAACATCTAACTACTATGTCAAGGCATACTCCTGGACAGTACATAGTTATATAATTAGGTAAACGTCTAATCAAACACACGTTTGTCAAGTATAAATACTTAACACCAAATATCTAAATAATTAAATAAATATCTAAATACTCGTCAAGGCAATATACTTAACACTATACCCTTATATAATTAGGTAATTGTCTAACTATCTGTCAAGGATAAATACTTAACACACTATGCTTATATAATTAGATAAACATCTAAATACCCCTTAAATAATTAAATAAATATCTAAATACTTAAAAATAAAAAAAATAACTGCCTTAGCAGTTATAATTATTTAAAAACCATTCAAGTGCTTCTTTTTGACTTTTACAAATTGTATACTCTGTTTCAAATACTGTTTTTATTAATACTTTTCGCCCTTCCCCTTTTTTAACATTTGCAAATACTCTAATTGTATTGTAATCCATAATATCAAATTCGTTGTTAGCAGTGTACCAAATTGTAAACCCATTATTTTGTAACCCTTTAATTAAACTATTCATATAACCCAACCCCTTTATTAATTTATTTATATTATATTATATGTACTTGCCTTTGATAATATACTCGGAAAACGTACAAATTAGCAAGTTTTTGCTAATCTGTACACTCCGTTCAAATCAACGTATTTTACAAATAATTCGTCACCTGTTTCGTCGTCTGTCACTGTTACCATGTAAAGCATTTCGTTGTAAGTTTGAACTTCTAAATATTTGCCATTAATTACACAAGTAACAACCTCGTTATCTAAATCTAAATCTAAACAAATAACGCCATTTACATAATTTCTTAAAGTTCTATAAACATCTAACATATTAACATCTCCTTTTAACTTTCTTATTATATTATATGTTTTTATACTGCTAATTATTACTATTTTTTGCTAATTGGGAAATTATTTTTCCCAACTAGCTAGCCATTGTTCTAAATCCGCTTTATTTCTAAATAGTTTTTCAAAACCTGTCCATTCCCACTCTTTGCTACCTTCGTTTATTTTGTTAAATGTTTCCACTAAGTATTTCCCGTTAAATTCTTCTACTGTTAATAAGTTTTGCCCGTTATTATAAATTTTTTCCATTTCCATAATTGCCATCTCCTTTATTTAACTTTCTTATTATATTATATGTACTTTCAACTGCTTTTATACTCTTTTTGATTAACTTTTTTCTTTTTTGTCCGAATACATTTTACAACCCGTCTGAACACGTTTTTACTGCTGTTTTACTACCTTAATTTAATTATAGCATATCTGTTTCTAGTTGTAAACCCCCTTTCGTATTTTTTATTTTGTTTTTTAATTGTTTTACTACTTACTATATTATATGTAGCAACCCAATTTTTATTACTACTTTTTAACTACTTCAAAGAATATGTTTCTATAACTTCTAACACATCCATCATCTGCTTGTATTAAATAATTTATACCTCCATTAACTGCCATGTTCACTTCGTAGACTTTTCCTGTTGTAAGTTTCCATGTATCAAATCCCTTTGAACCTAAACATTTAACTTTCATAGCATTCCCTCCATTTTCGTGTTTTTCTATTTTTTTGTTTTGTTTTTTATTTGTTTTACTACTTACTATATTATATGTAGCAACCCAATTTTTATTACTGTTTTCTAACTGTTTTTTCAAATATTTAATTTTTGTTTTTATGTATTTTCGTTTTAACACGTTTTTACTGTAAACTCCATTTGCTGCTAATACAACTCGTTCAACTAAAGCATTTGCGTTGTTTTTAATGTTTTTAATTGTTTCACGTACTGCCATTTCTTGTTGTTGATTGTTTTTACGTTCCCACATAATAACTGCTGCTCTTAAGATTAAACTTGCTAATAATTTACTAAACATAATTGCCATCTCCTTTATTTAACTTTCTTATTATATTATATGTATTTCTAAGTTGTTTTATACTCTTTTTAACTAACTTTTTTCTTTTTTTGTTTTTTTGTTTTTTAACTATTTCTTATTACACTTTTATTATAGCATGGACCAATACATTTTACAACCCTTTTTGCTAACTTTTTTTAATTTGTAGCAAATAGTTTTTGCGGACTTTCTAAACTACTTACCAAATTGTTATGTGGACTACCACCGGCTCCGGAACAGGTACCTACGTTTGCCATGTTTCCTATTGGATTTTTCGTTTACCTTTAACTATTTACTACTTACTATATTATATGTAAGTTATTAATTTTTATTACTCTTTTTAGCAACTTTTTGCTTTTTTGTTTTGTTACTGTTTTTTTAACTATTTCTAACTTACAATTACATTATAGCATGCTAGTGTAGCAATTACAATCCCTATTTGCCAATTATTTGCCATTATTTTATTTTTAGAGGGGACCAATATATTATATGTAGCAAACTCGGCAAATATTACAATTATTTTCAAAACTGTTGTTTTTGCAGTGCCATACATTATAGCATGCTATGTTGCAGTTGTCAACCCCTATTTTCAACTATTTAATATTTTATGGCGCTATACATTATAGCATATTTGTTTTAAACTGTCAACCCCGAAAGATTGTGTATTTTTACACAAAGCACTGAGGAAATGTCAGTTCCCCGATAATTGTACGGCAATAGCATTTTCCTCAAGAGATTGTGTAATTTTACACAATCTAAACATCTGTTTGGTGTAGTTTTTTGGTAGTATTTTGCCGAAACAGATGAAAATAGAGGGGTTTTGCCCCTCTTTTAGTACTATTATTCTACAATTTCGTACCCTTTTTCAACATTTAACCAATTTGTGTATTTGTGTGTTTCGTATACTGTTTTTTCGTTTAGTAGTTCGTGGCATTTATTAAATGTAGCAACGTGGTGTTCAAATACTTCGGCATTTACTGTTTCAACTTCAACTAGGTTACTGTTAATAACGCATTTTACTGTTAATAGCACTGGTTTATTATAGAATGGGTTTTTAACTCCGCAATTAATATAACCTTTAACAACTTGACCAACTTTTAACATAATAACAACTCCTTTATTTTTTTTATTTGTTTTATTACTTACTATATTATATGTAAGTAATAACTTTTTTATACTCTTTTTTGAAATGTTTTTGCTTTTTTGCTTTTTTTGTTTTTTAACTACTTCTAACTTACAATTTAATTATAGCATGCTTTGGGGGTTTTTACAACCCCCTATTTGCTATTTTTTTAACGTACAAACCAAACATCTTTTGCAAACATCCATTGAGTTTTTTTGTGTTTTTTGTTGTAGCATAACACTAAACCTGATTTTTCGTTTACTGCTTTAATTTCAACTACATCCCCTTTTTGAAACCAAGTATTAACTCCATTAGCCATAGTTCCTTTTAACATAACACATCTCTCCTTTAATTTAACTTTCTTATTATATTATATGTACCAATTTATTAATTTATACTCTTTTTTGCTAACTTTTTGCTTTTTTGTAAGTAAACATTTTGCGGACTTTCCAAACTACTTACAAATCAACTTATCCAACCTAGTTGGCGCTTACGGAACAGGTACCTACGCTTAGCATTTTTTGTTGTTTGACTTTTCGTTTACCTTTTTGTTTACTTACTATATTATATGTACTTGCCTATTATTTTATACTCCTTTTTGAATTTTTTTTGCTTTTTGTTTTTACTGTTTTTTAACTGTTTCTTTATTACACTTTTATTATAGCATACTATGTTAGCAATTACAACCCGTTTTTGAAAAGTTTTGGCAAGTTATTAATTTAATAACTCGCCATAAGCAATTTCAATTTCGTCAAGTAGTTCGTTGAAATTTCGTACGCTAACGCAGTTTACATTTAAATAAGTTTCAGTTTCAATAACGTCAACTACATACTCGCCCTCGAAGTAATACATTACTAAAATTTCGTCTGAACCCGAAATATGTAGTTTTATGTTGTTTTCGTTGTGTAACATTTCCGCACTTACATTTGCTAATAAATCTGACCAATTATTTACAACAGTAACATTTTTAATTTTAAACATATTAACCAACCTCCGTTTTGTTTATTTGTTATATTATATTGTATGTACTTTCTTGGTGTTTTATACTCTTTTTGATTAACTTTTTTCTTTTTTTGCTAGTAGCTTTGCGGACTTTCTAAATTACTTACCAATTCGTATATTGGGTCTACCCACGCTATGGAACAGGTACCGGCATAGCATTTTTAACTATTGGACTTTTCATTTACCTTTGCTACTAACTATTTGTTATATTATATTATATGTAGTTTGGAAACGTTTTATACTCTTTTTAGCAATTATTTTTAACTTTTTGCTTTTGTTGTTTTTTAACTGTTTCCTATCTACATTTTTATTATAGCATGCTATGTTATAAAATACAACCCATTTTTGAAACTTTTTTGCTTTTTTTAATTCAAACATATGTTTGGTTAGCATATGCTAACTAAAATGGCGGAGGAAATTGCGTTTCCCCGATAATTATACGGAACTAGCACACAACTCAGGCGATTGTGTAATTTTACACAATCCAAACGAATGTTTGGTATTGCCAAACCCGTTGCAACCAATGTATTTTCAGGAGGGACCAATATTATTATATGGCGTATGGCTTGAAATTATTACAACTTTTTGCGAAAAATAAAACTGGCAATGCCAGTTTTATAATAATTCTCCATATGCTACTTCAACTTCTTCAAGTAGTTCTTCTACACTGTCAAACTCTAAATAGTTTACATTTAAATAAGTTTCAGTGTCAACAACGTCAACGCAGTACATATTATCGAAGTAATACATAATTAATATTTCGTTGCTACCTGCTACGTGTACTTTAATATTATTTTCGTTTTGTAACATTTCGCCACTAACATTAGCATAGAAATCTAAGTAATTATCAACAACAGTAACATTTTTCATTTTAAACATATTAACCAACTCCTCTAAGTTTTTTTATTTGTTATATTATATTGTATGTAGTTTGGAAGTAATTTATACTCTTTTTTGAAATATTTTTTAACTTTTTGCTTTTACTGTTTTTAACTACTTCCTATCTACATTTTTATTATAGCATGCTGTGTTATAAAATACAACCCCCTTTTTCAAGTTTTTTCAAATAGTCGTAAATTGCGTGGGGGTCATTATATTATATGTATGATTGGCACGATATATTACAATTATTTTCGATAATCATAATTACCGTTTTATGTCGTAATGATTGGCAGGATATCGTATGATACCTTTGATTTTCATGGGGGTCATTATATTATATGTACGAACTCAATGAAACATTACGATTATTTTCAAAAAAGTAAACCAGTGTTTCCACTGGCTATACCCATTGAATTTCTCCCTCTAATTCTACATTTTCAAAATGTTTTTTTAAGTATGTAGCAAGTTTTTTCATGTCGGCAAACATTTGTTTAATTTGTTCTACTGTTGGTTCGGCAGTTTCTAAGTATGTAAGTGTATGGCAGTTGTCTGTATCCCACTCTCCATCTACTAAAGCAATTACCTCTGCCCATGTTGCTTCTCCGTCTTGCCATGCCCACACTTTAATTTTATACTCATCGGCATATTTTGTAGCACCTTGTAACATTTTTTTAATTTCCACGTTTTTCATATAACCCATCTCCTTTAACTTTTATATTATATTATATGTAGTTTGGAAACAGTTTATACTCTTTTTTGCTAAGTTTTTGCTTTTTATTTTTTGTTGTTTTTAACTGTTTCCTTATTACAATTACATTATAGCATGCCATGCCAGCAAATACAACCCCCTTTTTTGAAATTTTTAACTTATTTTAAAATGTCTTTATTTGCTTCGGGGGTCATTATATTATATGTGGTAACCAATGAAATTATTACAACTTTTTTCGCCAAACGTTTGTTTGATATTTCGGGCAAAATAAAATGGGGCGCCGCAACCCCGTTTTTTTGACTAGGCAGTTCAACTCGGCAATTTTAGTCTACCTCTGCGTGGCTCTCTAGTTAGTTTATAGTGGGTTCTCCCAACCAGTGGCTCTTTCCCACTTGATATATTATATGTACTTATACCAAATATATTACACTTTTTCGGCAATTTGGAGAAAGTTTTTTCCTCGGCAAATATCAAACGTTTGTTTGAAGTTAGCACACGCTAACTAAAATCGGGGAGGAAAATGCTTTGCCCCTATACTTATCGGGCAAACGAAATTTCCTCAGGAGTTTGTGTAATTTTTAACAAATAAAAGCGCTTACCCAGCGCTTACCCGGCGATAAAACGCCAGTTTCCGCCGATTTTACGTGTTTCCCCTCGCCATAGTACAATAGTTCGGGGCAATTAAAAAAGGGGCAGTTGCCCCTCTTAGAACTCGTATTCGTCTCTTAGGTTTGTTTTTACTTTAATTTCCATTTCTTCCACTTGAGTTAAACTTTTTTCCACTTTTTGAACATATTTTTCAACTGCTTTGAATTGTTTTTCTTGTAATTGGCAATTTTCGTCCATTAACCCGAAAGTTGCTATTGCTAGTTGTTTATACCCAATTTCTACAAATACTGTTGCTGTTGCCCATGTAGTTCTTTCAACAACTAAATTTGCTTTCACTAGCCATAAACAATTATCTCCAACCTCTTTTTTTAACATTTTTTTAATTTCTGGTAATTTTAACATAACACCCATCTCCTTTAACTTTTATATTATATTATATGTTTGAAACACTTTAGATATACTCTTTTTTGAAATATTTTTTAACTTTTTGCTTTTGTTGTTTTTAACTATTTCCTACCTACAATATTATTATAGCATGGAGTTGGCAATTTGCCAACCCCCTATTCCATAATTTGGAATAATTCTTTTGGGTAGAACCCAGTTTTGTTGTTGTCGTTTTTTACTGTATAACCATCTTTTTTACGGTACCCAATTACTTGATACTGTTTTCCCTCTGTTAGAACCTGTTTTCCAGTTCTTATATTACAATAATTTTGCTTTGCCATAACCCACATATTTGCCATCTCCTTTAACTATTTACTTATTATATTATATGTACTTGCTTATTAAATTATACTCCTTTTTGAAATATTGTTTAATTTTTTTAATTACTATTTTTTATTACTTTTATTACCTATACTTTATTATAGCATGGATTGGGGGCAATTACA
>ERZ808026.348-NODE-348-length-10235-cov-3.470762_pt1 | contig 10235 bp, 13 predicted proteins | sample MGYA00380182_ERZ808026 | MGnify/ENA primary metagenome ERZ808026 (study PRJEB31490, sample SAMN06133376) | cow dung metagenome | isolation source: H9 | host: cow | place: China: Chengdu | collected 2015-05 ... | reverse complement strand
TAGTATATAAATCAAGATACCAGATGATATTATACAAAAATGATGAAATTATAAAAACCTATAATATCGCATTAGGAAAAAATCCAAAAGGACATAAGGAATATGAAGGAGATAAAAGAACTCCTGAAGGAACCTATACTCTTGATTACATAAAGTTAAACTCAAATTATTACAAGGCATTTCATATATCATATCCTAACATAAATGATATCCAGCATGCTCAATCAATCGGCAAAAAGCCTGGAGGCATGATCATGATTCATGGCCAGCCTAATGATATAAAAAATAGAAAAGATTACATTCCCGGCTTACAAGCTTCTAATTGGACTGATGGATGTATAGCATTGCTAAATGAAGATATGGATGAATTTATAAACTACGTAAGTCCAGGAACAATCATTACTATTAAACCATAGCATTAAATTGTAATGTTATGCTATGTTAATTTTTATAAATTATAAGCTAAATAACTGTCTAATTATAAAGATGGTAACCAAGATATATTTGCATCAACAAAACTTTCAGCATTTTCTTCTGTTAACACTGTACCATTTTCTAAATCTTCATAAGTAAATAACAATGCTGCAAAAACCATATCACTATCACTTACTTCTGTAGGAGTTTCTGGATTAGCATATTTAATCAGAACTTCAACTGAATTAGCTTTTAATTCTTCCTCGTCAAACATATGAGAAAGTTCTTCCCAATTGTATTCACAAGGATAATTAACTTCTGCATAAATCATATTATTTTCTTGATTAAAATTAAATTGCTCAATGTCCTCTTGAGTAATCGCAGATGACTCTAAAGCCATAGGAACCATTTCTTGTACAATTGAACAACTCTTATTGTAAATATAACTAACATAATCGTCAGTCATTACATCATTCTCTATATCTGACATACTTTAACTCCAAAATTTAGGATTTATTATTCTAAAAGAACTAACTCCATTAATTCTAATGGAGTTAGTCAAAATTTAAAAGATAATTAAATTATTTTCTGCCTGCTGCAACTATAACAACTTTATCATTACCATGTGTTCTCATAAATGCATAAGGCTTGTTACTTATCTTCTTATGAATACCAGCAGCAATTGCAGGATGATTTAATCTGAAGTTACTTAACTTTGACCAATGTTCAATTAAGTCTTTATTTTCAGGCTTATCTAAGTCAGCCCAGTTCATATCTGAACGAACAGATTGGTCTAACACACCACCATCCTTCATAAGTCTTCTACCTGATTCATCACCATAGTAAACTTGAATTTGACCAGGTAACATTAAGAAACTGTTTGCTGCTCTCTTTTGGAAATCAAAATCTTCATAATCAGCAAAAAATAGCTTAGTATCATGAGATGAAATGTATGATAAGAAATTGAACCCCTTTTCTTGAACTACTTGGCTATACTTGTCAAACGTTTGTTCTGCTGCAGACATACATTGAGCATAAGTAGTTGAATACTTTTGATAGTCGAAGTTAATTAAGCTATCAAAACCCTTATCATACCATAAATCCCTAGATACTCCATGGTCATAATATTCACCAACCATAAAGAACGGTAAATCATCTAATTTCTTAGTAGGATTGTTAGCTTTCCATTCCTTTAATGCCTTATGAGCTTCCTTACTTAATTTTTCCCATGCATCTGGATCTACGTGCTTAACAGTATCAGCACGGAAACCATCTACACCGAAGTTACGAACATAATATGTATGCCATGATACTAAATAATCCACAATTGTAGCATTTGGCAAATCCTTCGCATTAGTATCTTTCTTATTCTTAAAGAATTGAGGTAATTTAACAAAATTCTTTGATTCTGTCTTAAAATCAGGTAAACCACCTACTAATAAGTTTTCTTCTTCAACCCCTGGTTCGTCATGACCTGGTAAACCAGCTCTTACCCATGATGGGCCCCACCACTTGTTCCAACTTTTAGTCTTGTAGTTGATTGAGCCATTTACACTACCCCATGTACCATATAATCCACGAGGTTTAAAATCAGACCAATCGTCAGGAAGCTTATCTGTATTTAACGCTAATTCTTCTAAACCTAAATCCTGTAAATCCTTTAAAGTAGCATAGCCAGCATGGTTCATAACCACGTCGATCAATACTCTTATACCACGCTTATGAGCTTCTTCGATGAAACGTTGGAAGTCTTCTTCAGAACCTAAATTCTTATCAATCTTAGTAAAATCTAAAGCCCAGTAACCATGATAACCATAGAACGGGAATGAACCTTGAGCCCCTCCTCCAATAAAACCATGTACTTGTTCTACAATCGGAGTAACCCAAATAGCATTCATACCTAATGACTTAATATAATCAAGTTTTTCAGTAACACCTTTAAAGTCACCACCATGCCAAGTACCAACTTCATCCTTACCGTCAAATTTTCTGCCATAAGAATGGTCGTTAGACTTATCACCATTATTAAATCTGTCTGTTAACATAAAGTATACGTTAGCGTTATCCCATGAGAATGCAGGTTTTTCAACGTTCTTTACTTCTTCTAACATTAGGATACCTTCACTGTTAGCTGCAGGTGTCATTGTAACCTTGCCACTCTTTACAACAGCTTCTTGCCCAGTATATGCATCTCTTACTTTTGTTCCATTACGCCATGCTTTTGAAACGTTAACTGTAACTGCACCACCGTCCCATTTATCACACTCAATTGTTCTTGGAGGTTCTCTCTTTAGAACTACTTTCTTAGTTCCTTTTAAAACCTTAACTGAAGGTACTTCTTTTGTATAATCAAATGTAAAATTATAAGAACCTGGTAATAATACATTTATTGTATAGTAACCATTAGCACAATTATCTAAATCTAAATTAGTACCAAAACGTGCACTTTCATCAACCTTTGGACCGAACTTTGTACCACATGTAGAATCTTTATCTACGATCTGAAATGAATGACTACCCTTAGTCAAATCAATTGAAGCTGTATAAATATTATTTTTTTTGCCAAGTTTAAAAACATTATCATTGTTTATGTTTTTATCCTTTAACTTAATATAAACATCCTTCTCTAATTTTCCAACTACCTGTTTAACTTCCTTTGTCTTTGTAACAGTTGCGCTATCTGAAGAACAACCGTATAAAGCAAAAGCCATAGATAAAGATAATGCAGATAAAAATATTTTGTTCATAATCCTTCCTAGTCCTAATTCGTTAAATTATGTTGCCTGTAGCTACAAGCTTATCGTCTGCTAAATGATGAATAGTTGTTAATTCACTATTTAAAGTGTATTTTTGACCATCAAAGGCTTGCTCATCTGCATATGCCGCTACTATTTCAACCATGACAATGTCATATTTCTTCTGCATTTCAGGTTCATCAATAACTTTACATTCTAGATAGCCTATACAACCATCTACAACTGGAGCATTTACAAGCTTTGACTTTTTGGCTTCTATATTATTTTCTTCGAACTTATCTACATCAAATCCATGTTTACTGCCTACTGCAAGCACTAAATCTTTTTGCTTATTTGATGGTATATTGATAATCAATTCATGAGTTTTTTCGATATTTGCTCTTGTTTTAGAACCACTACCAAGCACTAAAATTGCCTTAGGAGGATCAAAATCTAAGCAACAGTTCCATGCACAAGTCATCAAATTAGGAACATCATTTTCATCATAAGATGAAACCATCACAACAGAACCTAATCCAAGTAACCTATAAGCATACTTTAAATCTACATCAATCATAATAAGTCCAAAAAAAATTATAATTATAAGATTATAGATTTAATTAGTGAAATTGATAATAAATAGTTTGGATAATATAAAAAATTGTGACAAGCATAAAAGAAAAAACGAGGTTTCCCTCGTTATTTCAAATATTTATTTTAGAAATCAGATAACTCTACAGGAGGCCAATTTTCAAGTCTCATACCTAATGATAAACCTTGACTAGCTAATAAGTCCTTAATTTCTGTTAACGACTTCTTACCTAAGTTTGGAGTCTTTAATAATTCAACTTCTGTACGTTGAACTAAATCACCAATGTACTTAATACCTTCTGCCTTTAAGCAGTTAGCTGAACGAACTGTTAGTTCTAATTCTTCAACAGGTTTTAATAACTTAGGATCAACCTTAGGTTCTTCTACCACATCCACTTCTTGCTCATTACTTGAATGAATTTCAATGAATGAATCTAATTGTTCATGGAAAATAGTAGCTGAACACTTTAGTGCATCTTCTGGACTAATAGTTCCATCTGTTTCTAAATTAATAACTAATTTTTCTAAATCATTACGTCCTTCATAAGAAGTTTCACATACTTTATATGAAACATTAACAACAGGACTATATGTCGCATCTACAAGTAATCTACCTGTAGTTCTATCTTCAGCTTCAGAATAATGTCTTAAATCTGCTCTGTCGAAACCACGACCTCTATTTACGTGTAATGTAATTTCTAGAGGAATATCTCTACTTGTTACATTACAGATAACTAAATCTTTGTTTAATATTTCTGTACCAAATGGACAGTTAATTTCACCAGCTGTTACAGGACCAGTATAATCTGATTTACACTTGTAACCATACTTAGAATCATTTTTCGAATCGTTAATTCTTAAAGTTAAAACTGCTGAATCAGAAGTTTTGTTTTGAATCGCTACAGCTACTTTCTTTAAATTTAACAATAAGATAAGAATATCTTCTTGAAGACCTTCCTTCGTAGAGTATTCATGATCTACACCTTCAATTTCAACAGCATGAATAGCACAACCAGGCATAGACGATAACATTATACGGCGCAATGCATTACCTAATGTTAAACCAAAACTATGTTCAAACGGTTCTAATGTGATAATTGAATGTGTAGGAGAAATAACTTCAATCTTCGCATCTTGAGGTCTTAAAGTATCTTTAATAAAATCCAAGGTAAAATCCTCATCAATGACTGTTAACAGCCTAGAAGTTTAAAAAAAAATTCTTATTATGCACAATCTATAATACCTCCGTCTATAAAAGACGGAGGTGCATAATTTACTTTTAGTTATTCAGCAGAAGTAACTTCTTGAGCTTCTACCTTTTGGTCAACTAAACTGATATAAGCCATTTGAGCCATATCACCACGGCGTAAACCACACTTTAAAATACGTGTGTAACCACCGTTGCGGTTAGCTACTCTCTTACCAATATCAGAAAATAATTTACCTACAACTTCTTTACTACGTGTACGTGCAAAAACTAAACGACGGTTTGCTACTGTATCGTTCTTTGCAATTGTAATTAAACGTTCTGCAACAATACGTAATTCTTTAGCTTTAGGTAAAGTAGTTTTGATTTGTTCTTCCTTTATTAACGCTACTGCTAAAGAACGGAACAAAGCAGCTCTACTACTACTGTTACGACCTAATTGACGGCCACTCATACGATGACGCATGACACATTCCTTCTAATAAAAATTATGACTTAGATCTATTACCTGAACCTGGTAAATCAGCTGGTGGCCAATTTTCCAATCTCATACCTAATGACAATCCACGTTGCGCTAAAATATCTTTAATTTCATTTAAAGACTTGCGACCTAAATTTGGAGCCTTAAGTAATTCAACTTCAGTTTTTTGAACTAAATCACCAATATACTGAATTTGTTCTGCTTTTAAGCAATTAGCAGATCTTACTGTTAACTCTAATTCATCAACTGCCTTCATCAATATTGGATCCGGAGCTGGAGTTTGAGTTGTTTCAATAGGATTGCTAACCTTAACAGCTTCTAAATCAACAAAAGAATATAGTTGATCACGAAGTGATAATGAACCTTGTCTAATTGCTTCTTGTGGATCTAAAACGCCATTAGTCATAATATCAATAACTAACTTATCTAAATCTGTTCTTTGTTCAACACGAGCTGATTCAACATCATACTCAAAATAATGAACAGGAGAGAAAGAAGCATCTAATTCTAGGAAACCTTCAGAATTAGCAGATGTTGTATTGTTAGACTTACTATATCCACGACCTCTTTTAACTATTAAAGTCATAGACACAGACGCATTAGCTTCGCTTAATGTACAAATAAGCAAATCAGGGTTAACAATTTCAACACCTTCAGGACATATAATATCACTTGCTTTTACAGGGCCTTCGCCTGACTTAACTAATGATAATGTTACTACATCAACATTTTCATCTTTAATATCAACAGCTACAGACTTTAAGTTTAACAATACTTCAAGAATTTCTTCTTTAATATTTGACTTAGTGTCATAAGCTGATGAAACACCGTCAATTTTAACCTGACATACAGCACAACCTGTTAATGTCATTAACAATGTACGACGTAAAGCCTGACCTAATGTATTTCCAAAACCACGTTCTAATGGTTCTAAAGTAACCTTTGCGTGATTTACATTGTGTAAATCCACTTGTACGTGTGAAGGTTTTAAAAAGTCTGTTACTGAGCCCAAAATTATATCCTCTATTTGAGTTAATATTACTTAGAGTAAAGTTCAACGATAAGTTGTTCTTTAATGTCTTGTGGTAATTCTGAACGTTCTGGTTTGTTCTTGAATGTACCGCTCATCTTTTCTAAGTCAACTTCAACCCAATTAATTGGTTCACGGTTCTTAGATAAATCTAAAGCAACCTTGATTCTTTCTTGGTTCTTAGCCTTTTCACGAACTGCAACAACATCAGTTGGAGCAATTTGGTAAGAAGGAATATTAACAACCTTACCATTTACAGTGATAGCCTTGTGGCTAACTAACTGTCTAGATTCCGCTCTTGTAGAACCAAAACCCATACGGTAAACAACGTTGTCTAATCTACATTCTAATAATTGAAGTAAATTTTCACCAGTGTTACCTGAAAGACGAGACGCTTTCTTGTAGTAGTTTCTAAATTGACGTTCTAATACGCCATAAATTCTACGTACCTTTTGCTTTTCACGTAACTGTAAACCGTATTCTGATGCACGTGGCTTGTTAGCACCGTGTTGACCAGGTGCTTTGTCAATGCGTTTGCTCTTATCGCTGTAGGTCTTGATACCTGACTTTAAGAATAAGTCTGTACCTTCTCTACGGCTAAGCTTAATTGATGGACCTAAATATCTTGCCATTTTTCAAATTCTCCGTAAATCCTAGCAGCCTATACACGACGCTTCTTAGGTGGGCGACAACCATTATGTGGAATAGGGGTAACATCTGTAATGTTAGTGATCTTATAACCAATAGCATTTAATGCACGAATTGAAGATTCACGACCAGGACCAGGGCCCTTAACCATAACTTCTAAATTCTTTACACCATATTCTTTTGCTGCTTCACCTGCTCTTTCTGCAGCGATCTGAGCTGCATATGGAGTAGACTTACGAGAACCACGGAAACCAGAACCACCTGCTGTAGCCCAAGATAAAGCATTACCTTGACGGTCAGTAATAGTAACAATGGTATTATTAAAAGAAGCATGAACGTGAGCAATACCGTCAGAAACTTGCTTCTTAACACGCTTACGAGCGCGAGCATTAGCTTGTACTTTTGCCATGATATATACCTCTATTACTTCTTAATTGCCTTGCGCGGACCCTTACGAGTACGTGCATTTGTCTTAGTACGTTGACCGTTTACAGGTAAACCTCTACGATGACGTAAACCACGGTAACAACCTAAATCCATAAGACGCTTAATATTCATAGAAATTTCACGACGTAAGTCACCTTCTACTGTGTATTTAGCAACTTGTTCACGAATCTTATCTAAAACAGATTCATCTAAATCTTTAAATTTAACATCCTGAGCGATATTAGATGCTGCACAGATTTCCTTAGCCAATGTAGGACCAATACCATAAATTGACTGTAAAGCAATCACAGCATGCTTATGATCAGGAACGTTAATACCAGCAATACGGGCCACTATAAACTCCTTCAAATAAGTAGTAAAAACACAATCTCCGTAAAGCCCGTTAGGATACACGGAGATCAACTAGTGCGCATAAAAAACTGCAAGAACAGATTTTACCGTCCTTACAGAAATTTTGCAATCAAATTTTTTATTTTTTTTAGCCTTGACGTTGCTTATGCTTTGGATCTACACAGATCACACGAACAACACCATTACGTTTAATGATTTTACAATTACGACAGATTTTCTTTACTGAAGCACCTACTTTCATAGTAAACTCCTGTTAATAGTCTAACGACCATAATTAATTAAATTAGCCTTTTTAAGAGCATCACCATAGTGATACTGAGCCAAATGGCTTTGCAATTGAGCCATGAAATCCATAATCACAACTACAATAATTAACAACGATGTACCACCAAAATAGAATTGTACATTAAACCAAGTCATTAACAACTGTGGAACTAAACATACAATTACCATATAAAGTGAACCAGCTAAAGTTAATCTTTCCATTACCTTCTTGATATGCTGAGATGTTTGCACACCTGGGCGAATGCCAGAAATAAAAGCACCGCTCTTCTTTAAGTTTTCCGCTATTTCCTTTGGATTAAATACCATACTTGTATAGAAGAAACAGAAGAAAATGATCGCTGAAGCATATAAAATTTCATACAATGGTTGACCTGGTTGCAAGAACATAGAAACTTCTGACAATACATTTGCTACAGGATTCTGTCCTTTACCAAACCAAGCTGCAATAGTACTTGGAAACAAAATAATACTTGACGCGAAAATTGCAGGTATAACACCAGCCATATTTAACTTAAATGGTAAGTGAGATGATGGAGGATTATAAATTCTATTACCACTTTGACGTTTAGCATAGTCAATCTTAATTCTTCTTTGGCCTCTTTCAACAAAAACCACGAATAAAGTTACTACAACTACAACAGCGACAATAATAATTAAACCAATTGTACTCAAATCACCTGTTCTTGATTGTTCGAATGTAGCAATTACAGCTTGAGGCAATCCAGCAACAATACCTGCAAAGATAAGTAATGAAATACCATTACCAATACCTCTTTCAGTAATTTGTTCACCTAACCACATTAAGAACATAGTCCCTGTTGTTAAGCTTATTGTTGCAACTACAATAAATTGCCAGCCTTGGTTAGCTTCATCTACTAAACCAGGAATCATATTTGGGAGACCATATGCAATACCTGATGCTTGTACAAGACCAAGTAATAGGGTCCCCCATCTTGTATACTTAGTTATAGTTCTTCTGCCTGATTCCCCTTCCTTCTTTAATTCCTTTAATGCAGGATGTAACACCGACATTAACTGAATAATAATAGAAGCAGAAATGTAAGGCATAATACCTAAAGCTAAAATGGACGCTCTTTCTAACGCACCACCTGAGAACATGTTAAACATTCCCATGATGTTTCCATCTTGGGAATTAAACATCTCTTGTAATACATTAGCATTAATACCAGGCACAGGTATATATGAACCAAGTCTGAATATAACTAATGCTAGAACAACGAATAGAATACGTTGAACTAATTCATTCATTTTATTCTTATCTTGGCCTGGTTTAGCTACCATTTTACAAATCCTTAATCTTCAACTACAACTTTACCGCCAGCTGCTTCGATAGCTTGTTGTGCACCCTTAGTTACACGTAAACCTCTAACAGTAACAGCCTTTTCTAATTTTGGTTCCTTTGAAAGGATAATCTTAGCATATTGATACTTTTCAGAAATAATATTTGCTTTCTTTAAGGTCAATAGATCAACAATATCACCTTCAACTTTATTTAATTCATTTAATAAAACTTCAGTTGTAACTTCTGCTTTTCTTGAGAAGAAACCAAATTTCGGTAAACGAATCTTTAAAGGCATTTGACCACCTTCAAATCCTGCAGGAATACCACCACTCTTACGAGCACCAGCACCCTTGATACCACGACCTGAAGTCTTACCTATACCAGAACCAATACCACGACCTACTCTAACTTTACGTTTCTTTGAGCCAGCCGCTGGAGAAAGATCATTTAAACGCATAATTATTCTTCCACCTTAACCATGTAAAATACTTTATCAATCATACCACGTACTTCCTTTGTATCAACTAAAGTAACTGTATGACCGATACGACGTAAACCTAAACCACGTAATGTAGCGATATGAGTTGGCTTACGTCCAATTGAACTCTTAACTTGAGTAACTTTTAAAGTTTTTTGTGACATTATCTATTACTCCAAAATTTGTTCAACAGTTAAACCACGCTTAGCAGCTACAGCAGCTGGAGACTTCATTGAATTTAATGCAGCAACAGTTGCTCTAACAA
>ERZ808026.347-NODE-347-length-10240-cov-3.687887_pt1 | contig 10240 bp, 9 predicted proteins | sample MGYA00380182_ERZ808026 | MGnify/ENA primary metagenome ERZ808026 (study PRJEB31490, sample SAMN06133376) | cow dung metagenome | isolation source: H9 | host: cow | place: China: Chengdu | collected 2015-05 ... | reverse complement strand
TACCATTGCCATTGCTCACCGTCTTTCTACCATCAAGAATGCTGATGAGATCTGCGTGATGCATGAAGGCCGTATCGTTGAACGTGGACGCCATGATGAACTCATCGCCCTCAATGGATATTACAAGAGATTGAATGATATGCAGGCACTGTAAGAGCCTAAATCCTGAAGTTGATATGCATAAAGTAACCGTCATAGTTCCAGTGTACAATGCAGAGCAATGCATTGAACGTTGCGTGCGCTCGCTGTTTGAACAGACTCTTGATGACATCGAATATATATTTGTTGATGATTGCACCCCAGACAAAAGTATGGAGGTTCTCGAACGTGTCCTTAAGGAATATCCTGAAAGGGCGGAAAGTACCGTGATCATCAGGCATGAGAAGAATACAGGCCAGAGTGGAGCCAGGCGAGATGGCATCAAGGCAGCTACCGGAGAATACCTCATTCATTGCGATGCCGACGATTGGGTAGATACGGATATGTATGAATCCATGTACAACAAGGCGAAGGAGGATGGCGTTGAGGCTGTGTGTTGTGATATTGTCCTGGAGTTTGACAATCAGTCAGTGACATTGTCGGTAACGGATGAATATGAAGACCATCAGATGATGTATGACTGTAAGGCCCCTATATCTGTGGAGTACTTCTCAATGTGTAATCGTCTTGTCTCCCGTAAGGTGTTTGAGAGGAATACGATTCTGCCGTTTGAAGGAGTGAACATGTGGGACGATGTAGGCCTTGCCACACGTGTCAGATATTATGTCAGAAGTACATCAGCCATCAATAGAGGTTTCTATCATTATAACCGCCAGAATGAGCAGTCCACTACGCGCAGGCCATTGCTTGACAGGGCAAGAGAGCAGGAACTTTGCATAAAGTGTATAGAAGATTTCTTCAGGAAAGAGAATGATTACGACAGATACAGGTTATTCCTTTCTTATTTGCGATTGGCTGCAGCGGAAGACTTGTTCTATTATGAGCCTGATGCATGGCGTGAGAAATTCGCTTCTCTTAAGGATGACTTATGGTGCTTGAGAGACAGATATGCTTCTAAGCAATTATTTAAGTTTTATACGTTGGGTTGTGGCGGAATTATTGGCAAACTGATATGGAAAATGTTTTGGAAAAGGTAAAGTATTCATTTGTTCTGCCGGCCTATAAGGCAAAATATCTGAAAGAGTCGATTGATAGCATTATCAATCAGACTTATACTGATTTTGAGCTGATTATAGTAAATGACGCCTCTCCGGAGGATGTCGATTCTATTGTGAACAGTTATCAGGACGATAGAATACAGTACTACAGGAATGAAAAGAATATCGGTGGTACTGACCTTGTCGCTCAGTGGAACTACAGTATTTCATATGCGAAGGGAGAGTATCTGATTCTTGCTTCCGATGACGATATATATTCACTGGAGTATCTTGAAAAGATGGATACTCTGGTCAGGAGGTATCCTGAAACTAATGTATTCCGTTGTAGAGTCAAAAGATTCGAGAATTCCGGAAAGATTTTGCAGATTGACGGTTATGAAGGAGAGTACTTGACCAAGATCGAGTATCTTCATCTCTGGACGGCAAAGCATATCGGCAGCGGCATTCCATTCGTTATCTTCAAAAGGGAAGCCTTGATGAATATCGGAGGTTTCGTGAATTACCCTTTGGCATGGTTCAGTGATGATGCGACAATATTCAAGCTGGCTGATAATGGTATAGGAGTATATAGTAAGGAAACCTTATTCTCATTCAGATATTCAAACGAAAACATCAGTACTGCCAAGAATAATAAGAAATCGCTTGTGGCAAAGTACAGGGCGACAAGAATGTTCTATGATCATTGTATTGAATTCCTGGAGAATTATGTCCCTCGCAATGAGGAGGAGGAACATCTGATCACATCGATTGAATATAATCTTGTGAGAATGATCAGGAAGGATAAGGTTCGTAATCAGCTCAGAACCTCATCTCTTCATGCGATTGTCAGCACTATCAATGAGGGAAGGAAAATAGGACCGATATCGACCTTTTATATCATGATGTGCTGCAAGTATCCGTTCAAGTACTTCTTCAAGAGGTGCTTCTCCAAAAAGTACAGAAAGTATAAAAAGTAAAATACCTGGATCGTTAAGACTATGGAAGTTATAAAGACTGCAATTGACGGTGTTGTAATCATTGAGCCTAAGGTGTTCGGTGATCATCGCGGATATTTCTTCGAGTCGTTTTCCGAGAGTCGGTTCAATGAACTCGTGAGGGAAACCAGATTTGTACAGGACAATGAAAGCAAGTCCCGCTACGGTGTCCTTCGTGGCCTTCATTTCCAGAAGCCGCCATATGCTCAGAGCAAGCTCGTCCGCGTTGTAAAAGGTGCAGTGCTTGACGTTGCAGTAGATATAAGAAAGGGCTCTCCGACATTCGGTCAGCATGTCGCTGTGGAACTTACTGAGGGTAATCATAGGCAGTTCTTTGTTCCGAGAGGATTCGCACATGGCTTTGTAGTGCTTACCGATGAAGTCATATTCCAGTACAAGTGTGACAACTACTATGCTCCTGAATATGAGGGAGCAATCGCATGGGATGATCCAGATCTGGGAATTGACTGGAAGATTCCGGCTGAGGATGTCATCCTGTCCGCAAAGGATACCTGCCATCCACGTCTGAAAGATGCAGAATGGTTGTTTGACTATAGTGAAGAATTATATTAACCTGACACGATATGAAAGGTATAGTACTTGCCGGTGGTAGCGGAACACGTCTTTACCCTATCACAAAAGGTGTGAGCAAGCAGATGCTCCCTATTTATGACAAGCCAATGATCTATTATCCTATTTCTGTCCTTATGTTGGCAGGAATCAGAGATATACTCATCATTTCCACCCCACATGACCTTCCTGGCTTCAGGAGACTGCTCGGAGATGGCAGTGACTATGGTGTGAACTTCTCATATGCCGAGCAACCTTCTCCGGACGGACTCGCGCAGGCATTCATAATCGGAGAGGAATTTATCGGTGACGACAGCGCATGTCTTGTCCTCGGCGACAATATTTTCCACGGAACAGGCTTCAGCAAGATGCTCAAGGCTGCGGTGAAGGATGCTGAGGAAAACAATAAGGCAACAGTCTTCGGCTACTGGGTAAGCGATCCGGAAAGATACGGAGTCGCTGAATTCGATGATGAAGGAAATTGTCTCTCTATCGAGGAGAAGCCTGCACAGCCTAAATCCAATTATGCTGTGGTGGGACTGTATTTCTATCCTAACAAGGTGGTGGAAGTGGCAAAGAACATCAAGCCATCGGCACGCGGAGAACTTGAAATCACAACTGTAAACCAGACCTTCCTAAATGATGGGGAGCTCAAGGTCCAGACTCTTGGTCGTGGATTCGCATGGCTTGATACAGGTACGCACGACTCGCTTTCTGAGGCATCTACCTTCATTGAAGTGATTGAGAAGCGTCAGGGACTCAAGATAGCATGCCTTGAAGGAATCGCGTACAGACAGGGATGGATCACCGATGAAAAGATGCGTGAGATCGCTCAGCCAATGATAAAGAACCAGTATGGCCAGTACCTTCTCAGGGTCATTGATGAACTGTCCCATACAGGAAAACCAAATCTCGACTGATGATGACGATACTTGTGACAGGAGCTAACGGTCAGCTTGGCAATGAGATGAGGCTCGTCAGTGCTGCAAGTACTGACAGGTTCATCTTTACCGATGTGGTTGAACTGCCTGGGGTTCAGACAACGATTCTGGATATGACCGATCAGGACGCTGTGAGGCGTATAGTCAAGGATAATGACGTGAAAGTCATTGTCAATTGTGCTGCATATACCAATGTCGATAAGGCTGAGGATGATGTCGAACTATGCTCTCTTCTGAATGCGGAGGCACCGGAAATTCTGGCTTCCGTCATGAAGGAGGCAGGTGGACTTCTGATTCATATTTCTACAGATTACGTCTTCGGAGGCGACCCATACAACACTCCTTGTACGGAGGATCAGAAAGGAACTCCTACCGGAGTGTATGGCCAGACGAAGCTTGATGGTGAAAATGCCGTCATCGCATCGGGCTGTGACCATGTCATAATCCGTACTGCATGGCTATACAGCGAGTTCGGAAAGAATTTCGTGAAGACGATGCTCAATCTGACTGCCACCAAGCCAAAACTGAATGTTGTCTTCGACCAGACCGGAACCCCTACCTATGCACTTGATCTTGCCGAGGTTGTCATGACTGTGCTGAATGACTATGCCGATGCATCCGATGTTCCCGGCAGTTACCGTAACAACGGTATTTATCATTATTCGAACGAAGGCGTATGCAGCTGGTTCGACTTCACAAAGGTCATTGCCGAATATGCCGGAAATGATAAGTGCGAGGTTCTCCCATGCCATAGCGATGAGTTCCCGAGCAAGGTAAAACGTCCGGCTTATTCAGTGCTTGACAAGACCAAGATCAAGAAGACCTTCGGAATCAAAGTCCCATATTGGACAGACTCACTAAGAAAATGTATTAAAAATCTCATATAATGGATTTCAAGAGAAACATAATCATCACAGGAGGAGCCGGATTCATCGGTAGCCACGTGGTGAGACTTTTTGTAAACAAGTACCCTGATTACCGTATAATCAATGTGGACAAACTGACATATGCGGGTAACCTCGCCAATCTTAAGGATATCGAAGACAAGCCTAACTATATGTTTGTCAAGGCGGACATCTGCGATTTCGACAAGATGCTTGATCTCGTGAAGGAGTATGCTGTAGACGGAATCATTCACCTTGCTGCGGAGTCTCACGTGGACCGCTCGATCAAGGATCCTTTCACTTTTGCAAGGACAAACGTAATGGGAACCCTCAGCCTTCTTCAGGCTGCAAAGCTTTGCTGGGAAGTCCTCCCTGAGAAGTATGAAGGAAAGCGCTTCTATCATATATCAACCGATGAAGTATATGGTGCTCTCCATATGAATCGTCCGGAGGGAATCGAACCTCCTTTCAAGACCGTCGCTTCTTCAGAAGGACACAAGGCGTATGGCGATGACTTCTTCTACGAGACCACAAAGTACAATCCGCATTCTCCATATTCTGCGTCAAAGGCTTCTTCAGATCATTTTGTGCGTGCATTCCATGATACCTACGGAATGCCTACAATCGTCACAAACTGCTCTAACAACTATGGTCCATATCAGTTCCCTGAGAAGCTTATCCCGTTGTTTATCAATAATATACGCAACAGGAAGCCGCTTCCTGTATATGGAAAGGGTGAAAATGTGCGTGACTGGCTTTTCGTTGAGGATCATGCCAGGGCAATCGATCTCATATTTCATGAAGGTAAGATTGCTGAGACATACAATATCGGTGGATTCAACGAGTGGAAGAACATCGACCTCATCAAGGTTATGATCAAGACAGTGGACAGGATTCTTGGTAATCCTGAGGGCAGCAGCCTGGACCTCATCACATATGTCACTGACCGACTCGGACATGATGCAAGGTATGCCATTGATTCCACCAAGCTTCAGAAGGAACTCGGATGGGAACCTTCACTTCAGTTCGAGGAAGGCATAGAGAAGACAGTAAGATGGTATCTCGATAACCAGGAGTGGATGGACAACATCACTTCAGGTGAATACGAGAAGTACTATGAAGATATGTACAAGGGCAGATAGGATCAGAGCATCTTGTCTATCCAATGGAACATGAGAAGGATCCTTTTTCTGAGGATCGTGTAATCAAGACTTGCGGCGTTGTCGTAAGTCTTGTTTGTCTTCATTGTGATTCCTGATGTGAAGAGTACTGACGGAATGCCGTTGTCAATGAATACTCTCTGATCCGATAGTCTGTAGAATATGGTTGTGAACTGCTCGCTTCCGTAGTAGTCGAAACCGAGGTGCAGATGGGTTCTGAACTGTCTGTTGCAGTACTCCAGCAGGTCTCTTTTGGATGGTTTGAGCCTGTTGTTGCCAAGCATTATCATGTAGTCTGGCCTGTCCTGTCGCAGTGGTGACAGGGTCGCTCCAATCTGGTCTATGTTTACCATGAGGCTGATCTGCTTTGGAGTGATTGCCTTCCTTGTGACCGGATCAATGAGCTTTCCTTCGGAAATCATATTCCATAGGGCATTTGAGCCTGCCATGTCAGCCTCCTTTCCGTCAAAGCCTACAAAAATTACATTACTTGGGTTTCTGCGGCCGGTCGCCAGCCTCATTGCAGCCATCATCCTTGCGATGCTTGTCATTGCTACAGTTCCGGATGCGTTTGCATCAGCGCCAGGATAATGCTTGCCGTGAAGTATGCCCAGGTGGTCGAAATGTGCTCCCACGATAACGTATGAACTGCAGTCTGCATATCCGCTCGGAAGCATTCCGATGACATTGTGGCCGATCACTCCTTTTTCGCTCCTGAATGCTTTGAACCAGGTGCTGTCCATCTTCATCAGTCTGGCCTTTTCAAATTCCCTGGCAATCCAGGCTGCCGCCTCGACTCCGCCTCTGGAACCGATGCCTCTGCCGAGACATACACTGTCTGCAAGGAAGCCCACTTGTCTTTCAAGCTTCTCCTCCCAGATTGTGTTTCTGGCTGCAGCGTAGTCGCTCCACGAGCCCTGCGCATAGGACGACAGGCACAGCAATGTGGCACAAACCATCGTCAGTGCCGCCTTTACTGAAATTTTCCTGTTTTTTCTCATCATACGCGCAATAATTTGTTATCTTTGTAGTTTGGCAAACTTTTGTTGCCCGTCTATTTGGGACGCCAAAATTAGGAAAAATTAGTAAGAACAGGAAATAAATCATATATGCGTACTCGTCTCAGATGTCTTTTTGTGGTTATTCTTCTGCTTGTCCAGGCGGCAGGGTGGGGACTCTGGGCTCAGTATGATAAGGATGTATTCTTCATGCGCGGTCGTCAGGCACTTTCTGAGGGCAAGTATGCGAGAGCCATAGAGAATTTCAATGTGCTTTCGCAGCTCGACTCGACTGACTACTGGACGTTCTTCTTTCGAGGTATTGCAAAGTACAATCTCGGTGACCTCCGAGGTGCAAAGCGCGACTTTGACCGTTCTGTACGCATCAATCCTGTATTTACCAACGGCTATCACTATCGCGGCATCACCCAGAGCCGATTCGGTAACTATGATGCAGCATTGGCGGACTTTCAGACAGCGATAGACCTCAGGCCCGGATATGACGGATTATATTTCAGCCGTGGTGTCGCATATTTCCTCTCCCAGCAGTTCGATAAGGCTGTTTCAGACTTTGACAGATATATCAGAAAGGAGCCGAAGGATCCTACAGCATACCTGAACAGAGGAGCCAGCTGGCTTTTCCTCGGAGATACTCTCAAGGCAGTTACCGACTATAACAAGGCAATCCGTCTTGACCGTTTCGATCCCGAAGGATATGTCAGAAGAGGCCGTCTTTATGCCACTCAGAAGAAGTATGATCTGGCCATAGAGGATATGGACAAGGCAATTGAACTGGATACAGCCAATACATTTGCCTATTTCAACAGGGCCATAATGTACTATGAGCAGGAGAAGTATCGTGAAGCGATGTCTGATCTCAACAGGGTGCTTGAAGATGAACCGGGAAATGCTCTTACCTTGTACAACAGAGGTCTCATCAGTGCCCAGCTCGGAGCATATGAGGATGCACTTGATGATATGGACAGGGTTCTTAACATCAATCCTCAGAATGTGCTGGCCTACTTCAACAGAGCATCGATCTTCATAGAACTCGGACAGTACATGAATGCCCTTGAGGACTATGACAAGGCTATCGAGCTTTATCCGGATTTTGCCAAAGCCTATATGAACCGTTCGTATGTGAAGAATATGCTGGGACAGCATAAGGCGGCGAAGAAGGACTATGACACAGCTCAGAAAAAGGTTCAGGAATATAGAGCCAGGAATATTACGGATGCGTCTTCGTTTGCTGATACGACTAAGAAATACAGTTCTCTGCTTTCTTTGGATGCAGAGTTCGCAAAGAAGGACTTCAATGATGAACTTCTCCAGCATAGAGACATCGACATCAGGCTCAGGCCTCTCTACCGGTTTGTCCTGACGGGAGCTAAAGACAATACCAATTATGCGCTCGACCGCGGATATGAAAATCCTCTCATTTCAAGGTTCGAGAATGCTCTTCCGGTCGGTGTGAAGGTAAAGACTGCGGATCAGACACTGTCCCAGGAAGAACTGGATGCAGTAGAGAAGGCAGCATGGTCAACGATCGCATATCCGTCAGCGATGGATCTCTTCCTCAGGGCACTTTACGACAATGCAGGAAGGCAGTTCAATTCAGCTCAGGTCTATTATACTGCTGCGGAAGAGCAGTCTGAAGGTGAGACTGGAGTTGATGCGATGTACAGGTCGTTCTATCTTATGAACAGGGGAGTTCTCCGTGCCGAGATGATTGACTTCATTTCCTCAATAGAGAGCAATGTGCAGGTTCTGTCTATGGATGACAGCGGCAATACAAGGGCAAGAGTCAAGGATCAGGTGACACGACAGTATGACTATTCTGATGCTATCCAGGATATGAATGAAGCTAAGGAAATTGTTCCGGATCTTCCATATGTGTATTACAACCTCGGCAATCTGTACTGCCTCTCGTCAGAGCACATAGCCTCGCTTGACAACTACACCAAGGCGATCAATCTCTGGCCGTATATGGGTGATGCATACTTCAACAGAGGACTGGTGCTCATCTACCTCAAGGATAAGGAAAAGGGCTGCATAGACCTTTCCCGTGCAGGAGAACTTGGAGTCGAAGATGCGTACGGTGTCATCAAGAAATATTGTGAAGATAAAAATAACGAATAGATATGAGAAAAGCAGTTATATTTGATATGGGAGGAGTCCTTATTGACCTTGATGTCCCTAGATGCATCCAGGCATTTATCGACGACCTGGACTATCATCAGATCACTCAGATTATCGATCCGTGTCACCAGAAGGGAATCTTTGGAGATATGGAGGAGGGTAAGGTCAGTGCTGATGATTTCAGGGCATATGTGCTTAAGGATGCCAGGAAAGGTGCGACTCCGGAAGATGTTGACAAGGCATTGTGGAACATTCTTGTAGGTATCGAGCCGTATAAGATACCTCTTCTTAAGAGACTGGCTGAGAATTATGATGTATATATGCTCAGCAACAACAACCCTATCTGTACTCCAAGAGCGGAACTTATGTTCGAGGAAGCTGGCTTTTCCATGACCAAGGACTTCAAGAAATGTTATATTTCTTATCAGCTCAAGGCTCTTAAGCCGTCAGCCGAGTGCTTCCATGCCATCATGGAGGATATAGGTATTCCTGCTGAGAATATGCTTTTCATTGATGATTCGCAGAAGAATGTAGACGGGTCAATTGCTGCGGGACTTCCGGCTGCCTATTATGAACCGGGATCTGACCTTGCCGCTCTATTGGCTGAAGCTCTCAATGATCCATCTCTAAACAGTTAGTCAGTGGGAGCAGTAAAATTCATGAGCTTTTCCAGCGGCAGCTGTGGCAACTGCTATTTTCTTGGAACGGATGACAAAGGCATTCTGATCGATGCCGGTGTCAGTCTACGTCGTCTCAAGAAGGCTCTTCAGGAGAATGGTCTCGATACAGATTCATTCTCTGCTGTCCTCGTGACCCATGATCATCTTGACCATATCCGTCATTTAGGTTCATTCTGCAAGCGTATCGGCAAACCGGTATATACTACGGAGGATATCCATCGTGCACTTGCCAGACATACTTTCACTGCGGACCATATCGCTTCCTGCCGTAAGGTCCTTGCTGAAGGGGAGTGGAATGATATAGCGGGTATCAATGTGCGTTATTTTGTCGTTCCCCATGATGCGACTCAGACTGTCGGCTATGCCATCGATCTTGATGGAAGGCGTTTTGTCATAATGACAGACATCGGAAGGATGACTGATGAGGCTGTGGAGCTTGCTCGTACTGCTGACACTGTCGTAGTGGAGTCTAACTATGATATGGATATGCTGATGGGCGGTCCGTATACATATGAACTTAAGATGCGTATCGTACAGGGATGCGGACATCTCAGCAATGATGAGTGTGCGTCTGCTATCAAGAGATTCTGGCACCCTGGTCTGAAAAACATATTCCTTTGTCATCTCAGCGAGAACAACAATACCCGTGAGTTGGCATTCAACAGCGCTCTTGGTGCTTTGAAGACATTGGGAGTAGAGAAAGGCATGGTTTCCCTTCGATGCCTTCCTCGTCAGTA
>ERZ808026.346-NODE-346-length-10256-cov-1.640534_pt1 | contig 10256 bp, 4 predicted proteins | sample MGYA00380182_ERZ808026 | MGnify/ENA primary metagenome ERZ808026 (study PRJEB31490, sample SAMN06133376) | cow dung metagenome | isolation source: H9 | host: cow | place: China: Chengdu | collected 2015-05 ... | reverse complement strand
CTCCCTCCATTACCTGCTGTGATTTCCGGCTGTAAACGCAGAACGTCGCCATCCTTAACACCAGCTTCATGGAGAGTCTGGGCCTCCAGCAGCTGTCTGCCGGTAACCTTGTGAATAAACTTATAGCTGATGGGATTGCCATCGGGACCTACAGAGGGCAGCTTGATCTTTTCGACCAGCTTGACCATAATGATACCGCACTTGATATCATCAGGAAGACCTACCTTCTGCTCCTTGTTTCCTGCAACCCTGTCGAAATCAGCCTCGCTGATCATCTTGCAGTTACCGTTGAAGGTTGCTCCGAGCTCTACTGCGAGGCGGCGGATGTGCAGGTTGCCGTCAACTACGCAACCCTCCTTGAGAGAGAGTGTGTCCTTCACGAAAAGGTTGCCCTCAACCTTGCCCCAAAGGTCTACATTCTCGCAAACGATATCACCTTTGATTACAGCTGACTCGCCTACCACAACGCGTCCCTTAGACTGCACACGTCCCTCGAAAGTACCGTCGATACGGATGTCGGTCGGAGAGAGGATCTCACCCTTGATGACTGTTCCTGCAGAGATACGGCTGATGGAATTTACGTTTACTACTGGTTCTGTCTTTGCCATAGTATAATGTTTTAATTTATTGTTTCATAATTAAAGATTGCCACGTCGGGACTTCGTCCCTCCTCGCAATGACGTCATCCTGAGGAGCGAAGCGACGTGAGGATTGTTATTTCTTCTGGAACACACGGACGTAGTCGACCTCCATTTCGGCAGGGCCGTTATTGAGGGCTGTCACCTGGTTGATGTCCCAGATGCCAGGGAAGTTTCCGCCGACTGCAAGATTCAGGAGGATGAAGTTATCCTTGCGGAACTCATTGTCACCGAAGTCCTTGAGAGCCATTTCGAAATATGGCTTCGCGTCAGGATAAGTCTCAAGGTCGATGTACATCGAGATCTTGTCCTCTGTCCATATGCATGTGAATGTATGGAATTCTCCGTCCTGAACCGAGTACTTGTTGTTGATGTCGCGAGCATAGTACTGATGGCCAGGTGCGCCCCAGTGGCATGCACCGTTGAGGAAGGTCTCCTGACGGTTGTTGAAGCCGTTTGAGTGGCCCATCTCGAGGATATCTGTCTCACCGCAATTAGGCCAACCCTTCGACTTGAAGTCGTTACCCATCATCCAGAATGCAGGCCACAGACCGTTCGCTGTCTTAGGAAGCTTGATTGACGCCACTACATATCCATACTTGAAGTATACTTTATTAAGTGTGATCAGGCGGGCTGAAGTTGCCTTTGCTCCCTGGTAATTCTCTTTCCTTGCTGTTATGACCAGTTTTCCGTCACGCACATCCACATTCTCCGGACGGTCAGTATAGTACTGAAGCTCGGCATTACCCCAGCCGTTGCTTCCGCGTCCGATCTCGCATGTCCAGTTGTCAGTATTGAGTGACGGACCGTCGAACTCGTCGCTCCAGAAGAGCTTGTAACCTTCAGGTACGAACATGGCCTCGCCTGTGGTGCTGGTCTCCTGAGTCACCTTGACAACAGTCTTAGAGGAAGTTGTCCTGAATGTGATCTCATTCTGACGGGCCTCAGTGAGGATATTCTTCTTGATGGTCACCTTCACCTTGGTCTCACCTTTGATTCCGCCTGTAGGGTAAACGGAGCACCAGGTAGGGTCTGCAACCGACGAACCCCAGTCAGCGTCTGCAGTGACTGTAACTTCAACTACCTGCTCCTCGAAATCCACATTGATTTCGGTCGGGTTGACCTGTACTGTACCTCCCTTAGGGGTTTCAGTCTGCGCAGGGCCTGTGCATGAGGCCGCCAAAAGGGCCAGGGCCAATATTCTTGCTATCATTTTCATGTTATTTATTTCTGGAATACACGTACGTAATCGATTTCATATGTTGCAGGGAGGCAGCTTTCGTCCACGCCCATCATTCCGCCCCAGTCTCCGCCCCATGCGAGGTTGAGCTTGAGCTCGAAAGGCTTGTTGAACGGCCATGTATTGGCGTTGCGTCCCTGAGAATAGTCGTCTGGGTTGTAGTAGAACAGCTGCTTGCCGTCCACGTATGTCTTTATATATTCCGGAGTCCACTCGAGGGCATATGTATGGAACTCATCCATTACGCCCGCAATCTTGCGGGCAGCGGTCTTCTGGGTTCCGATGGCATGGTAATATGACTTGCAGTGGATCGACGACGACACCTCGGTCGGCACGCATCCTACATGCTCCATGATGTCGATCTCGCCTCCTTCAGGCCATCCCGACCACACAGAAGGCATCATCCAGAATGCCGGCCAGGTACCTTTGCCCTTCGGCAGCTTGAGGCGTGCCTCGAAGTAGCCGTAGGTCCAGTTCTTTCGTGTGTTCACACGTGCCGAATACACCCTGCTGCCGCTCTTTATCGCGCGGATCTTGAGGGTGCCGTCACTCACATCGGCTGTGATGATATCGCCGGTGCGACCGGCAACGTAAGTCTGAAGCTCATTGTTCACCCAACCCGGCTCGGCGGTCTCGTACCACCACTCCTTGGTGTCAGGCATAATGAGTGAAGGGTCATTGAACTCGTCCCTCCATACGAGCGTATATCCTGCCGGGGTATAGATCTCCGGCTCGACATACTGTGCACTATCAGGAATCTTGAATCCTGCAGGAGCTACAAAATCCGACCACACATAGACAGTGGTCAAAGGGTTTCCTGTGAGATCCAGGTCCTTCAGTTTGGAAAGAAGCTGGATATCGATGGTCTTGATATTGTTTCCCGCAAGGTTCAGAGACACCAGGTCCGGGAAAAGCTTTGCAAGCTCCGACACATCCGAAAGCCCGCAGTTCGAGAGGTCAAGTGATGTCACACCTGCCACCTCCTTGGTGCTGAGCACGCCGTCACCGTCCTTGTCAAGAGCCTTGAGGAGGGCTGCCAGAAGCGCGGGATCAGACACAGAAACATTCTCCACCTTATAGTGCTGGCGCACAGGAATCTCGATCTTCTGAGTGCCGGTCCTGAACAAAAGCGTAGTCTGACGCTCATCAGATGACTTGTTTTCCTCTATGGTCACCTTCAACGCAGTCTCACCCTTTCCGCCACCTGTCGGAGATGTCTTCACCCATGAATCTACAGGAGTCACTCCCCAATCGGCATCTGCACCGACGGCAAGGGTAACCACCTGCGCCGCAGAAGACACGGAAATCTCAGCTGGAGTCACCTGAAGGTTGATTTCAGGAGCACCGCCCTGCTCCGGTTCCTTTTCTTCGCACCCGAAGGCCATAAGCGAAGCCGCCGCCAGTATATATAAGGTCTTGAATTTCATGATTTAAATATAAAAAGTCAGGGCAAAGCCCATTTCGGGCCTTGTCCTGACTATATAAAGACATTAGTTTACTCTCTTGAGACGATATCTCCAAGCGATAGGACCGCCGCCGTTACCGGTTGCTGTGTACGCAGAGATCTCAAGCTGATTTTCCCAAACACCTGTGATGTAAAGTTCAGGTGCCTCAAGGAATGCATCGTTAGGAATGTATGAGAAGATTGTTCCTGCAGGAAGGATGATTGCAGGGAAGTCACCGAACTCATCAAGTTCCCATGTTGCAGTCTGCTTCTCTACTGATACTCTGAAGTCTCCCTCCGGAGCAGCAGCTCCAGGAACTGTAGGGTTATCGACCTTCTTGTCGTTCATCTTGGTAACACCATTATTCATGAATGTCATTCCGTCGACAGGATCGTATGTATATGTTCCGTCAGCAGCGAATGTCATGAGGTCGTCATACATCGAGCAACCCTCCTTGCAGTTTGCAGTACCGTTCCACCATCCGCATGGGTTTGTGATCGCATCACCGCAGCCGAAGTGGCCGTCTGTAGATGCCTCCCAAGTCCATGTACCAGGAAGCACGTCAGCCGCATCAAGAAGATCGAGCTGTGCTCCAGGAGTGAACTCGCCAGGAGTTGGCTCTGGTTCCGGTGCAGGAGCACTCTGGCTCTCGCGGATGATGATGTCGCTGATTGTAATCTCAGTACCTGCTGCGCAACCGCCAAAGTCAAACACGAGGGTCATCTTCTCCATGTCTATACCGGCCATTCCGACCATTTGATAAACATAGTCCTCATACGCTGTAAGGACATGTCTGTCAGCAAAGTAGAATGAGTTATCGTCACCTGTCTTGGTCAACTTGATTGTAGTACCAGGGTGGTCATTCGATGAGTTCAGAACGCAGTAGAAGTCATAAGTCTTGTCTGCAGATGTAGAAAGATTTGTGAAGATCTTCATCTGTGCCTGCCACTGGTCTGTAGTTGCCTGAGGAAGAGATACAGTGTATGTTCTTCCATCCTGAACTACTTCAGGGTTATCGATCTTAGCCCAACCTGGAGCATAATAGTACTCATATCCTTCGATTGCAGAATCGTTCCACATGTTGTTTGCCGCCTCAGGATCAAACGCAGGTACGTCCGGAGTGCTGCCGCCACCTGTAACCTGACTCTCGCGGATAACGATACCCTTCACTGTAACGGTTGTTCCAGCAGGGAATCTACCGAAGTCGAATACGAGCTTGAGGTCAGGAATGTCTGTGCCTGGAAGAGCCGCCTTGATGTACTCGAGATCCTCGTAAGCTGTCACGGCGATGCCGTTGTCGTAGAAGAGCTCGTTCACGTCAGCCGGATTACCGTTGCCGTCCTTTTCAGTAGGATGCTCCCAGCAAGGCTTGATTGTAGCCGTACCGTCGTTAGTTGCGCTGATGATGGCTCTGAAGTCGTATGTCTTGTCCGGTGAAAGAACAAGGCCTGTGTTTCTGAACACTACCTGTCCCTGCCACTCCGATCCGCCGACTCCATCAGGAACCACGAATGTGTATTCGTTGTTGCCGAGAGTAGCCTCAGGATCCGCGATCTGACCCCATGAAGAGTTTGCAAACCAGTATGTAACTGTGATTGCAGCATTGTTCCACATGTTGGTTGCAGCTGCAGGATCGAACGGAGCAACAACTGGCTTTTCTGGCTCTGGAGCCGCCTGTGCGTCACGGGCACGGAAGATCATCTGCCAGTAGCATCCCTCGTTCATTGCAACCACCTTGAGAGTTGTCTCTGTGAGTTCAGTTACAGTGAATACAGGGTTTGCCCACATTGCATCTGAAGGCACGTATACCATTGGAGTCTCGGCAGCAAGAGTGATTGTCTCACCGTCGAATGTGTAAGTAGACTCAGTCAAAGGCCACTCGATGTCGATATCAGGCTCAACACCAGGATTAGGACCGATAGCAGTCACACCCCAGTTGATGTACATCTTGCCATCCGGACCAGAACTATATACATACTTTCCATCAGGATAGAATGTGATCTCATCGTCATAAAGACCGAAGTCCTTCTTCTCATCAGGGTTTGCTGACCACCACTCTGCAGGGCTCTCAGCAGAAGGACCGCAGCCGAGGTGTCCCTTTACCGACGAATCCATAACCCAAACCTTACCCTTGCCGTCAGTACCAGCGAGGAGCTCCTCAGGAGTAGCTACCTTGACTGCAGGGATGAAGTTGTAGTACCATGAGATGAAGCCATCACCGTTAGGTGCATTCTGAGCAGCGAGCTTGAGCTCTTTTCTCATTGCAGACGGCTTTGAATCCATCACGAGGAAGCGAGGTTCATCATAAACTGTCTGGTTAGGAATATATGAAAGGTTGGTCTTTGCAGGAAGCACGAGCCAGATTTCCTCGATACCGGCATCATTCCAGTTGTTCTCGAATGTATAAGTAGTCTCATACGCAGCGATGTCAACCATGAAGTCGTTACCGTCAGGAGATGTTCCGAGCTCAGTGAAGCCTGTATTCACGTATACCTTACCGTCCTCACCAGGGTTGAAGCTGTACTTGCCGTCCTCAGTGAAGGTCATGCGGTCGTTATACAAGCTCCAGTCAGCCTTCTCATTAGCACCGGCCTTCCACCACTCGAATGGAGAATCAGTAGAAGGACCGCAGCCGAAGTGACCTGCAACCTCATTGTTCCACTGCCACTCACCCTTGATAACCTTGAAGTATGGTGACGGATCGAACGGATCGCGGTAAGTGTTCTCGAGAGTGAACTCGACAACCTTCGAACCTACAGATACTCCGTGTGCATTGTAAGCCTTCACCTCAACAGAGTGAGTTCCGGCGTCGCGAAGACGAAGCTGGAGACCGTTTCCGGTGTAAGCATATTTCTTGTTAGCCTTTCCGTCGATCTTCTCCTCGCCGAAAAGCCACATAGGCACCATTCCCTGATTTTCGATAGAGAATGTCACATAGTTGGTTGCCTGGTCGACATCGATCTTCACCTGAAGGTCTGATGCAGAAGGGACCTTGTTAGGATCCAGTTCGAACTGCTCCTCGACACAACCCATGGTCAGCACAGCCGCCAGAGCCAACGCCATATATTTAAATATCTTCATAATCTGTCGAAATTAACGATTAGTAGTTGTTCTGAGTAAGAGGATACTGAGTACTTGCGGTTGCGTCCATCTCTGACTGAGGGAACGGCAGATACTTCTTGTTCTCAGTCCAAGCCTTTGTACGGAAGCCGCCTTCGTCATTAGCAGGAGTAAGAACTGTTGTTGCCTGACCCAGACGAACGAGATCCCAGTAACGCTTTCCTTCACCCATGAGCTCTACGTGACGCTCGTGGAGGATAGACTCAAGGCTTGCACCTGCATTACCGAGGCCTGCGCGTGTACGCACCTCATTGAGGTATGCATCAGCGGAACCCTTTCCTGAGCAGCCGTGAACAGCGATGAGCTCGGCAGCATTGAGGAGAGTCTCAGCATAACGATAGAGGCGGATGTTTGTACCATAGTTAAGAACAGCATCAGCGATCTGACCAGCATTACCGTCAAGACGAGGGAGATACTTTGCAAGGTGGTATCCTGTCTCCTGGTAACGTGCAGTGAATGTCATACCTGGCTCAGAAGCAGTCTCATAAACTGTAACGGCCTTTCTGAGGTCGCCTTCCTCGAATGCCTTGGCAGCCATAGGAGTAAGCGGGAAGAATCCCCAACCCTCGTTTCCATACTTGGCGCTGCCTGACATACTGTTCAGACCCATGAGGGTAGGAAGAACTGTACCGCCGGCGTTAAGAGGAGCACCCCATGAGCGGTATGCACCCTGATTGAAGTAGTTGATGTCGAGAATTGTCTCCGAGCTCCACTCACCTGCAGGCTCCCACATGTTGGCGAGGTCTGCTGATGATACGAGAGCGTACTCACCGCTTGTAATGATCTCCTCCATATAGTCGAGGGCCTTCTGCATCTTTGTCTGATCGTTCTGATACATCACGATCTCAGCATAAAGCATCATTGCGGTAGCCTGAGTAACGCGTCCCTGCTCTGCAGTCCTCTTCATAGGAAGAACCTTAGAGTCAATCACCTCAGCAAGAGAAGCCTCCATTGCAGCATAAACCTCATCAGCCTTTGACTGAGCGCACTCGTAAGGGAAGTCAAGGTTTGTCTCATAATATGGGATGTTACCCCAGATCTTCCACATCTGAGTGTAGTACCAGTTGCGGAGAACTGTAGCTTCTGCAAGGTACTCTGCCTTCTTCTCTTCAGTGATGCCCTGTACGCCCGGCATATACTTGTGAACACAGTTTGCGCGGTTCACACCTGAGTAGCATATAGTCCATACAGAAGCTGGAGTATTCTGAGAATCGACAGAATAGTCGAACATCAGATGATAGTGACGGTTGTCTGACACACCCGATCCACCTGGATAGATGTCATCTGCCATCACCTCATAGATCATAGGAACAGGGTTGTACATTCCCATTCCCCAGTCGAACCACTGCATAGGGTCGTATGCTGCTACGAGAGCCTCCTTGATACGTGGTTCAGAGTTATAGTACTCGTCAATGTAGATCTTGTCGTGAGATTGCACATTAAGCCAGTCCTCACCGCAAGAGTTGAGAGTCACAGAAAGCAGTCCAGCTGCTAAAATGTAATATATCTTTTTCATCTTAAATCTCTTTATTGGTGATTAGAATGTAATGCTTGCACCGAACTGAACTGTGCGTGACTGAGGGTAGATACCTCTGTCGACATAGTCAGCGATTTCAGGATCGAATCCGTCATACTTTGTGAATGTGAGGGCATTCTCGCATGCAACGTAAACGCGGAGCTTCTTTACGAATACCTTGTTTGTCCACTTTGCAGGAAGAGTGTAACCGAGTGTCACGTTCTTGAGACGGAAGTAGCTTGCGTCCTTGATGAAGAAGTCTGAAGCCTTAGACCAGTTCTGGTTAGGGTCAGTCACTGTGAAACGAGGATACTCGTTTGTCGAGCCTTCACCTGTCCAGCGGTTGAGGACGTACTTAGGCTGGTTCATTGTAGGGATATCTGTACGACGTGTAGCATCGAAGATCTTGTTACCTGCTACGCCCTGCCATACCATAGAGAAGTCGATTCCCTTCCAGTCAAAGCTTGCGTTGATACCGTATGTCCATGAAGGAACGCACTTACCGAGGTTTGTACGGTCGCCTTCTGCTGTGATGCTGCCGTCACCGTCGATATCCTTGTAGCGGAAGTCACCAGGCTGTGCATCAGGCTGGACGAGACCACCCGCCGCATTTGTATAAGCATAGACCTCATCCCATGACTGGAATACGCCGTCAGTCTTGTAACCGTAGAAGTAAGGGAACGGCTGACCGTTCTCACCGCGGATGATTGTACCCATCTGGTGTACTGAGCCTCTGTCGAGGATACCTGACTCGTTACCTGCGTTGATGAGGAGAGTCTTGATGTAAGAAGCATTTGCGCCTACAGAGAAGTTGAAGTCACCGATTGAATAACGGTAGCTGAGATCGAGCTCGACACCGCTGTTTGACATCGAACCTACGTTACCCCAAGGCTTAGACTCACCAAGGTATGTAGGAACAGGCATCTCGATAAGCATTCCGTCTGTTCTCTTGAAGAAATAGTCTGCTGTGAACTGGAGAGAGTTTCCGAAGAATCCGAAATCAAGACCGAAGTCTGTCTGGTTACTTCTTTCCCACTCGAGGAGGTCATTTGGAGTGACAGTAGTCTTCACACCATTTACGATAGCCTCGTTTCCGAGAGCGCCGCTGCCGAATACGTAGTTGTTGCCGGCTGCAGTCTGGGCTGCGTACATGAAGTTACCGAGACGGTCGTTACCGTTGATACCCCATGAAGCGCGGAGCTTGAGGTTTGAGAGCCAAGGAGCTGAATCCTTGAGGAATGCCTCATTCTTGATGTTCCATGCTGCTGAAGCAGAAGGGAAGATAGCGAAACGACGGCCAGGTCCGAAACGAGAAGAACCGTCACGACGTACAGTCGCCTGGATCATATAGCGGTTGTCATAGTCATATGACGCACGTGCGAATACCGATGCGAGACGATAGTCTACATAGAGGCTTCCGCCACCATCGTTGTCCTCACGCTGGCTTGTAGCGAATCCCATGTTTGCCTTGGTAGGATCCTCCTCCATCAGATACATTCTCGATGCATTGATGTTGCGGCCCTGAGTTGCAGACGCAGACTGACCGAGCATTACTGTGAGGTTGTGCTTTTCTGCAAATGTCTTGTTGTAGGTCAAAGTGTTGTCAACCTGCCATACAAGACCACGGTTCATAGAGCCCCATACTGATGAATAGCCCTGATGACGTGTTGATGAAAGATAATAGTTAGGTGTCCAGCCGTCTGAACCGCCGACCGAGAAGTCAACGCTTACAGAAGAACGGAGAACGAGACCTTCGTAAAGCTGGAACTCGAGTTCTGCACCACCGACGAGGCGGTCATAGTTGTTCTTTGTTCCTGGGAGAGAAAGGTCAGCAAGAGGGTTGACCATTTCCTGGAATTCTGTTCCCGGCACAGTGAAGAGACGTCCGTTTCTTGGGTCACGGATGAGGTTGAAGTCGCTCCAGTTAGGGTTGAGGAGCTCGCCAGTTGTCTCATCTACAGCATGTGCCGCATCATTATAATAATACTGGTCGATAACTGACTGCTCGTCTGCAGGGTCAACGTATACGCTGAGGAGTGGAGAAAGAGCCGCAGCCGAACCGAGTGGAGAACCGAACTCAGAGTTTGTAGTGATACCTGTTGTAAATGTACGTGAGTAAGATGCATTTACATTGAGGTTCATCTTGTTGAGCCATGTACGCTCCTGAGTCGCATCGAAGATGCTGTACTGATCGTTTACACGAACAGAGAAACGCTCGTAGTTTGCTCTGTCGAAATCACCACCGACGATACCTTTCTGAGAATAGTAGCCTGCAGAAACGAAATACTGGTTCTTGC
>ERZ808026.345-NODE-345-length-10258-cov-3.406640_pt1 | contig 10258 bp, 6 predicted proteins | sample MGYA00380182_ERZ808026 | MGnify/ENA primary metagenome ERZ808026 (study PRJEB31490, sample SAMN06133376) | cow dung metagenome | isolation source: H9 | host: cow | place: China: Chengdu | collected 2015-05 ... | reverse complement strand
ATTACAGCAACTGGGAAGCAGAAAAGAGTCTCGAGCAGTGGATGAAGGAGCAGGGACTTACAGGTATCTATGGAATCGACACCCGCGAACTCACCAAGGTTCTCAGGGACAAGGGTTCAATGAAGGGAAGCATCATTCCTGAGGGTGCAGCTGCACCGGCAGAGGCAGTTAAGGCTACTCCGGCAGATGTGTGCTGCAAGGAAGTCATCACATATGCTGCGCAGCCGGCTGAGCATGTGGAGAACATCAATGGAAGCAAGGCAGCAACCACAAACGGCAAGAAGGTAGTTCTTGTAGACTGTGGTACAAAGCACAGCATCATCCGTGGCCTCATCGCAAGAGGTGCAGAGGTGATCAGGGTTCCTTTTGACTATGATTTCACTTCTCTTGATTTTGACGGTGTCTATGTTTCAAACGGTCCCGGTTGTCCATGCGATTGCGAGAAGACTGTCGAGAACCTCAAGAAGGTGCTTGATGGCAATAAGCCTGTGTTCGGTCTCGGACTTGGATATCATCTGATCGCAAAGGCTGCAGGCTGCGAGATGCAGAAGCTTCAGCATCCGCACAGAGGTGCAAACCAGCCTGTACGCAGAGAGGGCAGCAACCGTACTTACATTTCAGCTCAGAATGTATGCCGCACAGTGAAGCCAAGCAGCATTCCAAGCGCTTGGGAGGTCTACTTCACCAATCTCAATGATGGTGCAGTAGATGGCATCCGTCACACAAGCAAGCCGTTCATCGGACTTAATTTCCATCCGGAAGTGTGCGTGGGACTTACAGAGAATGTTACACCGCTTGATGAATTCATCAGCAAACTCTAAGGTTATGATTGACAACAGCATAAAGAAAGTACTCGTGCTCGGTTCGGGAGCACTCAAGATCGGTCAGGCCGGTGAGTTTGACTACTCAGGATCGCAGGCTCTCAAGGCCCTCAAGGAGGAAGGCATCGAGACCATCCTCATCAACCCGAATATCGCTACTGTCCAGACATCTGAGCAGGTGGCTGACAAGGTATACTTCCTCCCTGTGACAGCATATTTCGTTGAGAAGGTAATCCAGAAGGAAGCTCCTCAGGGAATCCTCCTCGCATTCGGTGGCCAGACAGCCCTGAACTGCGGTGTGGACCTCTATGAGGGAGGTATCCTTGAGAAATATAACGTAAAGGTACTCGGTACTCCAGTTCAGGCAATCATGGACACAGAGGACCGTGAGTTCTTCAATGCCAAGCTTGCGGAGATTAACGTGAAGACCATCAAGTCACACGCTGTAGAGACCGTAGAGGCTGCAAAGGAGGCTGCAAAGGAACTCGGCTATCCGGTTATCGTGCGTGCGGCGTACGCTCTCGGTGGCCTTGGCTCAGGTTTCTGTAACAATGAAGAGGAACTCGTTACCCTTTGTGAAAGTTCGTTCTCATTCTCTCCTCAGGTTCTTGTGGAAAAGTCGCTCAAGGGCTGGAAAGAGATCGAGTATGAGGTGATGCGTGACCGTTACGACAACTGTATCGCCATCTGTAATATGGAGAACTTCGACCCGCTCGGAATCCATACAGGTGAATCAATAGTTGTAGCTCCAACTCAGACACTCAGTGCAAAGGAATGTGCATTCCTCCATGACCTCGCGATCAAGATGGTACGCCATATCGGTATTGTTGGTGAGTGTAACGTTCAGTACGCTTATGACACTGATTCAATGGAGTATTACGTAATCGAGATGAACGCTCGTCTCAGCCGCTCATCTGCACTCGCATCCAAGGCAACCGGATTCCCGATTGCTTTCGTGGCTGCTAAGATCGGTCTCGGCTATGGACTCTTCGACATCCAGAACTCTGTGACAAAGCAGACTCCGGCATTCTTCGAGCCTGCACTTGACTACGTTGTGGCTAAGATACCACGTTGGGACCTTTCTAAGTTCACTGGCGTTTCACGCAAGATCGGCTCAAGCATGAAGTCTGTCGGTGAAGTAATGTCACTCGGACGTAATTTCGAGGAAATCATCCAGAAGGGTCTCCGTATGATCGGACAGGGTGCCAACGGATTCGTGGGCAACAAGGATATCAAGGTCGATGACATCGACACAGCTCTCAATGAGCCTACTGACAACCGTATCTTTGTCATATCTAAGGCTATGCAGGCCGGATATACCGTTGATCAGATCCACGCTCTCACCAAGATTGACAAGTGGTTCCTCAATAAGCTCCAGGGTATCGTGAACACTCATAAGGAGATGAGAAAATACGACAACTGCGAGCAGATGCCTATTGAACTCCTCAAGAAGGCAAAGGTTCAGGGCTTCTCGGATGTTCAGGTTGCAAATGCATTATATAAAGGTATGGACAGCGAAATGGCTGAGGACATCGTCCGCGCATTCCGTAAGTCCAAGGGCATTGTTCCATGTGTCAAGCAGATCGATACCCTTGCTGCCGACTATCCTGCAGCTACCAACTATCTCTACCTTACATATGGAGGTAATTTCCACGATGTGAACTACCAGCACGACAAGAACTCAGTGATCGTTCTCGGATCAGGAGCATACCGTATCGGTAGCTCAGTAGAGTTTGACTGGTGTTCGGTGAATGCTCTCCAGACAATCCGCAACCAGGGATACAGGGGAGTGATGATCAACTATAATCCTGAGACAGTTTCAACTGACTACGATATGTGTGACCGTCTCTACTTTGACGAACTCACATTCGAGCGCGTGATGGATATCCACGATCTTGAGAATCCGCATGGAACAGTTGTTTCAGTTGGTGGTCAGATTCCTAACAACCTTGCGCTCAGACTTGATCAGAACAAGGTCAATATCCTCGGAACAAAGGCAACATCAATCGACAAGGCGGAGGACCGTCACAAGTTCTCGTCAATCGTAGATGCTCTCGGAATCGACCAGCCGAAGTGGAAGGAACTTACAAACTTTGATGAGGTAGACCAGTTCATCGATCAGGTCGGATTCCCTGTTCTCGTTCGTCCGTCATATGTACTTTCAGGTGCGGCTATGAACGTATGCTACAACCACGAAGAGCTCCGCAACTTCCTTGGACTTGCGGCAGAAGTGTCTGAGAAACATCCTGTTGTAATGTCTGAGTTCATGCAGCGCTGTAAGGAGATTGAATTCGATGCAGTGGCTGATGGCGGTGAAGTAATCGCATATGCAATCTCTGAGCACGTAGAGTTTGCCGGTGTACACTCAGGAGATGCAACCATCCAGTTCCCACCTCAGAAACTCTATGTTGAGACTGTACGTCGAATCAAGAAGATTGCAAAGAAGATTGCAGCGGCTCTTGAGATTACAGGTCCGTTCAACATACAGTTCCTTGCAAAGGACAACTACATCAAGGTAATCGAGTGTAACCTCCGTGCTTCGCGAAGCTTCCCATTCGTTTCCAAAGTGCTTAAGATAAATCTTATCGAGCTCGCTACAAAGGCAATGCTCGGCATGAAGCCGGCGGCTCCAAGAAAGTCAGCATTCGATCTTGACTATGTAGGTATCAAGTCATCACAGTTCTCGTTCTCACGTCTCCAGCAGGCGGACCCTGTTCTTGGTGTGGATATGCATTCAACAGGAGAGGTAGGATGTCTCGGTGACGACTTCAATGAAGCCCTTCTCAATTCAATGCTTTCGGTAGGTTATGAGATTCCTAAGAAGAACGTTCTCATTTCATCAGGAAATGCACTTCAGAAGGCAGACCTCCTCAATGCATGTAAACTTCTCCACGAGAGAGGATATAATCTCTACGGTACTGAAGGAACGGCAAGGTATCTCAGTGAGAATGGTGTTCCTACTGAACGTGTAATCTGGCCGACAGAGGCAAAGGATCCTGAACTTGCAGGCAAGTACAAGGCAGCAATGGATATGCTTGCAAATAAGGAACTTGACCTCGTGATCAACATTCCTAAGAACTTCTCACATGGAGAGCTTACAAATGGTTATCATGTGCGTCGTGCCGCTATTGATTTCAATATCCCGCTCATTACGAATGCCCGTCTGGCAACAGCATTCATTCGTGCCTTCTGTGCAATGTCGATCGATGACATCCAGATCAAGAGCTGGGATCAGTACTAGGATCGGAATACATATACATTAAAATATAGCCACGACACCATCTGAAACAAGACGGTTCGTGGCTTTTTCTCAAATTGTTGAGGAATCTTCGTGCAATGTACAATCGTGCTGTTGACACAGGATTTACTCAACAGCGTTTCCCGTTCAAGCATGTCTATACAGGAGTTGACAAGACTCACAAGAGGGCCCTCAAGATAATAGGTAAGAAACTAGGAATCAGAACACCTCTTACGATGTATGTAAGTCGTCATTCGTGGGCAAGTATTGCTAAAAGTAAGAATGTGCCCCTTTCCGTCATAAGTGAAGGAATGGGGCACGATTCCGAAGCTACTACCAGGATTTATCTTGCCTCTTTGAATACTGTTGCTATCGACAAGGCAAATACCCTGATAATTAATTCATTATAATTATTTTACAGTTACATTGGCACCGCTGTATACAGGGCCTGAAGGATTTGCTGTAGTGAGAGTACACTTCGCTGCATCATAAACTACAGAACCACCAGTTTCTGCGTATAATACCCAGTCGCTGTTGCCGGTGTACTTTGCTGTACAATTGAACTCACCTGCATTAAGAGTTGCTTTTGAGCCAGTTCCGGCTGCAGCAATCACACCATGGTTACCAGTGAATGATCCTCCGTTAACAGTAAGCTTAGCTCCGTTGAGTATATTCACACAATAAGCCCATGTGTCTCTAACGTTGACATCGTTTGTAGTTGTGTATGTACCGCCATTGATGATAGTCTCAGTATTTGCGCCTGAAGCCCAGATTGAGTAGAATACTGAATTTACAGTAGCGCTCTCGATGGTCATCTTACCCTCATTGTTGATTGCAGCACCCTTCTTTGCGTATGTCTGAACAAACTCTACGTTCTCAATGGTCATTGTTCCGTAGTTGTAGAGGCAACGACGGGTAGCCTCAGAGTCAGCAGCAGTTATCTTACCGTTCTTTATTGTAACTGTACCATAGTTCTTGATTGACTCAGTTGCTTCAGAAGTAATGGTCTTGCCATTGAGATCGATGGTGATGTTCTTCTCTGCAGGAACTTCGATAACATCGTTTATATCCTTAGTAAGAGTGATAGTCTCGCCATTAACAACAGTTGCAATTGCTTCCTCGATTGTAGAGAATGAATAAGCGTAACCGTTAGGATAGATGATAGTGTAAGGATGATTCTCTACTACCAGGTTACCAGTAGTTCCATTGAATGTTACCTTAGAGCCTTTAGCACCCTCTACAGCTGCACATGAATCACCGTTTACAGTCACTGTACCGCCGTTCATTGTAGCCTTTGAATCAATTGCAGTGTTGTAGAATGCGATAGCAGCATAGCTCTCAGCAGTTGTCTGGTCATCACAAGTGAGGTCTGTGTTGTTGATTGTAACGTTTGCATTTGCACCTGCAATGTTCACAGTATTAAGACCAGTGAACTCACAGTCGTTGATCACAGCTGTTACGTTAGATGCAGATGTTGCGATGTTGAATACATAGTTTGAAGCAGTTGCTGTAACGTCTGCTACAGTAACCTCTGTTCCCTCAGAGTTGATAACGTTGATTGCACGCTCACCCTTAGCCACGATGTTAAGGTTCTTGATCGATACTGCAACCTCGCCTTCTACGTTGATTGCGCGGCCTGCTGTAGATGTGAGGGTCTTGCCGTTACCGTCGAGCTCTACGTCTTTGTCCATTACAAGGATCTCAGAGAGAGCAACGTCAGCATTGAGAACAACCTTACCACCCTTAGCAACTGCTGCTACGAGCTCCTCAGCTGTCTCGACATTCTGACCAGCCTCGTCCCACTTCTTAACCTCAGCAACCTCGAATTCGATAGGAGTGAGCTCCATGTTCTCTGCATTGATTTCAGCAGTAAGGTTATAAGCCTTACCCATCTCAAATGCTGCTCCTGACACTACAACCTCAAGGTCTTTCTCAGCTGCGAGAACCTCGCCATTGTAAAGAGCTACGTGGAATTTTACAGTGTATTCCTGAGTCTTGCCTGCAGGGATTGTGAGGCGCTCGTCTGCACAGTCAGCAACTGCACCGGCAGCAAGCTTGTTTCCACCGTTTACAGATCCGAATGCGAGAGTAGTATTCTCGGCACCGAGTACCCAGTCATTACCATCCCACCAGTTCTCAACATTAAGGTCAATTGTACCAGCCTTAGGTGCTGTCATTGTAAGACCAGTGATTACAAGAGTATTGTTCTCATTAACGAAACCGTTGGTGAAGGTGAACTTAACCTTTGAAAGGAGGTGGCTGAATGAAAGACCTACCTTAGGCATTGCCGAGAGATTGGCACCTGTTGCAGCTTCAACCTTGGCAGAAGCATAAATAAGGTCTGTTGCGCCGTCTGCATTAGTGAATTCGATTGTTCCAAGACCGTAGTTTTCACCTGTAGTTGCAGGCTTTACGGTTACGTTTTCATCTGCAACCGGGCTTACTGCAGCGAAGTAGTAAGTGTGACCGGCCATCCAGTACTGAGTGTTGGTGTAAGTCCACTCTGAACCATTCTTTGAAACAAGTTCGTTTTCAAATACTACTCCGTCTCTGCTGTCCATGTAGCCCCATACAGCGAACTCGTTGATTGTCTCTGTAGTTGTGCTTGGGTCGACAGACTTTGTAGCTTTGTCAACTGACGCATTTTCGAATCCGATTGCCGGACCATCTGCTGATGAAATGATCTGATTCTTCTGGCATGCCGCAAGAGCTGCAACTGCACAGATACATGCAAAAATCTTTTTCATTGCTTTTGTGTTTAATAGTTAAAAATTATGAATTGTATATTTCTGTTTTTATAGTTGAAGTTCTATGTCTTTGTATTCACCCCAATCACCTACTGTTACATCAAAACTTCCGGAACTTGTTGATCCTTCAGTTTCAGTGACTACGAGGTCCTTTATTATTATTACTCCTCCGTGTGGTTGTCTTTCTACCTGCTCAGTCACATCGAAATCGAAGCTTTTTATCTTGCCGTTCTTCATTCGGCATTCCAGATTCACAGCATAGACATTTCCGGCTTTTGTATAGTTGGTGTTAGGATAGCCAGGGATTCCAAAGGAGTTGACATATGCACCGACCCCATAATCCTTTATCTCACAGTCGTATAGGATTGTTGCAATCTCAGAAGATGTATATCCGGTGGACATGTTTACAGAGCGTGCCATTCCTGCCAATGTACCTCTTGCGAGGGCAATGTATTCAAGTCCTGATTTGAACTCAAAACGAATCTTATATGTGAATACAAGTGGATGCAATGTCACTTTAAGGAGATCCGGCTTTTCAAGCCTTTGGGCCTGATATCCGTTTATGAAGTTTCCGTAAAGCATATCAGGAGGGTTCACGGTGATTTCTTCGCCGCTCTTTGTCGCAAACGGATTACCTTTATAAGTTGTGCGCGTACGTGTACTTGTAGTTGCGCGTGACGTAGCGAACTTTTCAGTCGAAGCCATGAGTATGTACTCAGTGTCGTTGTTGTAGAAAAGTATGTCGTGAGTTCCTTCTGAAAAATATACGACACCTCCATCAGCAGCAACATTTGAAGTCTTGTGACCTCCCGGAATCGAGTGTGGGTAATTCACAACACGCAGACCTATAGGCTTATCAGGACGGAGACTGTCATATTCGACATAGTTGTCCGGCCAGTTGCTTTCCCAATCCATATAGTCAGTGATGTTTTCCTCCCAGTCAAGACGGTAGTCAGCCTCAATCATGACATGGTACTGGAATGCATGGTCATGATGATAGAGGCATAAGTCCTTGTGTTCACACGAGGATGCGGCTGCAATCAGCAGAAACAATATGAGAATCTTCCTTATCATTTATTTCTGCCTTTTTTGTCCTTGTTGATGTTTCCGCGGCCAAGCTGCCAGATAAGAGATACCTCAAGCTTTGTCGGGCCGATCCAGTTTCGCATCTTGGTCACCTGCCACACATAGTGGCCGTCGATAGGAAGATATTCCTGGAACTCTCCTCCAAGATAGCCGAGTCCGAGAGTGAAATCAATGTTAAGACGTTGTCTTACAGGGAGTGAATATCCATATTCAAGTCCACCTCCGTAGCTCCATCTGTCACCGAGGTATCCGCGTCCTCCTACTTCGATGTCGTAGGTAAGAATCTGTCCGTAAAGTCCGATATGATGACCGGTCAGAGGCTTTTCCTTGGCTGCCCTGCCAAGCCAGTAGCGCAATGCCAGATCACCGCCATAGGTTCTCCAGTACCATGAAACCCTATCACTCTTCCACCATGAATACATCCAGTTGCCTGCTACCGAGAAATTCTTTCCAAGATAGACTTCAACACCGACATTAGGAACAATGGCGGCATCATATAACAGATTGGTCTTGGCTGCTATGTAATAAGGCTTCTTTTCCTTGGACGGTTCTTCCTGCTGTACAGACTCTTCAATCGGCTCCTGCACGGTTTCTACAACTGCAGTATCCATTGCCGGTTTGTCTTCTTTAACCGGGGACGGTTCTTCTGCAGGCAATTCATCCTGAATCTCTTCAACGACAAATTCGTCTACATTGTCAATCGTCTTGATTACCCTGATTGTAACAGAAGAGGTGCGCATGTTGTCGAACATCTTGTTCTTCAGCATGTTGTATTCGTCAGGAAGTTTGCTGCGGATGGCCAGATCCTTATTCTCGACTCTTGGATCAAGGAGAACCTTGAGGATTTCAGCTCCGTGCTGGAATGTCGAGTCACGACGGAGCGTGAGTACCATACCGCTCCAGTCATTTACACTGCTTGTGACATTTATTCTGTCAGCCTTAAACTGAGGGAAACTCTTTATCAGCAGATTTCTGGTATTGCCTGCTCTCTGGATCGCAAGTCGCTCGTTAAGTGCTGCCGGACCTTCCGGAGATGTTGATGAAATTATTGTAAGAGAGTCTGGGACGGTACCTTCAGAAGCTAATGTCTGATTAAGGTCATTTATCATGGTCTCGAGAGTGTGACCATTCCCTTTGTAATCATTGATGATTTCGGCACGACCCGCGGGAAAGAAAAAAGTGTATTTTTTCTCTATGTATTCTTTCCTGTCTTCGCTTTGCTGGGCAAAGGCAGTCAGAAATATGAATAGACCTGTTATTGCTAACAGAATACTCTTCTTGTCCATAGGCCGAAATTCATTTCTTTATCCGTCTCTTTCAGGCAGTTATGGAAAATCTCCTGAAAATTCATGTCTATATCCTATACAAATGTACTCAAGTTAACTCAAAAAACAAATCATTTCTTGATTAAAATGATAGTCGGCATGGATGTTGACATCTGCGTTTCGGTGTTTAATTAATTATTAGTGTTATGAAAAAGATGATTTATGCTATGTCAGTTCTGGCCTTGATGGTCGGTATGACAGCCTGCAAGAACAGCGAGGCGGTACAGAAAGCAATGCTTAATCCTGAAAAGCAGGAACGGGAATTCCTGCGAGAAGCGGTCCGTCATCATAGTCCTGATGTGCAGAGGGTAGATCTTATCGGCAATACCGTTGTGTATACGCATATTTATGATGGAATCATCGATGTAAAGACTTATACTTATGACGGAGATGTATGCGTAGAAGCTGACAGAGTGTATGCATTTCCATCGCAGATGAGTGCTTTGCGCCATTACAGAAGAGCAGTGGAACAGGCCGATCTCTATGATGATATAAAGCTTTTCAACAATGAAGTGAGGTATGACCTGAAGGAGGCTCAGCACAAGCTTGAGACCAAGGGACTTACCAAGGAGCAGCTCAAGGCGAAGTTCGATAAGCAGATTGCAGATGCCAAAGCCGATCTCAAGAAGGGAGGAAGAGACATCGAGAGAGATATGAAGTGCAAGGATTGTGATAAGAAATAAAATTAAAGCCTCGAAAATTCGAGGCTTTAATTTTTACATATCATCTTTATCCATATTCTGGAGAAGTGCATCGTTGGTTCCCCAGCGGTTCATTCTGTTCTGTAGGAGTTCCATAGCCTCGATGCAGTTCATGTCAGCAAGGAACTTGCGCATGATCCATATGCGGTTTGCAAGGGCAGGGGAGTAGAGGAGATCGTCGCGGCGTGTGCTTGAAAGAGTGACGTCAACTGCCGGGAAGATTCTCTTGTTGGAAAGTCTTCTGTCGAGCTGAAGCTCCATGTTACCTGTTCCCTTGAATTCCTCAAAGATCACTTCATCCATCTTTGAACCGGTCTCTGTGAGGGCTGTAGCGAGAATA
>ERZ808026.343-NODE-343-length-10260-cov-4.439262_pt1 | contig 10260 bp, 13 predicted proteins | sample MGYA00380182_ERZ808026 | MGnify/ENA primary metagenome ERZ808026 (study PRJEB31490, sample SAMN06133376) | cow dung metagenome | isolation source: H9 | host: cow | place: China: Chengdu | collected 2015-05 ... | reverse complement strand
TTGATCTTCGAAGAGATCCGCATGAGTTCCTTCTCTTCTTCATCCTTGACTGCACGGGTACGGTCTACACCCGGTGAGCCGTTTTCGATCCTCACAGCGACGCCTCTGTCGATCATGGGCAGCAGGAACTTCGCTGTCAGGATTTCCGACCCACTCCCATCCTGCAAGGTCACTGCCGTTGAAGAGGTCTGTCTTCTGAGAATTGCCGCCACATGAAGAAAATACCGTAAAAAGGACAGCAAGAGATAAAAAGAGATTGATTTTCACAACAATAAAGTTTAGTAACTTTTGCAAATATTTTAAAAACTGCAATTTCTTCCAAGGGCTTGATCGGACGATACAGCGGAAAAGAATTTTGTATCGCACTTCCACTGTGCGGAACAGATGCCGCAGAAGTAATCGTAGATGATCTGCGGGAAAAACTCAATTTTTATTTGAACAGTTCAGAAGAGATCACCAAACGATTCCTGACCTTCAGTGCCGGAATCAGTGCTTATCCATCTTCTGCAACTAACGTAAAACAGCTGTTGACCTATGCCAACATGGCAGTTTATGCTGCGAAAAAAAGCGGAAAAAACAAAACCATCGTTTATTCCGATTATAAACATACATTAGACGATTCAGCACTTTCTTACGCACATATGGAAGCCATCGGTCACGAATATGCACCTACCATCTATGCGCTGACAGCTGCTATCGATGCCAAAGACCACTATACATTCAGTCATTCTGTTAATGTTTCCTATCTTGCAACCCAGCTTGCACGAGCCATCGGACTGGATGACGAGCATGTAGAAATCATACGCCAGGCAGGTCTGCTCCATGATATTGGAAAGATCAGTATTCCGGAAAACATTCTGGCTAAAACAACACCGTTAACGGATGAAGAGTACGAAATCATGAAGAGTCACGTGGAAAACTCCATCGCTATGATTCGTCATCTTCCTTCTCTGGATTATGTAGTTCCGATCGCCATTTCACACCATGAACGATATGATGGCGGTGGATATCCACGCGGTTTATCCGGAGAAAATATTCCAATCGGAGGACGTTGTCTTGCCATCGCAGATGCCTTTGATGCCATCGTATCAAAACGCCCTTACAAAGAGGCAATTTCCATTCCGGAAGCCCTGGAAGAAATCGAGCGAAACCTTGGCAAACAGTTTGATCCGGAAATCGGTAGAACCTTTCTTGAACTTGTAAAGAGCAGTACTATTGGTACTGAAATTTACGAATAATTACCAGAAATCAGAAATGAGAGTGAAATCGCCATGCAATTAAATGAAATCCTTACGTCTCTGGCAGGCTTTTGCCGCTTTTACGACAATGAAAATTTACTTTTTGCCGGAACAGATTCTGATCTTTCTGTAATCCTTGGATATACGCCGGAAGAATTTGAAAACAAATACCACAATCAGCTTTGTGGCGCAATTCTTCCCGATGACCGACCGGAATTTTTCAGAAACCTTCGTACCCAGTTATTGAAAAGCGACTATGCAGAAGTGCTTTTCCGCATGCGTCACAAAAACGGACGAGCCATCTGGGTTTTGGCAAAAATTCGCCGCGCAACAGATGAGGAAGAACAGGAATGTCTTTGTGCAGTGATGATCGACTGCACCAAATATAAACGGCAGCAGGACAATGCAGACAACCTGATGGAACAATATCGAATCCTTCTTTCTCAAACCCAGAACGTTACCTTTGAGCTGGATGTTCAGTCAGACATTATTACTTTTTCCGATTCCTGGAAGGATATGTTTGAATATACTCCGGAAACCCGAAATTTTATCGCAACCCTTCCTGCAAAAGCACATATTTATTCTGCTGACATTCCGCGATTACTGCGATGTCTAAAGAAAATGAGAAAGGGCGAAACTTATCAGACAATTGACCTGCGTATCAGTGACGGCTCAAAATTCATCTGGTTCTGCCTGCGTGCCACTGCATTGCATGATGAAGACGGGAAACTTTTAAAAGTAATTGGAATTTTTGTAAATATCGATGAATCCAAACGAGCGGCTTCAACACTCAAAATACAGGCCGAACGGGATCCTCTTACCAAATTATTAAATAAAGAAACCTGTAAACGTCAGATTACGGAATATCTAAACAGCTTCAAGGATGGCGCTCATTGTGCTATGATGATTATTGATCTGGATAATTTCAAATACATTAACGATCACTATGGACACATGTTTGGAGACACCGTACTTTTGAAAGCCGCTCAGGCAATCAAAACATTTTTCCGTGACAGAGATATCGTTGCCCGTTTTGGCGGGGATGAATTCATGGTTCTGATGAAAGATATTTCAAATCAGGATTTGATCAGAGAACGCTGCGAAAAAATGCTGAGTTATTTTCAGGAACTTCTTGAAGAAGAAGCTGTGAGAGGACTTACCAGTTTTTCTATTGGTGTTTCTCTCTCTCCGGACCATGCATCCACCTACGAATCACTGTTTACCTGTGCTGATACTGCAATGTATGAAGCAAAAAAGAATGGAAAAAACAATTATGCCATTTATGATTAACTAAAAAAGATAAGGAGGCCCGTTATGTCGAATATTATTTTCTCTACTCGTCATAAGGGTCTTCTTTTTTTATGTATCGCCCTGCTCTGCAGTATAAGCGGCTGTTCTTCAAAACAAACGAAACAAACCGCCGTACAAGCAGAGATACCTCGGGACAATACACCCAGAATTTTAACACCTGCTGCCACAGGAACCACTATTTTTGAAAATGACATCGTTACTATGGACGTATCAAATACTTCTGCGGGCTATATCATTCTTACCTATCAGGGGCACAATGAAAAAGTAAAATTTCAGGTTTCTGCGCCAGATGAAGTCACCTATACCTATCTGGTAACCGACCGAGAAAAACCTATCGTCTATCCTCTTACCGGCGGAAACGGAGTCTATCTTTTTTCACTTTTAGAATCTGTGGATGCAAAAAAGGATTTATATGCCATTACATTTTCGCAGGAAACGGAAGTATCTATCACTGATGAATTTCTTCCGTATCTGACTCCAAATGTATATTCTTTTTTTGACAGCTCAAGCCTTTCTGTTTTAAAGGGAACCGAACTTGCCAAAGAATGCTGCAGCGATCTGGACGTTATTGAAAACATCTATTATTTTGTTACACAAACCATTACTTATGATGAAGAAAAAGCTCAGTCTGTAACTTATGGCTACATTCCTAATCCGGATGAAACGCTCTCTTTGGGAAAAGGCATCTGTTTTGACTATGCCTCTCTCATGACCGCAATGCTTCGCTCGCAACAGATTCCTACCCGACTGGAAGTTGGCTATGCCGGCGAAGTCTACCATGCATGGATCAGCTGTTATGTAGATGAGATTGGCTGGGTAGATCATATTATCCAATTTGACGGAGAGTCCTGGTCTTTAATGGACCCCACACTGGCTGCCAACAACAGCAGTACCGCTGTACAGGAATACATTGGCGATGGCAGCAAATACATTGTAAAATATACTTATTAAACTAAGGAGAACACACTGTGACAAAAAAATTTCATCAAAAAATGCTTTCCAATATGGAACTTGCAGAATTCTGTAATCAGATGGGAATGATCCTGCGTTCCGGAATTTCTGCACTGGAAGGCTTAAATCTCCTTCTTGAGGATGCAGAAAATGATGCGGAGCAGGCACTGTTAGAAAAAATGATTACAGAATTGGAAACCAGCGGATACTTTTACGAAGCTATTTCCTCCAGCGGAGTTTTCCCTTCTTACGCCTTCCATATGATCAAATTAGGTGAAAAAACCGGTACCTTAGATGAAATTTTGGATGTTCTTTCTGAACATTATATCAGAGAAGAAAATCTTGCAGGAATGATCAAAAGTTCCCTTACCTATCCTTTCATCATGCTTGCCATGATGGCACTGGTGGTTGTCATACTTCTCACAAAGGTATTGCCAATCTTTCATCAGGTATTTGAACAGTTAGGACAGGAAATGAACGGATTTTCCGCAGCACTTCTAACTCTTGGAGAAACCCTCTCCAACTATTCTGTCATTTTTATCCTTTTGAGTATTTTGATCATACTATTGATCGTTTTGGGCAGAAAACATCTGCCATTCTATCAAATGATTCGTCATCAGATGGCTGCCTGCCGGTTTACGGACGGAATGGCAATCGCTTTAAAAAGCGGTATGACTCCTGAACAGGGCTTTGACCTTGTAGAACACCTTGTAGAAAATCCTGACTTTGAAGAAAAGATCAGGGACTGCCGGGCGCTCCTGGAAGACGGCATGGATTTCTCCGCCGCACTTTCCAAATCTCACATTCTATCCGGCACCTACGCTCGTATGGCATCTGTTGCCGGGAAAGCGGGCACCATGGATGAAGCCATGAGTAAAATTTCTGCAGAATACGAATATGCGGTCAGCACTAAAATCAATCATATCATTTCAATGATTGAACCCACGCTGGTTATCATACTGTCCGTCATAGTCGGCGTTATTTTATTCTCAGTCATGCTTCCATTGCTTGGAATCATGTCAGGATTATAGAAGATTAAGGAGCCCCTGTTATGAAACGTTTTTCCCATGAAAAATCCTATAGCTGGATAAAACATATCCTTTCAATCATGCTCTTTTTTGTCCTGCTTTTCGCCTTTACTGCAGGTCTTTCAGACGTCTCCGATCAAACAGCCAATCAGCGGGCCAGAAATCTGGAACTGTCAATTTCCCGGGGGATTGCCCACTGCTATGCAACAAAGGGATATTACCCGGAAAGTCTGGAATACCTAAAAAAGCATTACAGCATTTCCTACGATACCGAGGAATTCTTTGTAGATTATCAGGTACTAGGTGAAAATATATTTCCTGACGTAACAATTATTAAAAAATAGGAGGAAAATCCTTTGAAAAGAACACATCAGCATACCATTGATTTTCTTTTCCCAATTGCATTATTTTTTGTATTTTCTTCCACTGCTCTTGTAGCACTTTTGCTTGCTGCAAACATTTATCAGGGTATTGTGATTGATTCAGAAAGTCAGTTTCAACAAGAAACCAGTCTTTCCTATATCACGACAAAAATTCGGCAAAATGATGAGGGCGGCATAGAAAACATCTACCTGGATCAGTTTGACGGCTGCCATGCGCTTGCCATTGAACAAAGCTTTGAAGATGTTTCTTTTATTACCTACCTCTATGAAGCAGATGGCGAATTGAAAGAGCTCTTTTTGCAAAAAGGAGTGGATGCCTCTGCAAAGAACGGTACCACCATTCTGGAAGTGGAAAATCTGGATATGGAAGAAATTGCTGATGGACTTTTTAAATTCAGTTGTACCACCGCTGATGGCAGCAGGGATTCTGTTATTATCAGCATTTCCAGCGAAAACATATAAAAGGAGAATTCCATGGACAGACAGCCTGCAAAACGTTCCAGCCTATTTTTAATAGAACTGATTATTGCTATTCTTTTTTTTAGTCTGGCAGCAACCATCTGTGTAAGGATTTTTGTAAAATCCCATACTTTAGAAAAAAACAGCATTGACTTAAACCACGCTGTTACCGCTGCAGTATCTGTGGCAGAAATTTTCCGAAGCCAGGAAGATTCCTATATTTTGTTACAGCAGCAGTTTCCTGACGGAGAACTTACAGAAAATTCTTATGGTTTCTTTTATGATAAAAACTGGAATCTATGTAATTCCAGCAATGCTGAATATACCGTTACCCTCCATACCGAAGAGTCTGATACTTTTCTTTTGGGTACTGTGACCATAACCAGGAGGAATGAATCTCTATATCAGCTCCATTTGAAAAAAACTCTTGGGAAGGAGGAATTGTAAATGAAAAGAAAAAAATCCTCCTATCCGCCGATAAACATGGGTACTTCCTTTTTATTGGCAATTTTTATGATTTTATGCATGATCATCTTTGCCGTACTTTCACTATCAAGTGCCTTAAAGGACTATGAATACAGCAAACAAAACGCATCCCGCATAAGCGCCTATTATCAGGCATGCAATACAGCAGAGGAAATCAGGGCCAAAATCGAGGCAGAAAGCCACTATGAATCCACCATTGAATATTCTGTGCCTGTAAATGAAAACGAGGCTCTGCATGTCATTTTAGAGCCCACAGAACACTCCTATCAAATCAAATCATGGAAATTAGAATCCACTGCCCACTGGGAAAGCACGCAAACACTTCCCGTCCTTGGCAGTCATTAAACATATGAAGGGAATCATATTTATGGATGTAAAAGAATTATTAAAGCAGGCTGTTTTTGAGGGAGCCTCAGACATATTTATCGTTGCAGGTCTTCCAGTTTCCTACCGTCTGGATGGCTCCATCATCAGAAAAAGTGACGAAAAGTTAACGCCTGCAGACACTTCTGATCTGATCAGACAGATTTATGAGCTTACTCCCCAGACCGATCCGGAAAAATTGATTAAAAAGGGAGATGACGATTTTTCCTTCGCCATTCCGGGACTTTCCCGCTTCCGTGTCAATGCTTATAAACAGCGTGGAACACTTTCCGCTGTCATTCGAATCATTACCTTTGAATTACCTTCACCGGAAGAGCTTGGCATCCCTGACAATATTATCCATACCGGCGATTTGTCAAAAGGTCTGGTACTGGTCACTGGTCCTGCCGGATCAGGAAAATCCACAACCCTTGCCTGTATCATCGATTATATCAACAAAAATAAGCAGAAGCATATTATCACATTGGAAGACCCATTAGAATATATGCACAGGCATAATCAGAGTATTGTCAGCCAACGTGAAATTTCTATCGACACCGAAAGCTATGTGACCGCCCTTCGAGCATCACTGCGCCAGAGTCCGGATGTAATTTTACTGGGAGAAATGCGCGACTACGAAACCATCAATGTGGCAATGACTGCTGCGGAAACAGGACATCTTATTTTCTCCACATTACACACTCTGGGAGCAGCAAGTACCATCGACAGAATTATCGATGTATTTCCTGCCAGTGAACAGGCTCAGGTAGCAACACAGCTTTCCATGGTATTGCAATGTGTCATTTCCATGCAGTTGGTTCCGGATGTCAACGGACAGCTGGTGGCTGCCTTTGAAATTATGACTCTGACTCCTGCCATTCGAAATATGATTCGTGAAAATAAGGTTCCTCAAATCGATGGAATGTTATATTCTTCCAATAAAGAGGATCTCATGTCTATGGATTATTGCCTGTTAAATCTTTATAAAGCAGGCCGTATCACCAGGGAAGTTGCATTGGAATATGCAACCAATCCAGAAATGTTAAAGAAAAAACTGTAAAAGGCGGGAGCATTGCTCCCACCTTTTACAGTTTGATAATCAATACCGGAATCGGCGGATTGTTTGGCCGATTCGCATATTCCGAAATAATGACCAGATATTTTTTAAGGTCTAACTCTTTTATATAAGAAAGCACTGCATCCTTTTCTTCAAAACCACTGTCTCCACCGCTGTAAATACAGACGGTCATCAACCCTTTTTTCTTTAGCAGCCCAAGTCCGGTTTCAATGGCACGAATACTGCTCTCTCCTCTGGTCGCCTTTGTGTGATCACCACCCGGCAGGTAACCAAGGTTAAATGTAATGCAGGAAACCGTATTTCCTTCTGCATATTCTGCCATGGTTTCATGAGATGCCAGAACCAGTTCACAATTTTCACTACATGCCTCTTTCTGCAGTCTGGCCTTTGTGTTGTCCAGCGCCAGCTGCTGAATATCAAATGCAATAACTTTTCCTTTCTCTCCTACCAGTCTGCTAAGCAGTGCTGTATCATTGCCATTCCCCATGGTAGCATCGATACAAATATCCCCAGGCTGCACATGGTCTTCTAAAAAATGATGTACCCAGCTTGTAATCTGATAATTTTTCATTCTATGCCTCGCAATTTTCCATAATCTTTTACAACATTCATTATAGCAAAAGGAAGATACAATAACTAGTAGAACATAAATTAATTAGCTAGACCAATTGATTCGTTGCCGAAGTCGTCCATCTTGTACTTCCAATGATATACAACGGGAACCTCATTCACCTCGTCAAAGTATCGATAGATACGATCAACAAGTTCCTGCTTCGTTGATACCCTGATACCTTTGAGCATTTGTCGAGTCATTTTGCCAAAGAAACCTTCAATCATATTCAGCCATGAACCATGTTTCGGTGTAAATACAAAAACAAATCTACCAGGCATGGTAGCTAGAAAAGATTTAACTTTTTTGCACGTGTGAACAGTGTGGTTATCCAATATAATTCTTATAACATCTCCTTCCGGATACTTTCCGTGAAGAATTTTCAGGAAATCAATAAAGTCATCTGAAGTATGTTTATCGCGTACAAGCGGTATTGCTTCACCGGTTAACAGATCAATTGCTGCTAATAGGGACACAGTCCCCAGGCGTTTGTACTCATAATCCCGCTTAATTGTACCATTTTCCAGAGTTGGATTAAGATCTTTTCCGGTAGTTGCAATTGCTTGAATACCAGGCTTCTCATCATAAGAATACGTATGGACATCCTGTTCACCAGCAGGAATAAATAACTCACCATTTTCATCAAACAGCATTTCAATCTGTTTATAAACAAGTAGAACTTCATGCATCTTTGCATCAAAGTCAGGATCTCGTTTTTCACAGTAATACTGAATGCGGAATGGTTTGATTTCAGCAGCATCCAGGATGTTCTTAATGCTTGTTTTTGTGATGGTTGATAATCTTATAAATCCAGCACTTTCAGCTGTTTTATTAATATGGTTGGTAAGTTTGGCATAAGTCCAAGTTTCCGCCGAATATCCAAAATCAACAGGCTTCTGGCAAGCAACATTGATAATCCAGGCTTTTTCATCGTCTGTAATCTCTGCATTTCTGCCACGACCTGGAGCGTCATAAATAGCATTTTCAATGCCACCTTGCGAAAACTTTTTAAGACAAAGAAGAACGCTGTTTCGGTTAAGATCTACTTTTTCAGCAATAGAATCAACAGATTCACCGTTAGCCTTAAGCAAAAGGATTCTTGCTCTGATAACAATTTGTGCCTGCAATGTTCTTGCCTTAGTGATGGTTTCCAAACGTGATCTTTCTTCAGCTGAAAGAATAAGTGGTTTTGCTTTTGCCATGATATACGCCCTCCATATCTTTATGGAAACAGTATATCACAAGATGAATAATTGGTCTATTTATTTTGTTAATAATGTACTAGTATCACACCTGACTTTTTTATGATACAATGGAAAATGTGATCAACAAAGTACGAAAGGAATTTTTCTTATGAAATTTAAAAAAAGCTTACTCTCTCTGCTTAGCTTTCTTCTTGTGTCCATATTATCCCTGTCTCTTTTTACAGGATGTACACAAGAAGAAGCCCAGTTTGCAGCAGATGTGTTAACTGCTGTACTTGAGACTGAGACAGCAACGGAAACAGAAGAAAAGGTTCTTCCTGAAACTTCTGAAATTTCTGAAAACGGTACCTACACTACCAAAGATGAGGTCGCCGAATACTTGCACCTCTATGGTCACCTGCCGGCAAACTTCATCACAAAAAAGGAAGCCAAAGAACTGGGCTGGGTCAGCAGCGAAGGTAATCTGAATGAAGTGGCACCGGGAATGAGTATCGGCGGTGATTATTTTGGCAACTATGAAGGTTTGTTACCGGAAGCTGATGATCGGGACTACTATGAATGCGATATTGATTTTGACGGAGCCTACCGAGGCGGAAAACGTATCGTTTTCTCCAACGACGGACTCATCTATTATACTGAGGATCATTATGAATCCTTTGAACTTCTATATGGGGAGGAATAGACATGAAACAGATTATTTTAGATGGAAATATTTTGGCTGATGCTGCAAAGGTGCATGATTATTTGAAGGAAACACTGGAATTTCCAGAATATTACGGAAAAAATCTGGATGCACTTTACGACTGCCTGACAGATTTAAAGGATGTTGCAATTACAGTCACCGCTCCTGATGAAAATGGAGCAATTTTCCAAAGAATTGTACGGATATTTCGATCCGCTTCCAAAGAAGCTGGTTTTCCACTGACATTACCTGAAATCTGAAAAGAAGCTCCCTTGCCAGGGAGCTTCTAATTATGTTCCTCTATAAATTTCACAAAATCTTCTTCGCACATCGGTCTCGCATAATAGAATCCCTGAATTCTATCCACTCCAATCTGCTTCGCCAATTCTACCTGTCGTTCCGTTTCCATACCTTCCGCAACTACCTTAAATCCTGCATTATGGAAAGTATCTACAACACTCTTCAT
>ERZ808026.342-NODE-342-length-10273-cov-3.942625_pt1 | contig 10273 bp, 7 predicted proteins | sample MGYA00380182_ERZ808026 | MGnify/ENA primary metagenome ERZ808026 (study PRJEB31490, sample SAMN06133376) | cow dung metagenome | isolation source: H9 | host: cow | place: China: Chengdu | collected 2015-05 ... | reverse complement strand
AACTGAGTAAGCAACCGAAGGTTGCGGCTTGTACTGTTGCATGTGCTGTATCAGTAGCTGAAGGTTTTAATAAATAGCTAGAACTGATTAAAACTATTGCAACTGGATAACCGCAGGTCAGTTTTCCGGCTTGCCGGGAAACTGAGTAAGCAACCGAAGGTTGCGGCTTGTACTGTTGCATGTGCTGTATCAGTAGCTGAAGGTTTTAATAAATAGTTTAGCTAAGTAGGGTGTGCAACATTACATTCTACGGTGGCAGATGAATCTGCCGAGCTAGATTATAGGAAACTGTGAAAAAGAGGTTCAGTTAGTTCAAACTGGGTCTCTTTTTTTATTAAAAAAATATTTTTTCATAGCGAGTTAAAAAATTCTGTTATAATAAAAGAAGAGTATTGTTTATGAAGAAAATTTTCTTTTTGACAGAAGAAGGTCGTTATGTTTTTAAAGAAAACTCGGTACTTGACGAGAATTTTAATTGTGAGTTTTTTTTGATTATGTAGAAAATTTCGTAAAAAGAGTTATATCAGAAATTCCTGTATGAGCCATGAAATTCGTACTCCGATGAATGAAATTGCAGGAATCAGCGAGCCGGCTCTTGATTTCAATCTGTCTTATTCTGAAAAAAAATCGTCAGATTCGCTCTTCTGGAGAGGCGCTTGTCGGCATCATCAACGATATTCTTGATTTTTCTAAGATTGAATCTGGCAAAATGGAATGAACGGAAATATAAGGATTATACGATTCTTGTTCACGCATTAAAAAGCTCTGTAAGAATAATTGGCACAGAAAATCTTTCTAAGAGGCGGAATATCTTGAATCCTTCGGAAATCAGCTTAAGACCGCTGAAAGTGGAGTTCTTGTTTCTGAAATGCGGTTTACAACATTGATTTTGACCGCATCCTGAAAAATTGTTGCAAATGCTTTGTAGGCTGTAATGCTATACACTAAACTGTTTTTTTCTACTATAATGTAACCATGAATACTTGTGAAATTAAATGTGTTGCAAAGGACGGAGTTGCTGTACCTTCTTATGAAACTTCTGGAGCCGCTGGAGCAGACGTTCGTGCTTTTTTAAATGAACCTGTTGTGATTCCTGTGGGAAAGAGAGCTATGATTCCAACAGGATTGTTTTTTGCTATTCCGGAAGGTTTTGAAATCCAGGTGAGACCTCGTTCCGGGCTTGCTGCAAAAAACGGTGTTACAGTTTTGAATACTCCCGGAACAATTGACAGCGATTACCGCGGAGAAGTAAAGGTTATTCTTATAAATCTTGGTGATGCAGATTTTACTGTAAACAACGGTGACCGCATAGCTCAGCTTATTGTTGCTCCTGTAACTCAGGGGATTTTTGTAAAAACTGATAAGCTGGATGAAACTGAACGTGGAGCCGGTGGTTTTGGTTCTACTGGAGTAAAAGCTTGAATCAGATAGAAAAGCTTCTGTCTAATTATCGAAAGATAAAAAAAAGCATTAAAACATATATTCTCAACTTATATGAGCTTTGTTACCAGTTTTGCATAAAGCATATAAAGCCGGTTTACGATGGCATTCTAAATAAAATAGATGATTTTTGCGTAAAATATCTTGGAAAAGGAAAGCTGGGAAACAATATTCTTGTAAAATACCTCTGCAAAGAGCTGATTCTTTATTTTGGCGTTTCATTTCTCTTTTTCTTTATGATTTTTTTTGTAAATCAGATTCTGCTGCTTATTGGAGAATTATTGAAGCAGCGGGTTCCTTTTAGAGATGCTTACAGACTTATGGTTTATACGCTTCCATTTGTAATTTCCCAGTCGGCACCTTTTTCAACTCTTGTTGGATTTTTGATGTGTCTCGGGCGAATAATGAGCGATAATGAAGTTTTGATTATCAGAGCGTCTGGGCAGAGTTATATTATTATTATGATTCCAGTTTTTATTCTGGGAATAATCATTTCGCTTGTGTCTTTTTTTGTAAATGATTATCTGCTGCCAATTGGAACAATCAAATATAATGAATTGTATCGAAAAATTTTGACTTCTAATCCGTCTGTTCAGCTGGAACCAAATTCAATAAAATTCTTCAATAAATCAATTTTAGTTACTGGGGATGTTACAGACTCAAAAGTAAGTGATTTGATTTTTTTTGATGATCAGGATGATGTTCAGCGGATTATTGTTTCTGGAAGGTCAAATCTGATTTCTGCACGAGATGAAGGCGTTTTAATGCAGATGAATATGAATGATTCTGTTGTTGCTTCTCTTGATGTTAAAAATAAGCATGATTATGAAGTTCTTGATGCAAAATCAATGACAATGAACATTTTTGATTCTGCTGTATTGAACACAAATTACAGAACTTCTCCTCGCGAAATGACTTCCTTTGACCTTGGGCGTCAGATTCAGCTTATGAAAAAAATGGAAAATATTAATCCAAGAGCGTTGAACCAGTATCGAATGGAATATTATAAGAAATTTTCCAGTCCTTTTGGTTCAATATTTTTTGCTGTTCTTGCGTTACCGCTGGCTTTTCTGTTTGGCAAACATAATGGTCAGACAATTGGTCTGATATTTGGACTTGTTATATGTGTTTTGTATTGGGCAATGATGATTATCGGTCAGATGTTTTCTTTGCGTATCGGTATTGATGCATTTATTGCCATGTGGCTCCCTGATACTATAGTCGGTGTTACGGGTGGTTTGCTGTATTTCACTCTTAAACGAAAATGAAATTAGTAGCATATCTTTTCAGAAGATTCATTCCAATATTTTTAGGTTCTCTTGGATTTTTTTCCCTTGTTCTCATTCTGGTAGATCTTCTTATGAACCTTACAAATTATCTGCAGAATGAAGCAACTGCTATTCAGGTTGCACAAGTAATGCTTTTGTATTTTCCAAAAACCTGCTGGTATGCAATGCCACTTGGGGTTCTGTTTGCAGTTGCGTATACATTAAGTGATTTATATGCCAGTAACGAACTTACTGCAATTTTTTCGTCTGGTGTATCGCTGCTGCATTTTACGTTTCCTCTTCTTGTTTTTTCCGTTTTGATGAGTGTAGGGTTGTACTTGTTTGAAAACTATCTTGTTGTTCCAACCTATGCAAAAAAAACGGCTCTGCAGGGACAGCTTCTAAAAGAGCAGAAATCGTTGAATAAAAATAATATTGTTGTGATTTCTGATAACGGTAAAATTATATACAAAGCAAAATTCTATGAAAACAATCAGAAACGGCTTACAGATTTGTATCTTGTGTATAGAGATGATAATAAGCAGCTTGATTCAATAATTCATGCTGATTCTGCAATCTGGATGGAAAGTTTGAATCGATGGTCTTTGATGAATGGAATTCAATATAAATATAACGATAATACTATAAAAGCAATAGTTCCAGAAAAGGAGCTTACTGACCGTTTGGAAGAAAGCTATGAAACTTTTCAGAATAATGTTGTAAATATTGCGGAAGTTGATTCCCATGCTGCAAAGATTTATATAAATCACTTAAGGCGTACAGGTTTACCTTACAATGAGGCACTGGCGGAATATTACAAAAAATTTGCATTTCCGGCTATTGTGTTTATCGTAGTTTTTCTTTCTATCGGATTGTCTGGAAAATCGCGTAAAAATGTTCTGCTCATAAGTCTGTCACTTTCTGTAAGTGCAGCTGTTTTATTTTATGTACTGCAGATGATTACCATGCTGCTTTCAAAGTTTGGATATATATCACCTTTTATGGGAGCCTGGTTTCCGGTTTTCCTGTTTATTGTTATTAGTATTGTTCTGTTGCATTACGCACGAACATAATTTTTGGAGTTAATATGAAAATTTTTAATGTATTGCACAAAAGTTCTGCAGGGAGAGCAAGAACAGGCCTTATGGAACTTCCTCATGGTGTTGTTCACACTCCAGTTTTCATGCCTGTTGGAACCTGCGCAACAGTAAAGGCCATTTCAAAGGATGATCTTGAAGAAATAGGATTTGAGATTATTCTTGCAAATACATATCATCTTTTTCTGCGTCCAGGTCCAGATCTTATTAAAGAGGCTGGTGGTCTGCATGGTTTTTCTCAGTTTAAAAAGAATTTTCTTACAGATTCTGGCGGGTTTCAGGTATTTTCTTTGTCTTCTTTAAGAAAAATCAATCCAGAAGGGGTAAAATTTCAGAGTCATCTTGATGGAAGTTATCACATGTTTACCCCTGAAAATGTTGTTCTGACACAGTCGAAATTTAATTCTGATATTCAGATGCAGCTTGATGTTTGTTCTGGTTACGGAGTAGATAGAAAAGAAGCTGAACGTGCTCTTGAAATTACTTCTGCGTGGGCAGAAAGAGCAAAAAAACAGTGGCTTGAAGAACAGGAAAAAGGTTACAAAGGGATTCTGTTTCCCATTGTTCAGGGAAATTTCTTTGAAGATCTCAGAAAAAAAAGTGCCGAATTTGTTACAGGGCTTGATTTACCTGGAATTGCCATTGGTGGTCTTAGTGTTGGTGAACCGCCTGAAAAATTTGCTGAATTCCTTCAGTTTACAATGCAGTATTTGACAGAAGAAAAACCTGTTTATGTAATGGGAATTGGAACTCCAGAATATATTCTGGAAGCTGTTGCAGACGGTGTTGACATGTTTGATTGCGTTCTTCCAACTAGAAACGCAAGAAACGGTGCATATTTTACCCATGATGGTCAGCTTTCTATCAAACAGGAACGCTTTAAGCATGATTTTAAACCAATTGATCCTGAATGTAACTGTAAAGTCTGCCGCACTTATTCCCGAGCATATTTACGACATCTTTTTAAAGAACAGGAAATTTTAAGTTCCATGCTTGCTTCATATCATAATCTTGCATTTTTGCATCAGATGATGAATGAAATTCGTCAGGCAATTACGGAAGACCGTTTTTACGAATACAAGGCGAATTTCCTTAAACGCTACAAAGAGGGTAATATTCAGTAATGAAGAAAATTATTTTATTGTTTGCAGCAATGTTCTCTTTTTTCTGCAGCATTTCTGTTTTTTGTGAAGAAAATGAGCAGAATCTTTCAGCTTCTTCTGAAAATTCAATGTCTGATGACACTGAACTACAGCAGGAAGTTGCATCGCCTTATGTAGAAGGGTATGACGATAATTCTGGTGTCGTAACTCGTAAAGCGCAGACAGATGATACAATTGATGCTCCCTATGGTGAAAATATTGACGACACAATTTCGGAAGAGTCTGCAGATGCAAAGACTGGCGAAGAAGATTTTGCGCAGGGCGAAGGCAGTTCTATTGATGCGGATGATATTGTTCAGTCAATTTATGGTGTTCCGGAACAAAAAGACAAAGTCTCTGATGAAGATGAATATGGTGATGATATCAGTAGTATTGTTGTAACAATTCCTGAGCCAATGAAGCCAAAAAAAGCTGATTCAGAAAAGCTGGAAGCCGCAAAAAAGAAGGATGAAGATAATTCAGATTATAAAGAAAAGACAGAAACTTTAAAATATGGTACTCCTTCTGAAATCAGCGGTGTTGTAGATAAAATTGTAGATGAAGAAGATGTTCGCTATATCGATGAACTCTACGAATTGTTTTATGCCACAAACAGCAATGATGTAAGAAGCAAAATTCTTGATTATTTTGGAAAGCAGGAAGATCCATGCCTTTCTGATTACGTTGTAGAAATTCTTGATGACCCTTATGATGTTACAAACTCCTTTGTTTCAAAATGTATGCAGTATGCAACCCAGGTAAAATGTAAGGAAGCTGCTCCTGCCCTGGTAAAAATTCTGGAAGGTGAAAATGAGGATTATTTTAATGCTGCCCTTTCTGCATTAGGTAAAACTGGCGGAAAAAAAGAAGCAAAATATCTGGCAAAATATCTTTCCCGTGATGATCTGGAAACTCCTGTTCGCCAGGCATTGATGCGAACATTGGGGCAGATGAATGCGGAAGAAACATGGGAACAGATTGTGGAGATTGCTCAGGATGAAGATGAAAACGGCTTTGTCCGCCAGTATGCCGCAGAAGCAATCGGCAACATGAAGAAAGACGAATCAATTCCAATTCTTATAAATCTTTATGAAAACAGCGACCCGAATATGCGTGAATATTGTATAAAAGGGCTTATGAATTATCCTGATTCAGAGAAAGCCTGCAATACAATTCTTCAGGGAATTCGAGATGACCACGTAAAGGTTCGTCTGCAGTCAATTAAGGCTTGTCGCGAAATGAAATTGAAGGATGCCGTTGATTTTTTGATTTACCGGGCTAAAAATGATAATGAAGCTTCTGTAAAAAAGGAAACTTATCCTGCTATTGCAGAATTGAATACAAAGCAGGGAAATGATTTTTTAATTGAACGGATTACAGATAAAAAATCCGCTGATTCTGCAAAAACCATGGCCGTAGAAGCTTTGTTAAAATATAACGAACAGGATACTGGCGTTGAAGAAATTGCAGCCCTTGCGAAAGAGGTTGTGCAGGACGACAGACGCAAACCAATCCGAAAAAGTCTTGGCCGCATTCTTGCAAAATATCCAAAAAAAGAATTTGCAGAAGTCTGTTCGCTTTACATTGCATCTAAGGATGCAGAGACCTGCGGTTTTGGAATTGATATGTATAAAAGCGGCCGCTACAACGAAGCAGTGGACGCCCTTACTGAACTTGCAAATTCCAAAACTGGCAATACAGCCAACCGTAACCGCGCAAAAAAACTGCTCGGTATAGAAGATTCAGAATCAGACAAATAACTGGTTCAACGTTCTGAATTTTTCGTTTATAACAGAAAGCTGCTGTTCTGTAAACATATCTTTTGCTTCGTCTGCCAGTGTTTCCAGAGTGGCAAGGCTTTCGTTCAACGCTGTAGAAAATCCTCTGGAAACCTTGTTCCAGTAAGTCCCTTTTCCGTCTGTAAACATACAGATGAATCCGTATTCCTTACTTTTCTGCTTTGCAACTGTAACTTTAAGAATGTTATCAACCGCAGAAGTGATAATCAGTGCTGCATGTTCTTCATTGATGTTGATGTTAAGTTTTCTGTTCCATTCCTTTTCAGAAATCGGCTTCAAGGTCAATATTTTGCCAATTTTAATAGCTGTGGAAAGTTTTTCGTCATCCAGCAAAGAAAATCCAGTTTGATAGATTATCTTAGATTTTATTCCACCAATTGTTTTTATTTTGCCTTCATCAGTTTCTGCTTTTGCAGCTTGTATGAAATCTTCATATTTAAGCTGAGCCTGTTTCTTTCCATGAACTTTTTTGATTCCAAAACTGAATCCACCGAATGAAATTTCATCACCATCTTTATTTTCTTCAATTTTTTTATCTGTTTTGCCATTCTTTCTGTTTGCAGCCCGTTCCAGATTTTCAGACTGCATTTCCATCGTTCTGACAGGCTTGCAGCTTTCTAACTGAGTCATCAAGGCTGGCGAAAGCTGATTCAATATGTTTTTAGTAAGAGGAGAAACACTCATTGCATACATTCGAGATGTTTTTACAATTTCACCTGCAACAATATACAATGGATCCTGTTTGAACATTACACTGCCAGGATGAATAAAAATATTGTCAGCAGTCAGACTTTTGTATGTATCGCGTTTTACCCGCACACAAACAAACTGAATCATACCTGCAGAAATACAGCATAAATAATCTGATTTTGAACCGCCTGCAATAACAGGAATGTTCATGTGGGCAACGATATCTTTAAGCTGAAGATCAATATTTTCAATTTCCTTCATAATTCTTTCATCCAGATAGAATTGATGACAGAAATTTTCCTTGTTCTCTGTTTTTTCAAATGCATAAAAAAGATTCAGATATGAAACAAAATCACCTTGAATATCTCTGAAAGTATGATGTGCTCTGCGGGCTTCCATTTCTTCTCCAGGAGGCAGAATAAACGGTGAATTTGCAGACAGGAATGAAGCCGCAATAAGAACTTCTTCCAGTACATCAGGATAACGCATTATTGATTCAACGATTATACGGCTGATTCTTGGTTCTAATGGAAATGCTACCATCATTTTTCCGATTGAGGAAAGGGAATTGTCCTTATCCAGCGCGCCAAGCATATTCAGTGTATCAATTGCGCCAAAAATATTTTCCCGCTCTGGCGCAGAAATAAAATCAAAATTTGCAAAATCCTTAATTCCCAAATCAGCCATCTGAAGAATTACTTCGCTTAAGTCTGTTCTGTAAATTTCTTCTGTTGTATACATTGGTCGGGTATCGAAATCTTTGCGTGGGTACAAACGGTAGCAGGTTCCTGGCTGTGTTCGTCCTGCACGGCCTTTTCGCTGATTGCAGCTGGCTTTGCTTACTGCGGTCTCTATCAGGCTGGAAGTAAAAGTGTGAGGATTATAGAAATTCAGTTTTGCAAGTCCTGAATCAATCACATTTGTTATATCAGCAATTGTTACAGAAGTTTCTGCAATGTTTGTGGAAATGATGACTTTCTTTTTGCCTTCTGGCGCTTTCTTGAAAACCCGCTCCTGATCTTCTTTTGAAAGTCTTCCATAAAGTGGCAGAGTGTGAATCTGTTTTGCAAAACGTGATGTATCAAGGGCTTTCATACAGTCTTTAATGATTTTTTCCCCGGGAAGGAAAATAAGGATTCCGCCTTTTTCGTCATTGTCAAGAATACGCTCTACTGTTGAGCAGATTTTGTTGATGAGTGCATCGCAGGCGGCATCGTTCAATGTGCTGGCAGATACAAGAGGAGGGTCATAAACCATTGCAACCGGGTATGTGATTGTTTCGATTGTTACAATCGGGCAGTTTCCAAAATAACGGCTGAATGCTTCTGCGTTCATTGTTGCAGAGCTTACGATAACCTTAAATTCTTTACGAACTTCCAGAACTCGCTTTAAAAGTCCCAGTACAAAGTCAATGTTAAGACTTCTTTCATGAGCTTCATCAACCATAATGACAGAATATTTGCTGAGCCAGGGATCAAGCTTCATTTCCTGCAGCAGAATACCGTCTGTCATAATCTTGATTTTTGTTGTTTCATCCGTTTTGTCTTCAAAACGCATTTTATAGCCAACAAGACCAGGATATGTTGTCCCCAGTTGCTTTGAAATAAATTCGCTTACAGAAAGGGCTGCGATTCTTCGAGGCTGCGTTACTGCAATCATTCCTGTCTGGTCATAGCCAGCTTCGTGCAGAATTACAGGCAGCTGAGTAGTTTTTCCTGAACCAGTTGGACTTTGTACAACAATAACCTGATTTTCTTTTAACGCTTCAAGAATGCGTTCCTTCTGCTGGTATACTGGTAAATTCTGATATTCTATCGCCATGTTATAGTTTCCTTGGTTTGTTCTGTAATTTTTTTTCTTTCCTGAATATATTTTGACCATTTAGGCCGGCCATTTTCTGCCAGATAATTTATAAAATCGTCATCAAGCTTTTTTATTATAAATTCCCAATTTGAATTTATATAAGTTGTGATGAAATGAGTTTTATAATCATTAATAAAAGGTTTTCCCTCGAATTCTGACTTTGAAAAATTAATTTCCATCAGATAGGCATCACCAGTGTGATCTCTCGGGTTGGATGGATTTTCAAAGTCAGGCTCCCAGCGTTGTCCGCTGATTACATTCCCGTTACCATATATTATAACTTTTTCCAGTCTTTGTGTCGCCTTATTTCCTATAATTTCTTTTTCTCTAGGAACATGAGGATGATTTGTCCATAAAACATCTACGCCGTTGTCAAGTAAACTGTAGTAATAGTGTCTTCGTTTTTCATCAATTTCAAAAACATATTCTGGTTCTTCAGTATGTATGGAGAGTACAAAAATGTCACAGGGATTATTTGTTCTTAGCTGACTTATTATTTGTGTAAAATTTTTCCATTCTTTTTCTGTTGGAGCAACAAAATTCATGTATGATTTGTAGGTTGGTCTGTTAAGAATTTCCGTGATAGCGCAGAAAAGAATTGTCCAGTTTTCTTTTTTTATGATTCGGTATGAAAAGTGGTCACCGGAATTTTCAATTAATCCAGAAAAATAAACAGGACGGTTAGAAGAAGCAGTCTGTTGTTCTATTTTATCGGCCCAATTTAAAGTAGATTTTATACCATCTAATCCCTGATCATTTGAATGATTGTTTATGATTGAAAAAACGTTGAATCCTGCAGAAATAGCCGCTTCTGGATATTCATCATGCATATTAAAATTTGGGAAAGAAGAGTATGGTAAATTATTGCAAACAGGTGCTTCTAAATTTGCAAACGCATAATCACTGGAATGCACTGTATCTCGTATTGAATCCCAAATTTTTTCATAGTTTGACATATTAAAATTTGGTTTATG
>ERZ808026.341-NODE-341-length-10274-cov-3.803864_pt1 | contig 10274 bp, 13 predicted proteins | sample MGYA00380182_ERZ808026 | MGnify/ENA primary metagenome ERZ808026 (study PRJEB31490, sample SAMN06133376) | cow dung metagenome | isolation source: H9 | host: cow | place: China: Chengdu | collected 2015-05 ... | reverse complement strand
CCACATGTTCAAAACGGCTGCCCTGCTCAAACACATTGCTCAACCGCTCTTTTAGACGGTTCGTACCAATTCTGATATTCTGGGTAGATACCAGACAATCTTTATCAAAGAGTGAAATCTGAATACTTCCCCCGCCAACATCAATGATCGCAGTCCCTTTCTGAATGATTTTCTCAAAATCCTTTTCCTGGGATGCAATAGATTTATAGCTTAAATAACGAAGCTCCGAGTTACTGAGCAATTCAATGTTGATCCCTGTTTTTACAAAGATACGATCCAAAAGTAAGGTGCGTTTTTCCAGCTCACGAATGACTGACGTTGCACTGGCACGATACTCCGTAACCCCAAATTCTTTCATAATACGCTTGAAATCAAGCAGAACACTGCAAAGCTCGTCAAGACGATCATTGCTGATTCGTCCGGTACGATAAACATCTTTTCCAAGCTCCATACGGTGCCGTACATAGTTGATTTCTTTCATGTTTTTTTGCGACAGCGCATAAATTTTCATGCTGACTTCATAAGAGGCAATTTCTATGGCTGCAAATGTAGTGACTTTCATGACAGACTTCCTTTAAATTCTTCCATTTTCTTAATCATTGCTTCTACCGTTTCCACATCTTCTTCCAGAGCGTCGGCAATTTCTTCCAGAGATTTTCCCTTAGCAAGCTTCTTTTTTATAAGTACTCTTAAAGTCTCTGCACGACCTTCTGCAAGTCCTTCTGCAATTGCATTCTCTTTTAAATCTCTTTCATACATTTCTTTATCGAATGATTCTAATATATACATGTAAACCTCCGCACGTTCCTCTACTAGAATATCCAATAAAACTCCATTTTTCATACATTCATCAATTGCGAATGTAATTGCATCTACAAGGCTTATCTTTTCATCTGCCGCATATTCTCTGACTTTGGCAACAAAAATCGCATATTCCTCCAGACGTCTGCACTTTTCCATCAAGTCGCGATTCTTTCCATAATTAATATTCATCATCACTGCCTCACACTCAAGACAGCCACCTTCTGTTTGAAATGCATCTGAAAGTTTGAGCACCTGCCTATCTGGCTCGTTTTTAAGTCCATTATAAAACACAACATACTGCGGTGTTGGTATTTTCTGTAATGTACTGCTAAACAGATTCAACTTTCGCTTTTCAGTGTAAATATTATATAACTGTGCAAAGTAGATCAAACCTCTAAGAGGCATATTCGGATTATAAGAGCTTTGATGCTCATAAAGATTCATTGTACATCCAACAATACATGATACATCATTTTTCACCGACATATACAATGCATTATCCAATGTATTGATTTCCAAATCTTCCTCATTCTCATAATTTGTCCCATTAATCGCATTATATAAATCAAGCAAATCTTTCTTTTTACGAAAAACCTTTCTAAAAAGCGAATCTTTATGATTGCGGTTTCCATGGATACTCTGATATTCAATTGTTCCCTTCATTTGTATCTCCATTTTATCATATTTATTTGTTTTCTAATAGATAAAATTTCAGAACACAATCATAGACATCCATTCCTTCCCTGTGTAGATTTGCTCCCCGTAGTTGAAAATTTGGCGATATGCCGTGAAATGAAATAGCAGATGCTATCTCAAGAATTACCTTAAGTATAACATCTGCTATTATGTAAATCAATATTTTAAATTCTAAATATCCATTTTATTGTACATAAATCCAATATTCGACTTTTTCTACTCTTAAACGTTCTTTATTATCTTTCTTTTGTGTCAAATAATCAATCCAACGCTCTCACTTTTCTATAAAAAGTTGACTTCGATCCAATCTTTGTCCTTTTCATAGCTTCTTCTACACTGATCAGTCCTGCCTTAAGCTCCTGATTTACCTGCCTGAGTACCTTTTCATCAACTTCTATTGGCTTTCTGCCGGTATATTTTCCCTGCTTCTTTGCCTGTTCAATCCCACTTCTTCGATTTTTCGCATACTCACGCTGCGCAATGATTTTTTGCGCTATAATAATTGGAATCATAGAAGAGCGCGTCGTAATATCCACCAGCATCTGACCGTTTTCACTTATAATATCCACACCATTAGTAATCACAGTGAATATTTCATCTACAAATCCTGCTGTCGTATCTGCAATTGCTTCCATAGAATCCACAATTACTTTATCGCCATATTGCAAGGTAGATAAGATTCCTGTTGTATATTTTTCAACAACTTGCTTTGTACGTCTTCTTTCTACGATTAAATTGTCGTTTGCTGCACGCATAGGTGTCCTGATTAACCATTCAAAACGATCATAATAATCAAGACCAACTGATTCAAGAATCTCCCATAAATCTTCTCTATTTTCAGATGGTGTCCTCTCTGCAATAAATGTAGGTATATAATTCACCCTGTAATACGTTTCTAATCGAAGATCCATATCAATTCCTGGTATTCCCTGGAAAACACTTGCTGGGAGTCCATCAACAATCTCCCAATATGGACTTATCACATACTGAAAATTTTCTTCGTCAAACTCCTGATAATCGATCTGAGCAACACTAATCTTTTCACCGTTTTTCATAACTGCCTTAATGATTCCGGAATTCACATAAGAAGGTGTTCCTGCAAGCGGTGTCGTTATTCTATTTCTAGGTTGCCAATCTCTCACTACTGCTCGCATTTTCTTTACCTCCTTTATTTTGACATTAATTCATTATAGGATTTGAGCAATATTTTCTCATATCTTTGTTTGAGAATTGTTTTATAAAATTCTCTGCGTTTTTCACTAATATTTTCTATTGAATCAATCAATTTATTAATCTTGCCAAAGTCAATTCTTTCAATAATTCTGACAAGTGCGTGATTACATTCTTCAAATGCCAGACTTGATATAATTTCATAATACGAACTTTTCTTTCCCTGATACTTCACTTGTGACGTAGGAAATTTATAAATACGCATATCAATTTCTTCCTGATTTCCAAGAACCGCATCTATCTTTTCATCTGTATTTAACTGTGGAAACAAACTAGAGCCATTATCGAAAATAGGAGAAAGTCTATATTTATTATCTTTTTTGATAAATCCCCAATTACTCCCATGACGATCAAAATTAGCGATCAATGCATCTATAATAAACATATCCCAAAACAAATCTACCGTTTGTTCTACATCCGTGAGTTTCACATTATCTTGAAGCATTCCAATAATATCTTCATAGGAATATTGATACTTTTCTTTATCTTGTTCTAAAGAACTATCTCCAACGCCATTAAATGGTACAAACACTTCATCTTCTCCGAGAAAGTCTTGTATCACTACAACATTCTCACTCTTATATGTGCCTAAAAATGTTTCCTGTGTTTGAATTCCCAACAAAGCAAAAATATGACTTCCTAAATATTCTGATACATGATTAAACCGTAAACCTTCTCTGGAATTCTTTTGAAACTTAACCAAATATGGCTTTTCATTTATGAGAATAGATTTTTTTCGTTCTGCTCCGGAGTAAAATCTGTTTCCATCGGTATATCTTGAATAATCCTTCATAATCATCACCTCAACTTAATTATATTAACCGCCTCCAAAAGTGTCAATAGGTTCACTTTTAGTTTTGACACTCATCATATTGTTTATTCAATTTATTTACTAAAAAAGCAAAAATAGAATTATTTCAAGATCTAATACAGAAAAAAGGATATAAAAAAATGCAGCAGGTCTGCCCCGCTGCATTCCAACTCAATATTTTTAATTCTAAATATCCAAACCACTCACAATATGTGTTACTACTGCTGAAAATCCAATCCATAACGCTGCGATTAAAATAATCGGTACATCTTTTATCTTCACATCAAATACATGGTAGATAAGCAGCTGGATCAGCAATCCTGAGAATACAGATAGCAACACAACCGCTGCGGAAATGATGTTTTCATACCTCCTGCATTCCATATCCATCCCCTGCCTTATTTGATATCTGTTTTCCAAAGCCCGTGTAAATTGCAGTATGCATATACTACCAATGGTTTTTCTTTGCCAAGGGCAAATTCTACTTCCGGAGCTTCACTTGCTTTTAAATATTTCACCTGTGATCCCTGATCTGTTTCAAGATAAATCCATTCAATCCAGTGTTCTTCTACCATTGGATGATCAATGGAACCTACGTGAACCTTCACAGTTCCGTCTTTTACTTCTACCACTGGAATATGTTTTTCTCCGCTGGCATCTACTGTATTAGGAATCAATTCTTCCATTCCCACTCCACAGCATTCAATTTCGCCGCTTCCTGCATGATGTTTTTCAATTACGTTACCACAGTATCTACATTTATAAAATTTTGCCATATATAAAATCCTCTCTTTTCTTTAAGATGTTTTGTTTTCTTGTTGAGGTAAGAATATGGCAAAATCTGGTTATTTTCCGTAACTATGTCACCATTCATAATTTCAATCAGTTTATCATAGACTGATACAGAAGATAAATACACGAACGATCCCACGGAGGTGATTCTTTGAAAATCCAATGGAAAACTCTCATTTTATGTATCGCGATTCCTCTTGCAGTCGGCGGATTATCCGCACTTTTCACTGCTGACAGTATGCAATCTTTTCAAGTTCAGCCACAGCCGCCTCTTTCTCCACCCGGATGGCTGTTCCCAGTTGTGTGGACAATTCTGTACACCCTAATGGGGATTGCGTCTTACTTCATCGTCGTATCTGACCAGCCAAATCAGGATGCACTTTTTGTCTACGGACTCCAGTTATTTGCAAACTTTTTCTGGTCTATCCTGTTTTTCCGTATGGAATTATATTTTCTCGCATTTCTTTGGCTGATCCTTTTATGGATTTTGATTTTTAAAACAATGACAGAATTCGGTAAAATATCTTTAACCGCTAAACGATTGCTGATTCCCTATCTTCTTTGGGTTACCTTTGCCGGATATTTGAACCTGTACATTGCACTTTCTAATCCCATTTTAACGTAAATAATGAAATTAGTCCTATGACTACGAGCAATGGAACTACAAGGATCTTTTCAGTTCTTCTAAAATGCGGCTTACCTTTACAATCGCATCTTCTACCTGACGTCTTGCGTCTGAGATTTTTGACTGTACCAGGTAATCCGCTACAAATCCGTCAAAAAAGAAATCTGCAAATGATAAAAAACCGCCTATGTTTAACTGGAGATTAAAATTCCCATTTACATCTGAAAGTTCTTTTCTAAACCGCTGTAAAGAATATTTTGCTTCTTCCATGCTTTTTGAAGCTTCTTCCATTTTGCTATGCTTGATAAGGTCTGCGATAAAACCACCGCCTAGCATATCAAAAATCCCCCATCCTCTGGCACTATTTAATTTATCCTGTGCAACATACAAACTGCTAAGGGCTCTCTCACCAGCTGCAATCGCTTCTCTTATTTCAATGATATTACTCATAATTTCGTCCTCCCCGCCTTTTATTTCATTGTATCGTGTTTTTCCTTATCAAAAAACATCCGTTTTAGCGAATTAGCTCCTGCATTTCCTATTTCTAAAAGAATTAGATTTCTAATTCTACGTTAAACAGATACCCATTTATACATTATACTGGTTACTTAATCGTTCAATTTCTTTTCGCATCTGCTCTACCACATCATCCGGACTTACAATCTTTACCCCCGCGCCCAGGGACATGATCCAGCCTAAGAAATGGCTGCTGACCTGCACACTTACATTCACCGTAAACCGTGCATCCCCTGCCGGAATCATCATCACATCTTTTCCAAACCGGTCAATGATAACCCCTGCCAATTCATTGTCCACAAGCAGCTTCACCTGCTGTTCTTTCCCCCCAAACATACTGAAGCTTTTTCTTGTGTATTCCGCCATATCCAGCTTTTTAAAATGGTCTTTCCCTTCGCGCTCTTCTTTGGTTTCCTGCACTTTCAGCATCTTGTCTACGCGGTAATATTTAATCTTTTCCTCTGCAGAATCATATCCTACCAGATAATAATTCTCATGATCCCAGGAAAGCCCCCAAGGACTGATCTGGTAAAATGCGCCGTCGTGTCGAAGCTCCATTTCCTTCTTCACATTCCACTGGAAATACTGAAATTTAATTTTTTTATTTTCCGTAATGGCGTTATGAATGGCATCCACATTGTAATAAATGCTTTCGTTCATGGTTTTGATTCTGCCGGATACATAAACCTGACGCTGCAGCTTCTGGGCATCATATTTGCTGACCAATCTTTCCAGCTTTTTAATGAGCGCATCGGATTTTCGCTCAGTAATAAACTTAGAGGACTGGATGGCATCTACCAAAAGCTTTAATTCCGGCAATTCAAATTCACGGGACACTACGTGATAATGATAGCGATTGCCCACAGGCTCACCCTCTACCTCAATACCCAGCTGCTCTAAATCCTTCAAATCATTGTAAATCGACTTACGGTCTGCCGTAATTTCATACCTTTCCAATGCCTCTTTAATCTCCGGCATGGTGATGAAATGGTCATCATCGGTCTTTTCTAACATAATCTGCGCCAGCCTGTATAATTTGAATTTCTGATTGGTTCCTTTTGGCATTGCAATACCCTCTCTTAATGCAAAATCTTGTATATGATTATAGCACAGGTGGGTAATTTATACCACACCCATGCTATTCTTCCATCCACTCTTTGTAGTCTGCTTCACTAGCAAATAACTGATAATTCCCATTTACAAATCCCATATAACCGTTTTCTGTTGTATAACCTTTCATAGCTCCAACTCCTTCATCTCGTCTGCTATTGTTTCATGTTATACTTTCATTATAAAAAACAGGTGGGGTATAAACACCCCACCTATTATCACCAAAATTGTCACCTTTTATATAAATCTATGATTCATCCTATGTAAATCCTCCGGCGATCCGACTCTCTCCTGTGGCATAATCAATCTCTATCCCAGGCTGCACATTATAGACAAACACACAAAACTCGACGCCTACGCCTTCATCCTCCACAGAATACGCTTCCATTAGTACACCTTCTGCTACCAGATTATTTCCTTCAAACACCGGTGTCACACGATACAGCACATGATTTCCAGTCTCTCTGACATAGTTTGCCACCTCATTTTCAAATGGCAGCATTCCTTCCACATTCAGATATCTGGTACCGGTGATCAGATTCCGCTCATTTGCATTTTCCCCACTCAGCTGATAACCAATCAAATGACAGCGGTTATACAAAAACAAATCTTCAATTACTTCCGGATATTTCACGGTATGCCAGCCTGAAGGCTTTATCATACTGATTTCTCCGCGCTCTTCTGTAGGCATCAAATCTTTTCCAATGTTCGCATATGCCCCACCGCATCTTCCAAGAAAATCCAGTTCCTCATAAATTTCAAAACTTTCTGTTTTAACATCCGAAGATTCAAAATACGGAACATTTCCATTGACCTCTACAAAGGGGCTTCCGTTATACTCCGAAGCCAATAAAAGCGCTTCTTCTCTGGCCACTGTGTCATAATTCGATTTGCCAGATAAATTGTTGGCAAAAAACATTGCGGCCACCAGCACCGTAAGAAGCAATCCGCCAAATATTACTTTTCCTATTTTCACTTATTCACCCGCAAAATACCGATCAATTCCATCGGCCATGCCTTCCGCCATCAATCTCTGATAATCCTCCGACGCCATTTTCTGGTCTTCTTCCGGATTACTCATATAACCCATTTCTACAATGGTTGTGGGCACCGTCGCCCAGTTAATGCCGCTCATGGTGTCAGTTTCCCACACACGCTGCTTTTTCGCACCGGTTTTTTCCACAAATGCATCCAATACGCAGTCAGATAAGCGTCTGCTCTCTTCATAAAGCGCCCCATTATATGGATTGGATGGTGTCTGACATAAGGTCATTGCCCCATTCACACCAGAATCTGCTGCTCCGTTTGCGTGGATTCTGATAAATGCATCTGCTGCTGCTTCATTTGCCACTGCAGCTCTCTCTGCATTACTGATGTTCACATCATGAGTGGTTCGTACCATAAGGACCTCATAACCACGTTCCAGAAGAATTTCTTCTAAAAGAAGTGCCACCTGCAAGTTGAGTTTATATTCCGGAATTCCCGTAGCTGCACCGGTAGTTCCACTGGAAACTTTCGCTTTTGTTTCAGAAGCACCTGGTCCCACAGGCTCTTTTTCAGAATTTCCTTTTTGCTGATGTCCAGCATCAATTACCACCAAAAATCCTGTATTTTCTGATGAATCTTCTTTTTCTTCTACGACTTCCTGTACTTCCAGCTCTTCTTCAACTTCCGTTTCTGCTGCTTCCTCCACAATTTCCACCACCACGGTTTCTTCAGGCTCTGTCTTCGCTCCACAACCAGCTAAAGAGGCTGCCAGCAGCAGCCCCAGCAAAATCTTATAACATCTTTTCATTCCATTCTACTTCCTTAAACCCGGTCAGCACAAAGTCATCTCCCACAACCAGCGGTCTTTTCACCAGTTTTCCATCTATCGCAAGAAGCTTTAACTGCTCTTCTTCACTCATTGCCGGAAGTTTGTCTTTTAATTGCATTTCCTTATACAACACACCGCTGGTATTAAAGAATTTCTTCAGTGGCAAACCACTTTTTCCATACCATTCCTTTAATTCTTCGTAGGTTGGATTTTCTTCTACAATTGCACGTTCCACATACTCTACCCCATTTGCATCCAGCCATTTTAATGCCTTTAAGCAGGTACTGCACTTTCTATAAACCAATACTAACATCTCAAAACCTCTCTTTTCCAATCTATTTGGGCGTACATGAAATAATGAATACTCTGCATCCCAAAAATTTCTTTTTTTTACACTTTTCACTTAGTTTAAAGCAAGTTAATAGGCGTATACAAGAAAATTTTATCATATAGTCCAATTTTCCTCATTTTTCAGGATATTTCCATATATTTGGGGGCTCTTCAAGACCCTTTTTCCTAATACGCCCATTTTACAATCCTAACAAACATATTTTACTTATATTTCGGGCACAGAAAATATAAAATTTCCTATACGCCCACCTATTATCTTTAAAAGACTACTATCTTTAGAATACCTTTTTCTTTCTATACGCCCACCAGTTCGACGATGGACACTTTCTTATTCTGCCAAAATTCTATTCAAAAATTCTCCCACTTCTTTTTCATAAAGCTTTCCATCCACGCAGAAGCTCATTCCGTGAGCCGCACCTTTGACTACCACCCGTCGCTTATCCTGGGATACACATGCATCATAACATTTCTCGCTCATTTCACATGGCACAAGATAGTCTTCATCTCCATGAATGAACAGCACCGGTACACGACAATTCTCCATGGATTTTAGCGGAGAGCATTCTTCAATATCAAATCTTCCAAAAATCTTTGCTCCAAGTCTGACCGCTGTATAGGTCACATTTACCGGAAACTTTAACTGCTTCATGACTTCTCTTAAAATTTCTTTCGGCGCAGAATATGGACAATCCGCCATAATTCCTTTGACATTTACCGGAAGTCCAAGATCTGATGCCATGAGTACTGTAGAAGCACCCATGGAAATTCCTGCCAGTACAATTGGTGTGTGTTCACCAAATCTTCGATTGGCATAACGAATCCAATCCATACAGTCATAACGTTCTTTGATTCCAAAAGTAATGGATTTTCCACCGCTCTTCCCATGACATCTCTGATCTACCAAAAGCGCATTGTATCCTGCTTTTTTCGCATACAGTAAAATCCCATTGCCGTCTCGAAGAGAAGTTCCCCGATATCCATGGAAAAATAAAATCAATGGAGCACCGTCTTTCATATGATAATATTTTCCTGCCAGAGTAATTCCGTCTCTCGCCTCAATAAAAATTCTCTGAAACGGCAGCTTTCCTGCTTTTTCCATTCCGCTTCTGATCACCGGCGCATAGGGTTCATACTGCTTTCCCTGGATCATTTCCATTTCATCAGTTTTTTTCGTTCTTCCGAACACCATTTTATATACAGTATACACGCCAATACCCCCTACGGAAAGTACGGCACCTACATTTCTAATCATTTTTTTCATATATACCTCCAAGGTTATTCTTTAACTCCGCCTTGTGTTAGACCCTTAATAAAGTATTTTTGAACGAAAGGATATACTAACATAATCGGTAGCATTGCGATAAATATCTGAGCACTTCTTAAAGCTTTATTCGACAAGTCAGCCACTTGCGATTCAGTGAATTGTTCAGGATTTTGTAACATAAAGTCTAAATTTTGAAGAAGACTGTAGATATATGATTGTAATGGGTAATTACTATCATCTGTCATATATAAGATTCCAT
>ERZ808026.340-NODE-340-length-10294-cov-3.316629_pt1 | contig 10294 bp, 5 predicted proteins | sample MGYA00380182_ERZ808026 | MGnify/ENA primary metagenome ERZ808026 (study PRJEB31490, sample SAMN06133376) | cow dung metagenome | isolation source: H9 | host: cow | place: China: Chengdu | collected 2015-05 ... | reverse complement strand
CATTGCAATGGAATCCGGACTTTATGCGTTCTATAAAAGTGACACAAGCATTGAGGGACAGTCGCGTACCGCCAATGTCGAGGAACTTCTCAATAGTGTAAAGAATTATATAGAGGAAAGGCAGAACGAACTTTTCGAAGAAATGCAGGCGGAGGGGCTTGTAGAGGACGGTGTAGAACTGTCGGCTGCGGATCTTCCGGTAGTGACTCTGGGAGATTATCTGGAAAATGTGTCTCTTCTAAGTGCGGTGGATGTCAATGACGATGAGAATGGAACAAATAGAATAGCCCTGATGACTATTCATTCGTCCAAAGGACTGGAGTTTCCATATGTGTATGTTGCAGGCATGGAAGAGAATGTATTCCCTTCTGGTGGCTGGCTTGCCTCAGAAAGTGAAATTGAGGAGGAGCGACGTCTGTGTTATGTGGCTATGACTCGTGCCGGTAAGGTGCTGCAGCTGTCTTTTGCGGCAACGCGCATGCGCAACGGTAAGCATGAATCAAATTCTCCGAGCCGATTTATCCGTGAGGTGGATCCGAAATTCATATCCAATCCTTTGACTGAGGATGATCTCGACGCTCAGGCCGGCAGTGATGATGAATCTTCATCCGGAGGTTGGGGCAGACGATTCGGAGGACAGTCAGGATTCCGTTCGGCAGGCGGTCATTCCCGTGCGTCCGATAATCATTCCAGATCTGATCGTGGGGCTTATTATGGTAGGTCTGGAGCAGTAGTGACGGAGAAGAGACAGCCAGGCGTTCAAAGCTCTGGAATGCCATCGAGACCAGAGATTGCAAGACGCTCCGAACCGACAGTCGTCCGCAGGGTGCAGCCGGTTCCTGCCAGGGTGTCTGATGCAGAATTTACCCCTACTCCGATACTTCAACTTCGCTCCGGGCAGCGTATCGAACATAACAGATTCGGATTTGGCCAGATATTGGAGATATCAGGCAATCCAGCAGATTTGAAAGCAAAAATACGCTTTGATGAGCATGGAGAGAAGATTTTGATATTAAAATATGCGAAAATAAGAGTTGTGAATGTTGCGTTATAACTATTAATTCGTATATTTGTAACGAAGTTTTTCATAGTTTAAGTTTAGGTTAAGTAGCGGTGTGCTCGCAGCGATTGCGAACGCACCGTGAATTTTTTATACCTGTCAAGTGAAAAATGCAATAATATTTTTCGGGACATTTGCGTTAAAATTCATAAAAATCGACACTAAAAAAGAGAAAAAGTTGAAATTTCTTTTTTTTAGTGTCGGTTACGTTTTTCCCTCATACTTTTGTTTCCGCCAGCAATGGTGCGGCATTAATGATATGAGGAGGAGAAATGATGAAAAGAATGTTTATGGCAGTTTATGCATTGGCGGCTTTCTTGGGCGTCGTGTCATGTGAATCTGCTTTATCTTGGGAAACTGGAGAAGGAGAGTTGAGGATTTCGTTTGAGTCATTAGTGGACCCGGAAGTCCGTGCAGTCACGGAGATCCCTGATACCAGTGACTTCCTGCTTACTGTTGCGAACTCAGCCGGAACATCAATGTATGAAGGTAAGTATGGGGACTGCCCGGAATCGATGAAAGTGGCAGCAGGCAATTATATAGTTTCCGTGCGTTCGGGTGACTTTGAAAAGCCGGCTTTTGCATCGCCTCAGTACGGTGACAGTCAATGTGTTGTGGTGGAAAAGGATGGGATTGTGAATGTGGGGCTTGTCTGTAGGCAGCTCAATTCCGGAATACGTCTGTCCATTGCTCCGGCCTTCCTTACAGCATATCCGGATGGGGTCTTGTTCCTCAAGGCAGCCGAGGGAAGACTCATGTATTCATACTCTGAGAAAAGAGTGGCCTACTTCAAGCCGGGACCTGTGTCCCTTATCTTGAATCGGAGCGGTAAGGATGAAGTCCTGATGACAAGGGAGCTTGCTCCACAGGAAATACTGGTTCTTGGCGTAGGCGTTTCCAATGTCCAGTCTTCATCTGAAGGCAAGGGACTTACGATATCTGTGGATACGACGCGAACCTGGATATCAGATCGCTTGACGATAGGTGAAGGTACAGTCAACAGCGGCGTGTCTCCCGAGAAGGCATTGACTGTGGCTCAAGCGAGGACCATGTCCCCTATGAATGATGTCTGGGTCAGCGGGTATATTGTCGGAGGAGACCTGACATCTGCGTCAGGAGCATTCGAAGAACCGTTCAAGTCAAGGAGTAACCTTATTCTGGGGCCTCGCTCCACAACGTCTGACAGAAACTCATGCATTGCGGTCCAGCTCTCTGCAGGAAGCTTGCGTGATGAACTGAATCTTGTAGACAATCCGTCTCTGCTGGGCAGAAAAGTCTGCTTGCGTGGTGATCTCGTGAGCTCCTATTTCAATCTGACTGGACTTAAGAATCTTGAGGATGTTGTGTATTGATTGCTGCTGGGGATATGAAGCGTGTTGTGTTGGGCATTCTGACGTTGTGCCTGCATCTTGCATTGGCCTGTACTGATGGGCTGGAAGGAAAGTCAGAGGCTACGGCGGAAGAATGTGTCGTGAGATTCGAGTTTGGATATGTAGCCGGCTCGCGTGGATATATATGTCCTGATGAGTCTGCCCTCAACGATTTCAATATATATGTGTACAGCCGTGGTGCCCTCGTGAATTCCGTATATCTTGCCGGAGGACGTGCAGAAACTTCAATGACTTTGAATTCAGGGGTGTCCTATAACATATATGTATTGGCGAATGTCGGCGAAGTGGAACCATATGGGATGGAGGATGATCTGCTGCAACGATATGTGCTTTCCCTGTCGGATATGACTGATGTTGAAGAGTTTCTGCCACTATCAGGAAGTGCCTGCGGTGTGGTGGTTTCCGGACAGGAGCAGAAACTGCCCATAATGTTGCGGAGATTGTCTTCAAAGATTCTCTTCAGTTTGGATAAGGCTGCCTTGGGTGGTCTGGAGGTCTGCTCTGTCAGGTTGTGCCAGAGTGCGGCCTGTGTCAGGCCTTTTATGGCAGGAGGGTCGGCGGTGATGTCAGCTGATGAAGTCTTTGATGGGGATTATTGTGTTGAAGCGGAGTTGGCCGCGTTGAATGAGGGCGGTCAGGTGCAGCTCTATGCTATGGAGAATTGTCAGGGGATTCTGTTGCCGGGTAATGATGATCCCTGGTCTAAGGTTCCTGCTGCTATGGATGATATGGCGGAGCTGTGCACTTTTCTTGAGGTGAGCTGTCGCTTTGATGAGATCGGAATCTATGACGGTGAGGTTATCTATAGGCTGTATCTGGGAGAGGATAACTGCACTGATTTCAACCTTAAAGGCAATTCAGTCCTGAAAGTGAATCTTAGTCTTACTGTAGATGGCTTGAAACATGATGTGACATGGAGGGTGGAACCTGATTATGTCATAAGAGACGGATATGCGTCTGGCTGGATATCCAAAGGCCGGCACAGCGAGGATGATCTGTATGTCGGTGAGAAATTTGAGTATAGCCTCCTGCTGTCCGATGAGATTCAAGAGTATATAGGCGCAGATATGGATTCATGTGAAGTGTTCTTCAGATCTTCCGTTGCGGGACAGGAAGGTGCAGTAGGCTTCTCGGACTTGATTGGATCCGATGGACACTGGTATGTCAAGGCCTTATGTCTCCGTCCGGCGCAAGGAGAAATATGCATGAGGGAGAAAGGCGGAAAGTTCCTGGCGGTACTGAGTGAGGACGTGTGCGTGAAACCGCCTGGTGTAGTACTGTCGGACAAGCCGTGTTGTGCGATTAATGGCGGAAGCCAGGTCTGCAGTGTGTATCTGGTTGATTCCGAACAGGTCAATCTCAATGTTTCCGATGGCTGCGGTTATGACCTAGGTGTGTTTGATTTCGATCTGCAGCCGCAGCTGACAGGTAATGCCTCCGTCCTGTCTACTGTGGATTTCAAGACAGTCTGCGGTGAAAGCGGGACGGGTGGGCCAGCATTGTCTTTTGAGATTTCATGTGCTCACGATGGTGCGGATCATAATGTGAATATGACTCTTCTTAGTGCGATCCAGCGTGAAGATTGCCTTGGCTGGGTGTTTTCTGAGCAGGTGTGTGGACTGAGGACGGCAATGTCTGCCGATCTGAAGAGTCTTCCGGTGGAACTGACATTGGTGGATAATGATTGGGCCGGTTACGGTGAGACTCAGCTTGCAATGATTGTAGACAATCCTTCAATGATTCCTCTTAATGTACTTTATTGGCAGTTTGTGACTGTGGATGCTAATTGTGATATGGGGTTGAAGGACTTTGCAGAAGAAAAGGTCAGCAATGATATCCTTCTGCTTCCGATGGAGTATGTCGTAAATCAGTACAATGATTCTTCTCTTCCGGTGTATGGCAGTTCTTTTTCGTTTGTGTCTGAACGCAATGGTTACGGCAGCAATGCAACTGAAGATGGGAGCAGGCTTGTGTATGATCTGGAAGGGGTTGATACATATGATCTGCTTGCGGCTCTGACATATGACGGCTGGGGCTATGAGTCTATGTCGCATCATGTTCAGGCTACTTTTTCGGATGGGGTCCCCATCGAGGATCTTACTGTAAATGACTGTCTTTGCGATGGATCAGAAGAGTTTCGGCAGAAATATGATGAGAGTGGTCTGAATGATAGAGGAGTTTGGCTGTATGAAGGTCGGACGTGCGTCCTCGCTCCAGAGGATACCTTCAGCATGTATCCGGGACTTAATCCTCAAAATGTGAAGGGAATGAAGTCTCAGATATCTGTCATTGCCAACATGACTTACGATATGGAAGCATCTCGTGTTTATGTTGTTGCTGGGGATATAGGTTCTGCGGGATTGGAGGTGTCGACCTTGACTGAGGCTAAGGCTGACGGGTATGTGCAGACATTTCCTGACGGAACCTGGGGCAAGGCTGTGGATAATTATTGTCACGAGGAAACCATCTGCGAGGATAATAGTGTAACTGTCAGAAATATAGAAAGTAAGGAAATCGCTGATGGTGATGCTGTCCGTAATGTCTTTGAACAGATATACCGGAATACTTATTATGATTCCTGGAATAAGGTGGGATCGGCAAACAATTATTGGCATAGTGCTCATCCGACATCGCTTGATGTGAAAATGTCTTTCAAACTATCAGATGTTAATGATAAAAGTGCTCAGCTCTTCAAACCTTTATTTCCTGCATATGTGTATTATTGGCATGCTCAAGAGGCTGTGCGATATCGTGTTCCGGTGAATTTCTCATATAGCACATTCAAATTTGTTGAAGTTCTGGATACATAATGTTTGTTAATGAAGTTACAGATTGTAAGCAAATGGTCGTGGAGCTATGCTTTTCCTGCCATTTATGAGGCTCTTTTTATGAAAAAATATTTTGATTATTAATCAGTTATTCCTATCTTTGCGCGCTTTTTTTGCGAATTTATACAAACAACTGATGAATAATACAAAAAAACTTTTCACAGCATTCATCATTTCAGTGCTTGGATGTGGGATCATTTCTGCCCAGACTTTGGTCAAGGTAAGCGGTGTTGTCACATCTGCTGATGATGGATTGCCAATGATCGGAGTGGGAGTAATGGCAGGTCCGGGTAACGGAGTCATTACCTCATTGGATGGAGATTACCTCATCGAGGTGGCTCCGGGTGCCACCCTGACATTCTCAAGTATCGGTTTTCAGGATCAGACGGTTGTCGTTCCGCAGGCTGAAACATTTGTTCACAATGTCGTGATGCAGTCTGAGGCAATGACTCTCGATGACGTTGTCGTGATTGCCTACGGTGTCAGGAAGAAGGGAACAGTTGCCGGTTCGGTTTCAACTGTCAAGTCGGAAAAACTGGAGAATACTCCGACAGCAGCCTTTGACCAGGCTCTGCAGGGTCAGGTTGCCGGTCTTACCGTATTGTCGAATTCCGGTGAGCCTAGTGCGTCAGCTACACTTACAATCCGTGGTACCAACTCTATCAATTCGGGTACAGCTCCTCTTTACATCCTCGACGGTGTTGCCATTTCAGCATCGGATTTCAATACTATCAATCCTGCAGATATCGAAAGCATGTCAGTGCTCAAGGATGCATCATCAACATCAATCTACGGAGCAAGAGCTGCTAATGGTGTAATTGTGATCACCACAAAACGTGGCCGCAACATGGAACAGCCGAACATCAACTATCGTATGCAGATGGGTTGGTCGGCCATGGCAGCCGGCAAGTGGGATCTCATGAACACTGCAGAGCGTATTCAGTATGAGAAGGAGATCGGTATGACAGCAGGTCAGAACTATGATTATCTTTCTAAGATTGATGTCAACTGGATGGACGTTGTCTTCAATGACAATGCAATGCTTCAGAGTCATGAGGTGGCTGTTTCCGGTGCGACAGACAAAACAAACTACTATCTCTCAGGAGGCTACTATGATCAGCAGGGTATTGCTCCAGGCTCTATGTTTGAGCGTTATTCCATCAGGTTCAATTTTGAACAGGATATGGCAAAGTGGCTCCGAATGGGAACCAATACTATGTTCAATTTCCAGAACATCGAGCAGGCTGATGAGGGAAGCTATGCTCTGGTTACCCCTATTTCGGCATCGCGTTTCATGCTCCCATACTGGAATCCTTATAATGCCGATGGATCGATTGCATCGATTAACAAAGGAGAGTGGAAAGGTCAGGGCCAGAACCCTATGGAGTGGCTGGAGAATAACCCTCTCAGCTACAAGAAGTACAAGGTCATCTCTACGGTTTTTGCTGAGTTCAATCTTTACAGGAACCTTGTCTTCAAGTCTCAGTTCAGTGTCGATTTCTCGCATGTGACAGGCTTCAGCCAGTCATTCCCAAGCTACCTGCCTAATCAGGGCGAGGGCTCTGCTTCAAGAAATACAAGCGATGGTCTGAATCTTCAGGTTACAAATACATTGACATATCGTTTTGATATCGACAATACTCATGACTTCAACTTCCTTCTTGGACATGAGGGCCAGAACTATCATTCTGAAACCTTCGGTGTCGTGACCAAGGGACAGACAAACGACCTGTTGACAGATGTTCAGCAGGGTACACGTGCAATAGGCTGGAACAGTACTGCTGCTGCAGACTATTCGCGTATGTCATTCTTCGGAAGAGCAGAGTATAACTATACAGACCGTTATTATGCAGACTTTTCTGTGCGTACAGACGGTTCTTCACGCTTCGGTAAGGACAACCGTTGGGGTGCATTCTGGTCGTTGGGAGCCATGTGGAACCTTCGTAATGAAGCGTTCATGTCCCATACAAGGAATTGGCTGACATTTGCTCAGATTTCACTCAGTACCGGTACGTCAGGAAACTCTGAAATCCCTAATTATGAGCATCTTGCACTTGTTGGAGGTGGTCTTGACTATATAGGCAATTCTGGAATGGCTCCAATGCAGCCTGGTAATGAGAACCTTACGTGGGAGAGTACATGGACATCTAACCTGGGTCTTCATTTCGGATTCTGGAACAGACTGAATGTGGATCTGGAACTCTACAACAAGAATACATCAGATATGCTCATGCAGGTTCCGCTTTCGTATGCCCAGTCAAACGGATATGGCTACAAGTGGGATAACGTAGGAGGAATGGTGAACAGGGGAGCTGAACTAAATCTGTCAGGAACAGTTGTCCAGATCAAGGACTTTACATGGTCTTTGAATGCGAATGTTTCATACAACTTCAACAAGATTACAGAACTGTATAATGGAGTCCAGGAGTATGAGCGAGGAGAGACAAGCACCAAGCTTGTTGTCGGTCACCCTCTTGGAGAGTTCTACATCAACCGCTACGCAGGTGTTAATCCTGCAAATGGAGATGCCCTCTGGTATGACAAGGACGGTAATATCACCAATGAACTTCGTGACGAGGACAAGGTACTTCTTGGAAAGACATACATAGCTCCATGGCAGGGAGGTTTCGGTACAGCTCTTTCATGGAAGGGTCTCAGCCTTACTGCACAGTTCAGCTGGGTGGCAGACCGCTGGATGCTCAACAATGACCGTTATTTCGATGAGTCAAACGGACGTTTTGCGACATATAACCAGTCACGTCGTCTTCTTGACCGTTGGAAGAACCCTGGAGATATTACAGACATTCCGCGTCATGGCGAATATACCGAGTTCGACAGCCGTCTTCTCGAAGATGCTTCATTCCTTCGTCTCAAGAACGTCAATCTTGGATATTCATTCCCGACAGAGCTTCTTAAGAAGTCAAGGATCATCAGAGGTCTGAGAGTGTATGCACAGGCTCAGAACCTTTTGACATTCACCAATTTCTCCGGCCTTGATCCGGAAGGAACCTCTAACCTTTATGCGGCACAGTATCCTATGTCGCGTCAGTTTACCTTCGGACTTGACCTAATGTTCTAAACCAGAGAAATGATGATGAAATACACATATAATATAATTATCAAGGCAGCGGCAGTGATTGTTGCAGCCCTTATGTTCAGCTCGTGTCTCGAGAAGGATCCGGTGGATTATATCGTCGACACAGAAGCTATGACCTCGCTTAATGGTGCAGAACAGTTAGTGACAGGTATTTATACCGCTTATATGAGCAGTGGCCTCTATAGCGGCAATCTTACCCTTCTCCCTGACATCCAGTCAGACCTTGTGATGGCAGTAGAGGGTAACTCCAATACCCATGGTGAGATCTATCAGTGGACATTCCGTCCTACCAACAGAGAGATCGAGTCTGTCTATGCTGGCCTCTACACTGTAATCGGACGATGCAATTTCTATCTCGATCAGGTGGATGCACTCAGGAAGACCCTTGTAAATGATTCTGATCTTCAGACACTTGATCAGTATACAGGTGAGGTATACTGTGCTCGTGCACTTGCTTATTCTGAACTTATCAAATGTTTCTGCGAAGCATATGATGAGAATAAGGATCAGCTTGGAGTAGTTCTCAGGACAAGCTATTTCAATGAGGAGCCTGTAAAGCGTGCAAGCCTCAAGGATTCTTACAAGCTGGTACTCGATGACCTTTCGAAGGCAGAAGGGCTGCTTGTGGAAAAAGATGGTACACGTGACTACGATTCACCTTATTTCACTTATGCTGCAGTTCAGGCTGTCCGCTCTCGCGTAGCCCTTCATATGGGTGATTGGAAGACTGCTGTAGAATACTCAAGCAAGCTCATAGGCAATACTGAGAAATTTGAACTTGCACTTGCCTCATATCAGGTCACTTCAGACGGTATGAACGAGGTGGACTACCTCTGGCATTATGACTCAAGCTATGAAGTGATATGGAGAATCGGCTACACCCAGACTTCATACGGTGGAGCTCTTGGACAGATCTTCCTTAACTTCAACAATGACTATACCTATTATTATCCTGATTATGTTCCTGCACAGTCAGCACTTAATCTGTATGGTGCCGGTGATGCAAGATATGACGCATACTTTGCAAAGGCTGCGACAGGATATTCTCATCAGCTTACATGGCCGCTTCTGATCAAGTACTATGGCAACAGGGAACTCATGTCATTGATGATCTACCATGTGAACATGCCTAAGCCGCTGCGTCTTGCAGAGCAGTATCTTATACGTGCCGAGGCTTATTGCAACCTTGGTAACTTTGGATCAGCTACAGCTGATGTTGTTGCACTCCGCAAGGCACGTGGAGTAAGCGGCTCAATCAGTGTAAATGAGGATAACTGGCTTGATGTAATCGATGATGAGCGTGTCCGTGAGCTTTATATGGAAGGTTTCCGTCTGAATGACCTCAAGCGTTGGGGCAGAGGTTTCGAGCGTACGCCTCAGTCAAATATTCAGGCAGAGGGCAGCAAGCTTAAGGTAGAGGCAGGAAATCCTCGTTTTGTATGGCCTATCCCTAAGCATGAGATCGAGGCTCCGGGATCTGAGATCATAGGTAATGCAAGTAATAATCTTTAATGGGAGGATGAATATGAAGCAGATATTTAAGTTTATAGCAATATCATTTGCAGCTGTAATGGCTTTCAGTGCCTGCCAGGAAAGATATGTGACTTATGACGGTGATGAGTATGTCATGTTCGCTGACACATTGGCTGTCTATCCTGTGATGGAAGGAGCTGAGGAGTTCAGTATTCCTGTGGTTTCTACAGTAGTAAGGGACTATGACCGTACTTTCGGAGTGGAAGTGATTGACAGACTCAGCAATGCGATTGAGAGAAAGCATTACAGTCTGGAGTCCAATACCATTACCATCAAGGCCGGAGAGACTCGTGCCGATGTCAAGGTACGTGGTCATTATGAGAATATCGGTGAGGCTGACTCTCTCGGATTCGCTCTTCAGCTTGTGATGAAGGATGAACTTGTG
>ERZ808026.339-NODE-339-length-10295-cov-3.165199_pt1 | contig 10295 bp, 4 predicted proteins | sample MGYA00380182_ERZ808026 | MGnify/ENA primary metagenome ERZ808026 (study PRJEB31490, sample SAMN06133376) | cow dung metagenome | isolation source: H9 | host: cow | place: China: Chengdu | collected 2015-05 ... | reverse complement strand
AAGAACTACAGAGTGGCGATCGACAGAGCCGTACCTCAGTTCTTCCAGCGTTTCAAGTCTACGAGGATCAGCACATACGAGCAGCATAACTTCGTGCTTGCTCCTGAGGAGAATGTGAAGCACAGGGTTCTCGTGTGGTCTGACACACATCTTGCAAACCGTACTGACGACGCAAATCAGTTCAAGAAATTCTTCAAGCCAGACATCGAGCAGCAGATTGCAAAGGCAAAAAGCGAGGGGGTTAAGCTTTATGCAATCGGGCTCGGTGACCTGGCTTGGGATGAATTTTGGTATAAGAACGATTATTCACTCAAAGACTATCGTGAGGATATATCGGACTTTGACCTTACTATCTTCAGCTCTCCTGGAAATCACGACAATGACCCTTCCATTGCTGATGACTTCCTTGCAGCAGCTGGTTTCCGTGAAAATCTCAATCCTCTCTATTACTCCTTCAACATCGGTGACATCCATTATATAATGATGGACAATACCCTGTTCAAGAACTCGGGAGCGACATCAAACAACTACAATGTCCAGGATTATACCGAAGGCTTCACAGACGACCAGATGAAGTGGCTCAAGGGTGACCTTGCGACAGTTCCTGAGGGAACTACCATCATCTTCGGTCTCCATATCCCATGGACAAATCGCTCGCAGTCAACCGGAAAGTTCACCTATGCAATGCCTGCTACCTACCGTTCAGAGGTTGAAAGCCTCCTGAGCAAGTTCACAGTGCATTTCATCTCAGGACACACCCATACCAACTACACCAATATCATCAACTCCAAGATGAGGGAGCACAATATTGCCGGTGTCTGCGGAACATGGTGGTGGACAGGATATTACTCTAAGAATATCTGCCGTCTTAACGGTGATGGTTCGCCTTCTGGCTATAAGATCTTCGATATTAATGGATCAGACGTGAAGTGGAACTTCAAGGCCCTTGCAAGAGACGCTTCATATCAGTTCAGAGCATATGACCTTAGAAATTCTCTCATCACAAGAGAACTCTACTGTCCAGCAAACAAGAACACTAATGTCTCTGATGCCTTCTTCTCTCAGTATGCAAACGGTTGGGACAAGAGTGTAAACACAACAAGCACCAAGAAGATCCTCATCAACCTGTTCGACTACAACGACAACTGGAAGATTACCGTGACAGAAAACGGTGCCAACCTTTCAGTGAGCCGCGTCGAGGCATATGACCCTCTTCACACTATCTTCTTCAACATGGGCCGAATGAACTCCAATTCGACATCTATGACATTCCCTACTGGAAAGTCAGCGCATTTCTTTGAAGTCAGCACATCAAGTGCGACATCAACTGTCATCATCAAGGCAGAGGATCCATTCGGAAGAGTGTACGAAGAGACCATGACACGTCCGCGCAAGCTCTACGACATGTCAAAGGAAGACAAATGGTAAGATTTCATATTACAACGCATAATTATTAACTAGTCTAACCCATATGAAACGTTTATTCATTTTAATGATTGCAGGTGCAGCCGCCCTTATGCTGCATTCTTGCAAAGACGAGTCTGCGGAGTGGACAGAACGAATTCCAATCTTCAAGGTATCGGGCCCTCAAGGAACGACTGAAGATGGTTGGATTGAGATTGAAGGTCGTGCTCAGACCGTAGATTTTACAGTTCTCTCTACAACAACATGGACTGCGGAAGTCACAGGTTGTGACGAATTTGGCCTCAACACTACAGTTGGAGGTTCAGGAAAGACTACCGTTACACTCAACGCTCCCGAGAATGAGTCTGGAGCAGAGCGTAATGCTGTCATTTCCTTCTATATGAATGAAGAACTTCAGAAGTCATTCACACTCACTCAGTACATTCAGGAGCCTTACATTGAGGTTCTTCCTACTGAGGTTTCAGTTTCCCCTTATGGTGAGGAGTTCACAGTTGAGGTTCTCTCGAACCAGGACGACTGGACATACTCACTGGAGACACCTGCAGAGTGGCTTACAGAGGTTTCACGTTCAGGTGCATCTGTTACATTCAGCGTTCCTGAGAATACATCAGGCGCTAACCGTGCAGCAGAGCTCGTGTTCACGGTGGCTGACAAGCCTGAGCTCTGGGCTGTCCTCACAATTAGTCAGGTTAAGCCTGCAGTCGCTCCTACAGACCTCATCCTTGACGTAGTATTCGGCGAGTCAGGAACAGCTTCTGACAACTCTCCAATGAAGATGGAGGTCAAGAACGACCGTCTTGATGCAGACACAAAGACCAAGTTCGTATCTAAGTACAACCGCTATGCAGCTTCAATGAACAACGGAACCATCGCACGAAGCAAACTCGACGCAGGTTACTGGTACATCCCTTACACAACAGGTTCTGACTTCGGTAAGAAACTCGCTGACGGCTACTCTATGGAGCTCGTATTCTGCACATATTACGATCCTCTCACATACACAGATGGTCTCAAGCAGGTTAAGCCGTTCTCATCAACTCAGGCCGGCGGTATCGGTGTCTGCCTCCAGGCAAACACAGGTCTCATCCAGTTCGAGACACATGTCGGCGGCAGCTGGAAGTCTCCTAAGAGTACTATCATCCCTGCTGCAAACCAGTACTATCATGTAGTATGTACATGGGACAAGTCAGCCGGAATGGCAATAATCTATGTGGACGGAAAGCGTGAGGGCTCTGTCAATACATCAGGAGACCTCAAGTTCCACGACACATCTGTCGACAAGAGATGGTTCGGTATCGGTGCTGACCCTTCCGGCACAGACCAGGGTGAGGCATCATTCTATGGTGAAGTGGTCATCGCACGTCTCTATGACGCTCCTATGAGCGAGGCAGAGGCTGCGGCACTCTACTATTCACTCAAATAAAACGGCACGATTATGAGAAAGATCAATATGAAAAAGACTATGGCTGCAGCCCTCGTCCTTATGGGAGGAATGCTGGTAAGTCCTGTTTCTTATGCCGCTCCTGCAGACTCGCAGATCGAGGCTCAGCAGGCAAGAAACATTTCAGGTCGTGTGCTTGATGCTCAGGGACAGCCTGTCATCGGAGCTACCGTCCAGAATATGACTACAAAGGCCGGTGCCATGACCGACTATGACGGACGCTTCTCTATCGAAGCAGAGGCAGGTCAGACACTTCAGGTCTATATGCTAGGTTATAAGGATGCTTCTGTAAAGGTTACGTCTGCAAACAACGTCGAGATCGTCCTCACAGAGGATACAGAGATGCTCGAGGAGACAGTGGTTGTGGGTTATGCGACTCAGAAGAAGATCAATGTCACAGGTGCCGTTGCATCAGTGTCAGGTGAGGCTCTTGAGCGCCGTCCTGTAACCAGCGTAATGTCAGCTCTCCAGGGTGCTGACCCATCAATGAACATCACAGCAGGTTCAGGTAACCCTGTTGCAGGCCACGACATCAACATCCGTGGTGTGCCTTCAGTCAACGGCGGTTCTCCACTCATCCTCGTGGATGGTGTGCCAGGTGTGTCTCTTACATACCTCAATGCAGCCGATATCGAGTCTGTATCAATCCTTAAGGATGCTTCCGCGTCTGCAGTATATGGTGCAAAGGCTTCTGCCGGTGTGATCCTCGTGACTACAAAGTCAGGTTCTGCAGGCAAGACAAAGGTGACTTACTCGAACACATTCGGTTGGGTACAGCCTACAACTCCTACAGACTTCATCACCAGCGGTTACGACTGGGCAAAGGCAGTAGACGAAGTTTACTATGCACGTTACGGCTACAGCGCATTCAAGTATTCTGACCAGGACTGGAAGGAGCTTGAAGCTCGTCGTTACGACGTGAAGGAGAATCCTGAGCGCCCGTGGGTAGTGGCAGACGACAACGGACAGTATCATTACTATGGTAACTACGACTGGTATGAGGCCCTCTTCAACAACAACCGTTTCTCACAGCAGCATGACCTCTCTATCACAGGCGGAAACAAGGCTGTGAAGTACTACATCAGCGGTAAGTTCCATGATGAGGAAGGTCTCCTCAGCGGTCCTGCGATTGCAAACAAGGAAAGATACCAGAACTACGGATTCCGTGCGAAGATGGATGCTCAGCTCTTCAAATGGGCTAAGTTCACAACCAACGCATCTCTCTATTCAGTATATCAGAGATATCCGGGAACCCTCAACGAGGCAATGACAATCCCTGCCCTCGACCAGGCTCTCGGTCCAGTGTTCGTTCCATATAACCCGGACGGAACATTCGTAATCTTCCCTAACGATATGAGAGGAACAGGTGTTGGTAAGGGACGTGGTCCTATCACAATGAGTGAGCACAACTACCACGACATCCACGCTCGTACTCTCGCACTCTCGAACTCACTTGAGCTCACTCCTGTAAAGGGACTCAGCATCAAGGCTACCTACAATATCTCGAACTTCTTCCGCCTCTACGAGGACAGAACTCTTGCTTCGCAGTATTCTGATCAGATCGGAGTGGTAAAGGAGAACGTGTCATATTCAAAGGATGAGTATCGCGAAAGACACTATCACTACACTACTCACAGTGTGGACGGTGTGATCTCATACAACAACTCTTGGAACAAGGCTCACAACTTCACAGTCCTCGCAGGTACAAACTTCGAGACCAGACGTACTACTGACCTCACAGTTGACCAGTTCGGTGTAGGCAGTGCAGACCTTGCAACCTTCAACTCTGTGGCTGATGACACTTACTATCAGATTTCACAGGGCATCACAGCCTATAAGACTCTCGGTTTCTTCGGACGTATCAACTATGACTACAAGGAGAAGTACCTGTTTGAGGTGTCAATGAGAGCCGATGGAACTTCACGTTTCGGAACAGGCAGCCGCTGGGGATACTTCCCATCTGCATCAGCAGGTTGGAGATTCTCTAAGGAAAGCTTCATGGAGAACACAAAGAACTGGCTCTCAGACGGTAAGGTCCGCTTCTCATATGGTGCCCTCGGTAACCAGCAGGTAAGCGACTACCTCTACATCGAGACCATCACAACTTCGACTCTCTCTTACCTTTTCGACAACTCAGGAAAGCCTAAGACATCGAATGTTACAGCTCCGGTATCGTCAGGACTTACATGGGAGACAGTAAAGACCTACAACTTCGGTCTCGACCTCTCGTTCTTCAATAACAGATTGAACTTCACAGGAGACTACTTCGTACGTAAGACCGAGAACATGCTTACCCAGTCTCTGACACTTCCAAGCGTATATGGTGCATCTACTCCTAAGGAGAACTGCGCAGACCTCCGCACTAACGGATGGGAACTCCAGCTCTCTTGGAAGGATTCATTCAAGCTCGGAAACAAGCCGTTCTACTATGGCGTGACTGGAACTCTCGGAGACTACATCACTACAATCACCAAGTTCAACAACCCTGAGAAGCTCTTCAGCAACTACTATGAGGGCAAGAGACTTGGTGAGATCTGGGGTTACCACGTTCCAAGACTCTTCAAGTCTGACGAGGAAGCTGCCGCTTACCAGCTGGCAGTCCACAATGCCGCTAACGTCTATCAGCGTGTCTACAACATGGCACCAGGTGGAACAGGCTACCTTATGGCCGGTGACGTAATGTTCGAGGATGTGAACGGTGACGGTTACATCAACAAGGGTGCAGGTACAGTTGATGACCCAGGTGACATGATGATCATCGGTAACTCGCTTCCACGCTACAACTACTCGTTCCGCTTCGACTTCAACTGGAACAACTTCGACCTTTCGATCTTCCTCCAGGGAGTCGGCAAGCGTGACTGGTATCCTACAGCCAACAACGAGGACGTTTACGGTGCAACCCGTTTCTGGAACCTCTACAGCTACACAGTCCTTTCATTCATCACAAAGGATTACAAGGACAACATCTGGACAGAGGAGAATCCTGACGGTTACTTCCCACGTCTTCGTCCTATCCAGACCTATGGTGGCGGTCCTCTTGCACAGACCAATGACAGATATCTCCAGAAGGTCAACTACCTCCGTCTGAAGAACATCACATTCGGTTACACAGTGCCGTTCAAGAAAGCGTTCATTTCGTCACTCCGCTTCTATTTCTCAGGCGAGAACCTTGCTTACGCATCTCCGCTCAAGAAGTACAGCAAGGCTGTCGATCCTGAACTTGCAGCTGCAACAGGTACTTACTACTCAGGCTCAGGTGTAGGTTACACTATGCCTCTAACCCTCACTCTTGGCTTGAACATTAATTTCTAAACGGAAGACAGTATGAAAAAGATATTTAAGTTATTGGCTGTATTGTCATTCGCATCCTTCTCATTTGTCTCTTGCGACCTCACTCTGATGCCGGAGGATGAGACCTCACCAGACAAATACTTCAAGACCGAGTCAGATCTTCAGCTTTGGAGCAACCAGTTCTATAAGGACATTCTCCTCAGTGCAGAATATGGCTCATCTACGGATGTGTTTTTGAGCAACGGTGTTTCTGCATATGTTACAGGAAACCGTACGCCACAGACCCAGAGCTGGTCATTCACCTCACTTCGTGAGATCAACTATATGCTTGAGCACCTCCACCAGTGCGAGGATGCTGGAGTAGCAAAGAAATATGAGGCAGTAGGAAGATTCTTCCGCGCATATTTCTACTTCAAGCTTGTACGCGTATATGGCGACGTTCCTTACTATGACAAGGTTCTCGGTTCAACAGACCCAGATATCTACAAGGCTCGTGACGACAGAGGCTATGTGATGGACAAGGTTCTTGAGGACTATGAGTTTGCAATCAACAACCTTCCTGGAACATGGGAGGCAATGAATACCCGCGTGACCAAGTGGGCAGCAATGGGTTATGCTTCACGTGCAGCTCTCTACGAGGGCACATTCCGCAAGTATCACGGAATGGCTGATGCAGACAAGTACCTTGCAAAGGCAGTAGAGTACTCAGAGCAGTTCATCGATGCATCTCCATTCTCTCTCTACAGCTCAGGAAATACTCCTTACCGTGATCTCTTCGTTTCATTGAACGCTATCACTCAGGAGGTTGTCCTTGCACGTCACTATGACACAGCTTACTCTGTATTCCACTCTATGGGTTCAACAACCGAGTTCGGCCGTGCATCTGTTACACGTCGTTTCATCAACCATTACCTTATGGCTGACGGTACACGCTTCACTGACAAGAGTGACTGGCAGACTATGGGCTACATGGATGAGACTAAGAACCGTGACCCACGTCTTGCTCAGACAGTCATGTGTCCAGGCTACATCCAGAAGGGTGCTACAGTTGTTACACCTTGTACATATACATCGCACACAGGTTACCAGCCTATCAAGTTCGTTCCTGAGGCTTCAAAGTGCGTTTCATCTTCTGATGACGTTGACTGGGCTCTTCTCCGTGCAGCTGAGGTTTACCTCAACTTCGCAGAGGCAAAGGCTGAGCTTGCTGCTCTCGGAAAGGATGCAATCACACAGGCTGACCTCGACAAGTCGATCAACAAGATACGTAAGAGAGCTAAGATGCCAAACCTCGTGCTTGCAGACGCAAACGCAAACCCATGTCCATACATGGAGTCTTGCTATCCTAACGTAGACAAGGGAGCTAACAAGGGTGTGATCCTCGAGATCCGTCGTGAAAGAACAATCGAGCTTGCTCTCGAGCAGCCATGCCGCTCATGGGATATGTTCCGTTGGAAAGAGGCTAAGCAGTGCCTCCAGGTGGTTCAGCCATGGTATGGCGTATATATCCCTGGCCTCGGCAAGTATGATACATCAGGTGATGGTGTTGCAGACGTTGAGTTCATCCAGGAAGGAAGCGTTGTCAAGATCAAGTCTGGTACTAGCGTCTCTGAGGTTACCCTTTCAGAAGGAACATCAGGATATATCGTAGCATACGCAGCTGCAAACTATGGAACACTTTGGGATGATGCACGTGACTACCTCTGGCCAATCCCGGCTTCACAGCGCGAGCTCAACCCGAACCTTACCCAGAACCCTGGATATGTTGACGGTGTTAACTAATAAAACGCTTTAGGAAATGAAAAAGATATTATCATATTTGTCAATCGCGGTTCTTACAGTTGCAGGAGTTTCCTGCAACAAGAACCTCGAGCCGGCATCCATCGTGCTCAACCACGAAGTGCTTGAGGTACAGGCCGGCGGCGAGATCACAACTGTGGGCGTAAAGAGTAACCGTGACTGGGAGGCTACTGTCGACCAGGACTGGCTTACACTTACTCCTGCATCAGCTGAAGCATTCGAGGCATCTTCATACATGATCCTCGAAGTGGAGCCTAACAACGACTTCGTGCGTGAAGCTACAATCACCGTAAGGGCAAAGTCAGGTGAGTTTACAGCAACAATGAAGGTCCTTCAGGGTGAAGACGGACTCGTCATCAAGTCAGCTGATCAGCTCGTAGCCTTCATGGAGCTTGCTGCATCTGGCGAGATCACAGACAACTACAGAATCAGCCGCGACATCGACCTTGCTGGCGTGACTCTTCCTGTTGTTCCGGAACTTACAGTTTCTCTCGACGGACAGGGAAGCACAATCTTGAACTGGGCTCCTACAGCTCCTATGTTTGAGAAGATTACAGCAACAGGAGCCGTAAGCAACCTCGTGCTTGACTCAAGCTGTACTCTCGCACTCCCTGCTGAGCATGGCCATTTCGGTTTCATCACAGCTTCCAATGCCGGAACAATCTCAGGCATCGAGAACTATGCTGATGTTACTATCCCGGCTCTTGCAACCCTCGTGAGCGGAGCTTTTGTAGGAGTCATCTGCGGTGACTGTACTGGCTACATCGCCGACTGCTCTAACTATGGAAACATCACTTACAGCGGTCCAATCGGAACCCAGAATGCGTATTATGCAGGTGTCGTAGGCCGTGTTACAGGTGCCAATGCAGTTGCAGATAATCTCTACAACCTCGGTAATGTTAATGTGACCATTGATGGTGTGACTTCTACATCACTCTATTTCAATGGTGTCGTAGGTACTCTCAACTCGAATGCAAAACTCCTCAACTCGACAAATGACGGTAACGTCACAGTAAAGACTAAGGGAAACACGCAGATGATGACTGCCTGCGGTATCGTTGCTTATGCCGGCGGTGAGGTTTCGAACTGTACAAACAAGGGTAACATCACTTACATCGCAGAGACTGCTGAAGGCCTCGCTGACGGTCCTGTTCAGAGAACTGGTGTCTGCGGTATCGCAGCTTATATGGGATGGGCAGGCAAGGTGGTGACCAACAACCATAACGAGGGTGAGATCACTCTCAGAGCAGGTTACCCACTCAAGTATGCTCAGTGCGGTTCTGCAACAAAGTATTCAACCAACGTTGCCGGTCTCTTCGGACATATGTACAACTGCGGTGTAGAGAGCTGTACTAACTCAGGTAAGGTTACTTCAATTCTTGCTGATATCGACAATGCATCGTCATACTTCGGCACTGACATCCGTCAGAGCTGTGCAGGTATTGCAGCATCTTCATGGGGTGCTATCACCAACTGTACTAATGACGGAGAGATCAATGTAGTATGGACTGTTTCCCTTCCTGAGGCAGGTGTCGCAAGAACAGGCAACACTATGCAGTTCAATGCACAGGTCGGTGGTATCACAGGCGGTGACTATCACTCAAGCCAGAGCAACTCAGAAATCACAGGTTGCGTGAATACCGGAAACATCAACTATGTCTGTGACGCAAATGCTTCGAACAACAGCCTTGGAGGAATCTCAGGATGGCCTCATAAGGAAAATGCGACAGGCAAGTCAATCACAGATTGCGAGAACACAGGAACCATCACAGTTGAGGGTTACAGCAAGACACGTGTCGGCGGTATCTCAGGCGGTTGCGTGACACTTAAGAACAACTACAACAACGGTAAGATTTACCTCAAGAGCGGTCAGAATACTTGTACTATCGGAGGTATCTCAGGAGTTGCATCAGGTAACCAGAATATCATAGGCTGCCAGTCGTACGGCGAGATCGTATCAGACGTGAAGCTTGCTGGTGCTCAGGGTGGCTCTGCTTCCGGAATCGGCGGAATCGTAGGTGCTTCATACAATCAGGCAACCATGACTGTCAAGGGTTGTACAGCAGGATGTAACATCACTGCTCCTGAAGGATCTACAGCATTCATGCTGATTGGTGTTGTGGGTTCAAACAAGAGTGCAACTACTGCTAACGTGATCGGAACAGCAGATGAGCCTAATGCAATCTCAGGCGGTTCAATCACACTTGGCTCTACCAAGGTTGATATGACAAGCGAGAACTATCTCAATAAGGCACTTCCTTGGGGAACAGGTGCTCCTGTAAATGCCAACATTGCATACAATACTGTCTGGAAGTAATTCCTGATAAAACATCTTATG
>ERZ808026.338-NODE-338-length-10311-cov-4.797928_pt1 | contig 10311 bp, 14 predicted proteins | sample MGYA00380182_ERZ808026 | MGnify/ENA primary metagenome ERZ808026 (study PRJEB31490, sample SAMN06133376) | cow dung metagenome | isolation source: H9 | host: cow | place: China: Chengdu | collected 2015-05 ... | reverse complement strand
CCGTACAGTGCCTGTAGAGTCTAAGGAGCGTAGCCCCTTCTCACCTGATGAGATAAGAGCGCTGTTCGATATCGGCGATGACATGGCAAGCCTTGCCTTAGCATATATCTACACAGGTATGCGTGCTAAGGAGCTCCTTGATATGGATATGAATAAGATCAACTTCGAGGAAGGCTATCTTGTATCGGGCAGTAAGACCGCTGCCGGAAAGAACCGGATCATACCGATACACCCTGCCATAGAGGATATCATTAAGACCTACGCAGAGCGTGGCTATGTGTCTGAATATGCGTACAACACACTTAGCCGTAAGTGGTCGGCATGGTGCGATAAGCACGGCTTTGATCATGTCATCCACGAGTGCCGGCACACCACCGAGACCGAGCTTGACCGAGCTGACGCCAACCGGAAGTGCATTGACATGATCCTCGGGCATAAGAGCTCAGGAACCGGTCAGCGTATCTATAATCATAAGACCATTGAAGAACTTAAGGACACGATCAGACTCATACCGAACTACTCACGCAGTTAGATGCGCGTTAGTGACAAAACAGTCCTCTAAACCGCATAACTGCGTAGGTATCAATTTTTCAACCTAAATTTTCAGAACATTTTTAAAGCCGCAGAATGTAAGGGCTCTGCGGCTTTCTATATTTTTAATTCTTTGTAGCACTGCCTAAAAACGGCAGTGTTAGTGACAGGATAGTGACACGGTTAGTGACACGTTAGTGACAAGAGTACTCGATGATATCGGAAGGCTGTAAGTCTAAGAGTCTGCACAGCTTACCGAGGGTGTCGAGGCTGATGCTTGTGTCAAATCTTCTGAGCTTCTGCATCGTTCCTTCTGCCAGGATGTTCTCCTTGCGGATACGGTAGGCCGTATAGCCCGCGTCTGCTAAGGCCTTAACTATATCGATCTTATACTCGATGGAATCCTCAAGCTCGTCATAGAACTCTACCCCACCGCCTGCCTTAACTGTTGCACAGATATGATCCTCTTTGATGTACAGGGTGTAGTCACCTGTGTCTAAGCCGTAGTCGCTCCTTGCTTCTTCTTCTGCCTGTTCTACGAGCTCACTTATGTGTGCGTCTATAGCCTCGCAGTCTACGTGGCCATCCTCGTCTTCGGCATAGAAGTCATCAGCTTCGCAAGCGTAGTCACCCATCTCTACGTCCCACTCTTCCTTGGTGAGCTCCCATACTCTCTGCTTGAAGTTTGTTCCTCTTTTTGCGATCTTATAATACTTAGCCATAATACCCCTTCCTTTCTGCCCGTCCTGCCGATAGCCCAGCGCCTTCTCTATGCTTCTACTGTCTGAGTTCCTGCGAAGAATTTAAGCTGATAATAAAGGGCACATTGAATAGTTACCTAAGGGTCTGACCGTTTCAGCGTTACGGTATGTGCTTAAATTTTTAACAATGCGACATGTCTTAACCTCTGTACCATCTGTTATTGTGATTGTGCTTGCTGTTCTATTTATCACCTTGTAGCTCCATACGCAATCATGATTACATGCGCTTCTCATTGAGTATGTATTGCCAATTTCGAATGTTCTCATATCTTTGTCCTCCTTTGTTTTTGCGGTGCTTCCTTGTTTCTGATATTATATTAACACATTTGTGTGTATATGTCAACACTTTTGTGTGTATATTTTTTAAAAAATTTTTTTCTGGGCAAAATAAGAACGCCCGAACCGCATATCAAGCGATCCGAGCGCCCTCGTGTATAAGTATGATTAAAAAGGGGATGTATCTACCGTTAGAGGCTAATGGCGTCCCCTTAACGGCCTTATGGTTCTGTGATTTCAACAACTGCCTTGATCACTCTGAACTCTACTCTCGCATTGGTGAGCGCGTTGGTGAAGGCTACCTGCGTGCCTGAGCCTGTACCGCTCTCGGTGTAGTCTACGCCCTTGATCATCTTGAACCCATTGACATATACGTCAAGGATGTCATTAGCTGAGTCATACTGAGCTATACCGGGATTGAGCGTAGCCGTAGAGATTGATACAGATGCATTAGATCTATACTCTACCAGACCTACATCCACAGCATCTACATCGAGCTCGAGGAAGCTGCACAGGTACTCATCATCCCTCGTATCCTCGATATTCTCGGAAGCTACGGTAGAGGACCCTGAAGGTATATAGACATACGCCAGGCATATATCTGTTATATCATCAGTCCTTACGATAGAGGGCTTAACAGCCGTAGAGGCAGGCGTGCCCTCAATGACCGCATACTCTATCTTCCTCTCAGACGCAGTCATTCTGAGGCAGATAGCATCATATCTGTTAAGAGTTAACGATGAACCGCTAAGCTCTATATTGATAGGAGCCGTTACCGCTACAAAATGCTGATTGATGCGTGCTCTACCCGTTGTTATGTTAACGGTCATACCGTCACCAGCTGTTATGTTAAGTCCATTCCCAGATTTCTTCATAACACCAGTATCGCTGAGAATACCGTTAAAAAAAGCGTTAAAATCGTCTGCATTATACTTGCGGTCAGAGTTGACCGAGTTAAAAAAGCCATATTTGATAGCCATATCTTAGCCCTCCTTGACTATATAGTTGCTGAAGGTAGGTATGATATACCTACCTGTTGAGTCCTCTGATTCTATGATCTCTAAGATCCTCGTTGATGCTGCTATGCCGTACTCGTTAACCACCTCTACGATATCACCGAGGTAGTAGTCCCTGTTAAGCTTGTACGTGTAGTTAGCTTCAACCTCGCCCTCGAAGTTCTCTGTGTATATAAGCTCTGAGAGCCTATCCTCACCACGAGCTATCAGCTGGGCATTATATGTGGCAGCATCTGTCTCGCCGTTGTTGCTAGAGATATCCCTCGCATCCACATACTCCTCATATCTGTTAAGCCCTGACGCCTGACCGACTGTGACAGTCCGTCTTGCTGAGCCCTCGCCCTCACCTGCTACCTTAGCCACATTCCTGTATTCTGTCATATCGAGAAGGTATGTGGTGGTCAGTAGGTTCTCGTATTGGTTGGAGAAGATCACATAGGGGTTGGCGCTTTGTGCATAGCTCCGGTCTGTGCCCCTATAGAGCTTGAAGCAGAAGCGCCCATCTATGAGCTCTATATCCCATCCGAGTGAGTAGCTCTCACATAGAGCATCCAAGGTCTCACCTAGGTTATCCCCCGTGAACTGTGAGGAAATCGCTACGCCTGTCTGTAGCGTGTTCCGGTTAACAAGGTTCGGTATCCTTCTGCTACTGTCCGTAGGGGCTATAGCGTTCTCATCGAGAAGGCGTGCTATACAGGTCTCAAGGGAGCCCGCAAGGCTCGTCTGATTCCATATGATCCTACGATATAGCAGTGACTTAAGGCATCGACCGGTTATGGTCATATAGTTGCCGTTCTCGACGTCGGTCTGTATCTGTATCCGCTCTATGATCATAGCGTTGGTCTCAAGCTCGTCTCTGACCAGATAGTAGCCCTCTCTTAAGATATCGAGGTTCCTATCCGTCACGGAGATGTATAGCTCGAAGTCCCCGGCGCTATAATAGCGGTTAGTCCATATGATACTCGCATACTCGTCAAGCGCCCCTACCTTCCTAAGGTTCGTGTCTAATACATATATGATCATATCATCACACTCCTTGATACAGTAGGTCTATCTCGTAGCTTACCTCGAGGTTGACAGCGCCGTATCCGGCGGAGAACATCATCATGTTGTTCCCCTGCGGAAGCATCAGCCAGGACGAGCCCTGTGCCATATCATTGATGATGTTATAGACAGTGCCCTGCCGGTTAAGCGTGACAGACTTCTGACCTCTGTTACTGTTGATCCTCACCATATCACCGGCTATAAGGCTTGTGTTAAGCCTATAGAACTGGTGCGTGGTGTTGTTGTAGATCACAGGATTCCTCACCACGTTATTAGCCACCAGAGTGACCAGAAGCCCGGTCTCTTCCTCTCCAAGATTCTGAACATTAAGCTCAGAGCCTTCGAGGATCTCACCGAATATCACACCCGGGGGGTCGATGGCGAACTCGAACTCGAACTCATCAGATATAAGGCTCTGATAGAAGGTGTGATCCTCTCTATCCACATCCTTGAAGAAGGGCTGAGGGCATATGATAGAAGCCTGAAAGCTCTGCCGGTTAGCGAACAGTGATCCTTCGAAGGTCTCAACATATCCGTCTATGTACACATGCCTTAGCTCCGTCTCGAAGTATAGCCTTATCTTGTGCTTCGGCTTGAAGTACTGGTACAGCTCAAGCCTTGCCTCCTCCGGCGCGTTATTAGGCACCAACGTCAACACGATATTCCTCTGATTGACATAGCTCGAATTGAAGAAGGTGCCGTCTGATATACCCACACCGGACGCATTGACCGTAGCGCCTGCGGGTGTGAGTCCCTGCACATCTATCACAGGGTATCTATCGTTACTTATGGCGAGTAGCTCGCCTCTATAATTCCTTACATTAACCCCTATCATGTCTATACTCCTCTCGCGAAGGCCAGCTGATTCCTGGTCTGTCTGTATATCTCTAACCGACTGAGAGCCTTGGGGCTCGTGTTATTCTGAACGAAGTTATAGCTGTTATTAACAGTGCTGGTCTGACCTGTGGCAGCAGTTCCGCCTGACTGCATTCCACTGAACGCTACCCTTGCGTCAGCTGATAGACCTTGAACAGCGCTATTAAGATCCTTAGTCATATCCTTAGTTACAGCGCTCATATTCTCGTCGAATCCCTCGCCTATACCAAGCGCTAACCACTTACCAACCTGATCAGCCATCACCTTAGAAGGCGATTCTATCTTGAAGAACTTCTTGAGACCGTTGATCACGCCCTGACCGAAGCCCTTGATCTTACTCGCGATCCAAGCGGACATATCGCTTATACCCTGCCATAGACCCTTAACCAGATTAACGCCGATAGAGCCTACTCCGGCAAGGCCTGCCACGAGAGCCTTGAACAGTCCGTCAACGAGATCACCTGCTGCCTTCAGCACGCTCTTACTTACCTTGGGGATAGCATCCGCTATCTTAAGGAATGCGTCTACCGCGGCCTTAAGGATCTTAGGCGCTGCCTTGGCGAGTGCATTGAGCACCTCAAAGATGATCTTAGGAAGGTCTGTAGCGAGCTGCTTACAGATCTTCGGTATAGCGTCCACGATAGCCATGAGCATGTCTACCGCACCGCTTAAGATAGCTGGTGCGTTGTCTGCGAGCGCTTTGATGATCGACTTTAATATCTGCGGCAGTGCTTTAGTCAGGCTCTGCACGATCTTGGGGATCGCTTGGACGATGGCCATGAACATCTTGATCGCCGCTTTAAGGATAGTCGGTATCTGTGCCACAAGGTTATCCACAAGAGTAGGTATGATATCGATGATAGCGTCTACGATAACTAAGCCCTCATCGACCGCCTTGGTTAAGAGGCTTGTGCCAGTCTCAACAACGAAGTTGAGTATATCCGGAAGGGCATTGATCAGCCCGAGCCTCATACTCTGCATTATATCGGTTCCCGCTGATAGCATCTCAGGCAGCTTATCCTTAACGCTACTCACCAAGCTATTAAGTGTATCCTTGATCACATCAACAGCGCCCTCAAGTCCGCCTGTCTTGATGGCCTCGGGGATCTTACCGAGTCCGTCAACAACAGGAGTGAGGAACTCATTAAGGATAGGCGCAGCCAAGGACACAAAGCCCTTCTTAACGCCCTCTCCTACCACCTTCATTCTGTCGAAGGTATCGTTGAGGTTATTAAGTGAGTCAAGCGTCTCTGTTGACATCACATAGCCCATATCGTGCGCTTCCTGTGCGAGCTTGCTAATCTCGTCTGAGCCTGCTTCGATGAGAGGATTCAAGTCTCTCGCAGACTTACCGAAGATATTCATAGCGACCGCATCACGCTCTGTCTCGTTCTCCATCTGTCCAAGGGCATCGATCACATCCCCGAACACTTCCTCACTGTCCCTCAGTGAGCCGTCAGAGTTGGCTATGCTTATGCCGAGGGACTCGAAAGCCTTGGCAGCTGCACCCGTACCATTCTGAGCACTTGCCATATTCTTAGTGAGCTTACCCATAGAGCCCGCTATGGTCTCCGTGGATACATCCACAAGGTCTGCCATGTAGCTCATCTCTTGAAGCTTCTCGGTAGAGATGCCCGTCACCTTGGACATCGTATTGATATCATCGGCATAGGCAGCAGCTTCCTTCGTAGCACCGCCTATAGCCTTACCAAGGTTCTTAAGTCCTTCGATAGCCTTAGTCACGGCTTGCGCTGCAAGGTTAGCCAGAGCCCCCTTGAGGACTGTGAAGCCACCTTCTGATGCCTTAGCCTTCTTACCTGCCTTATCTGCTGCATCCCCGACTTCCTTAAGGTTCTCTTCTACGCTCTTGCCGTTCTTAGCGGACATCTCTTCCGCCTTACCGACATCCTCAAGCTCCTCTTCGTAATTGTTGAGATCCTTAGTGGTCTTATTGACCGCCGCCTCTTGATTAAGCACCTTAATAGCGAGATCCTGTGCAGCCTTAGAGCTCTCGCCTTCCTCAGCTGCTACCCTTGCATACTCGTTCTTTAACTCTTCGAGCACTGTGGTCTGCGAGGCAAGCACCTTCTGCGTCTGCGCTATCTTGGCATTGAGTCCTTCAGAGGACTTACGCCAATCATCCATGCCTGCTGCGGCAGCCTTAAACTCCGCATTGGCAAGCCTGATCTGCCTCTGTGCCTCTTGTATGTTCTTTTTGAAGTTGGTTATATCGACATTCAACCGGGTGGTTGTCTCTACGTTATTCGCTGCCATATTCCACCTCTATATCCTACCACCATCCGGCATCGTCCGCGGCTCTCCTTCTGATCACCCTCGGCTCCCCCGGAGTCGGTGTGTTAATATTCTCTCTAATCTGCATCCTACGCACATCGGCATACAGTCCTATGATCGCTATGAAGCTCTCGCGTTCCACAATGATAGGGTTGAGTCCGGGATACATCGTGCTTAGGTTATGCTCCATCAGGAACATCGTCTCATCGAGGGATATATCCTCTCCCTCTTCTAGTTTTTTGATTCTGTCGGGATCTTCGCTATCTCAGCTCCGATGGCCTTAAGCATAAGCCATATAGCCCCTGCAAGCTCATCAACTGCTACATGATCCCAGTCATCCTCTGTCATTCCGGGGAACACCCTATCAAGTATCTTGATAAGATCATCCCAACAAGCTACCACTACATTGAGTAGCTCTACCTTGTTATCAGTGCTGGTGGCACCGAAGAGCCCCATCAGCTTCCTTACTGTTCCGAATGATACCTTAACGAGGTTCGCTTCCACAACCTCAGCGACTGTGCTCATATCGTCCTCGTATATGTTAAGCTTAATATCTGCCATTAGTGCATCTCCTTATCATCTTAAAAGTGTGGCGGCGGATGTTAGGCCGCCGCCGTTAAAGAGGTATTCTATCATGGTGCGGATGTTACAGTTACCGCGCAGGTATCTGTGAACGATCCGTCATGAGTGGTTACCGTGATTGTAGCCGTTCCAGCCGACTCGGCTGTTACAACTCCGGCACTGCTTACAGATGCTACGGCATCATCGCTTGAAGCGTATGTCACAGCCTTATCAGAAGCATTAGCAGGAATGATGGTAGGCTGGAGCTTAAGTGTGCTACCTGCTACAAGTGTAGCGGCAGCAGGCGCAAGGCCTACTCCCTCAACATCCACATCAGCTCCTACAGTGTCAGGTGTCTGCACTGTAGCAAAGAATGAGTCGATGTCTACTGCATATACGCTTCTATCGACTGATATAGCCTTAGCAGGCTTACTCGTCTTAGTGAACTTATATGCTGTTGAGATGCCTGTATATGTCATGCTCTGACCGTTAGCGTCTGTTCCAGCGTTCTTGGTGTCGTTGGTCTGCTCCGGCACAGTAAATGTACCCTTGAGCCTCCACACAAGCACCTTAGTGCCGTCTGTCTTCTCTGTGATATATCCCAGAGCGAAGTATTTAGGCGTTCTGTCTTCCTCGACGAACATGCCTGTCTCACTGTCATAGTACTGACCGGTTATGTCCGCGAGTACGTCAAGAGGAACGCCAGCGGTATTAAGGGTTATGGTATCAGCGCCTGTCGAGCTTACTACGATAGCAGGTATGTTATCATAGTAATGAGCCTCGTTAGCGCTTTCGGTAGACTTGCCTACCTCAGCGAGTCCGGGGAACTCTTTAACCTCTCCGAAGGTGATACCTGCGGATGTATCGCTAAGCACCTCAGCGTACACACCGCCCTCAACGCCACGATATTCGAAGTATGTCTTTCCTGTATCTGACATTGGTCTAATCCTCCTCATTAGAATTAAGATATTCAGCGTAGAGAGCTTGGAACCCTCTACCTGTATGCGTGTCCTCATCGGATGCTACATCATAGCCCGTACCGGACACGATAAAGCCATTAGCCTTCAGGAGCGCTATAGCGCTCCTTGAAGTGGTGTAGGTTGTTTCAGGGTTGTTCGAATAGAAGTTAACGTCATAGGAATGCACGCAGCCTATAGCCGTGTTATCGTAGTGACTCGCATCGTATGAGCTATTCTCCCAAAATGTGAAGAACGAATCGGGGTATGCGTCATCCGCGCCAAGAGAACCTTGACGGATCACCGGTAGCTTATATTCTGTTTTAAGTAGAGATATAAGTGTATCTTCCATCGTTAACCTCCATTAAGCACGCTCCTTAGAGCCTCCTCTTGAGCTTCCTTGATCTTAGCCTTAGCAGCTCTGCCATAGATAGCGTTATATAGGTTCGTATCCCGAGGCGTGTACCCATTAGAGGGTGCGTGCCTAGGCGTACCATACATCAGGAATATAGACGGAAGTCCTCCCTGTCTGATGTGGAATCCTATATCAATGCTCGCCACATTCCCTGACCAGTCTACAGTATAGCTCTTGTCAAGGCTCCCGGCTGTTCTGCCGGTGCGCCTATGCTTCGACATAGCCTGCTCAAGATGGGGCGTGATACACCTCTTAGTATCAACAAGAGCCTTATCAATCCCCTGCTTGAGCCTTCCGTCTACTTGGTCAAGGCTTTTAAGCAGATCGCTAAACTGCGAGTAATCGAAGCCGAACTTAGTAGCCATATTAAGCGCCTCCCTTAATAGCCCTCACTCTTACTGATAGATATTGGTGCCGCATTCCGATATCCTCGGGCGTACCGAGGATCTCATACATCACGCCATCTATCTGTATTCTACAGTCAGCCTTGATATCCGGGCGGTACCATGTTTCGAGAACACCCGTGTTCTCTACAGAGAACACGCCATTAACCTCGACCTCTGATCCGCCGAAGGTTCGGAAGCTCGCGAAGAATAGTATCCCCTCAGCGGGGTACACCTTCTTAAGCGAGCCCTTCACCTCGGAAGAAGTTGGCTTGAACAGGAATACAGGCATATTGAAGGGCGTATATGGCTTATACGCCCGAGCCATCTTAGAATCCTACCTTAGTGTAGGTCACTGTGTTCGAGCTGAGTGTAGCAAGATACAGTGTGCCGGGGTTCTTATCCACGTCACCACTCTCTGTAACAGGTGTGGTAGCTCTGGTGATACCCTTGAAGTCCCTAGTTGGAACGAAGTAGATAGTGATAGCTGACACGCCTGCTGCGAGAGCGATGCTCTTAACTGGCTCGTCACAGATCACTGATCCTGAGCCGGGTGCCTCGGAGATAGCGAAGTCACCCTCCGCATTAGAGGCAGATGCCTTAGTAAGTGTAGTGCCTGCTGCCTTAAGTATAGTGCCATACAAGCTAAGCAGGTCAGTAGCCTGTACAGGAACCATTCTATCTGTATTGATCATGGTTATATTCCTCCTATTAAGATTTAAAGCTTAGCTGTGTAGCCCTGTTAAGGAAGTACGGCGATAGCTTACCGTCTGCCGCGCCGTAATTCCACAGGTCTGACACGCCTCGTGCGATGATACCGCACGTTATATTATAGGGCTTAACGCCCGCATCGGTGAGGTAGTCAATCACCTCATCCATATAAGGCTGCAGCGTGGTATCGAGGTACTCACCTGTGATACCCAGAGCCTTCTTAACGTCCGCGAGTGTGACTGCCATACCCTGCACCTCCTTACTCGGTTAAGTCTGTTCCGATAGCCCACTTGCCATTGACTACCTTAAGCACAGCGCCGTTGTTCTCTGCTGTAACAGCGGGAAGCTCGGGTGCTACGCATAAGGTAAGGTTCGCCATTGCGGCGATCACTTCTGACAGAAGTGTCATGTTAGCCACAGTCTCTGCGGAACCGCCGAGTGCTACATAGAGAGCCTTGAGTGCGCCGAGATTATTCATAGCGACACCCC
>ERZ808026.337-NODE-337-length-10354-cov-4.167753_pt1 | contig 10354 bp, 11 predicted proteins | sample MGYA00380182_ERZ808026 | MGnify/ENA primary metagenome ERZ808026 (study PRJEB31490, sample SAMN06133376) | cow dung metagenome | isolation source: H9 | host: cow | place: China: Chengdu | collected 2015-05 ... | reverse complement strand
CCGACTTGCGAATGTAGCTGTAAATCGCTGTGAAACAGCGACCTTAAAGGGGGGCTGGGGTCTCCCCAGAGCTAGCGTTTTTGGCAGTCTCTTTCTGACTGGTAGTATTTTCATAATGCAAATAAAATTAATGTAAAATCAATTTTATGACAAATTTATATTTTTATAACAGCCCACAAATGCGGTAACGGATTTTTCCGGTGCCATCATCAGTGAATCTGTTAATGTAAGACCGATTTTTTTACAGTCCAGAAGATGGAAAAACATCTTCTGATTTTCCAGTGGAACATCTCCATACCCTGGACTGAATCTGTTTTTTATTTTCAAGCCGTCTTCTGCCGCTTCTTTTTCAATCTGACAGCAAAGAGCATCGCAATATTTTTCTATGAACATTGCTCCTGTCGCCTGCATTATCACGGCTTTTACAGGCGCGATTTTCTGCATTTTGCGAATCTGTAAATCAGCCTGAGGGCCGATTGTTGCCGCAAAAAGACAGATTGCCGAACACTCAGAAAGAAATCTTGAAAGCTGACAGCTTTTAAGCTGATTGCCATTAAAAATCAGATTTTCATTCTCTATTTTAAGAGGATAAAAAACATAAACTCCCTGAGGGCAGAGAATTTTCTGAAATTCCGGCACAATCTGATAAACCATTTTTCTGACTTCATCATCCAGTTCTGTTCTATCCTTCAAACCGTAACCCATATAACGAAAAATTTCATTGTAATCAGGTTCCAGCAGAGAAGAATCAATTCTATTCACAAAAACAGAAGAACAAGTCATTTATTTTAAAATGCAGGAAAGATTTTCAAGAATTTTTTGAGCTACTTCCGGCTTGTTCATTGAATAGATATGAACGTGACTGATTCCGTTTGCAAAAAGGTCAATAACCTGATCTGTTGCGTAGGCGATTCCAGCCTGAGTCATTGCATTGTTGTCATCGCCAAATTTGTCTGCAATAGACTTAAAACGTGGAGGAAGACAGCAGCCAGAAAGCTTTGTGATTCTTGGAATCTGTTTGCCGCTTGTTACCGGCATAATTCCTGGAACAACAGGAATATCAATTCCGTGAACTCTAAGTTTATAAAGATAATTAAAAAGAATGTTGTTATCAAAGAACATCTGGGTTGTAAGGAATTCACAGCCAGCGTCAATTTTCTTTTTCATGTTTTCAATATCGTCATTCTGATTTGGGGAATCTGGGTGACCTTCCGGATAACATGCGCCGCCAATACAAAATCCGCCAAAATTCTTTATTTCTTCTGCAAGATCACTGGCAAATTTATAATCAAGATGCTCTGTAGACAACCCCTGAGGAATATCGCCCCTCAATGCAAGGATATTTTCAATTCCGGCAGCCTTTAATTTTGTAAGCTGATTATGGACAGTTTCTTTGCTGGAAGAAATACATGAAAGATGAGCAAGAGAAACAACGTTTTTGTTTTTCTGAATATTTTCTGCAATGGAAACAGTATATTCGCTTGTTCCGCCGCCAGCTCCATAAGTAACGCTCATGAACGAAGGCTTTAAATCTGCTATTTTATCAATTGCACCAGCAACAGACTCATAAGCAGCATCTGTTTTTGGCGGAAATACTTCAAAAGAAAGAGTCAATTTATCACTTTTTATAATATCACTGATTTTCATAATTACTCCAAACTCGACATACTGCAAATTTTATTTATATAATACTGGAAGTATACAATGAAAACGCTTTTTAATAAACCTACTAAATTGGTATATTTTTATTTTCTTCTATTATTAAACGCTTCTATGTGGGGAAAAGAATACCCCAAACGTATTATTTCATTAGGAGCCGCCGCCACAGAAATTCTTTTTGAAATTGGCGCAGAAAATCAGATTGTGGCCGTTTCCAGCGACAGCAATTTTCCGCTTATGGCTCAGAAGCTGCCAAAGGCAGCAGGATTCGGAGACTCCAGCATCAGCTTGGAAAAGCTTCTTTCATTTGAACCAGATTTTGTGATTCTTTACGCAGGAATGCATGACTTTCTTATTCCAATGCTGAACCGCTATAAAATTCAGTTTTACGTTTCCAATGTAAATTCTGTATATAATATAATAGAAGAAATCAACAAAATCGCAGAAATTACAGGTCACCAGCAGAAAGGAAAAGAACTGACTTTTGAATATGCAGAAAAGCTTGATTCTCTGAAAAAAGCAAACGCAACTTTACAGCGCAAAAGAATCTACTGGGAAATATGGAACAATCCTTACATGAGCGCAGGAAAAGGCTCCTTCATAAACGACGTTATAGAAATTTCTGGTGGAACAAATATTTTTAATCAGATAAATCAAGCTTACCCGATTGTAAGCGAAGAAAGAATAATCTCTGAAAATCCTGATTTTATTCTTATTGCCAATGACAGCGGTTCAACTCCGGAAACAGTTAAAAACAGAAACGGCTGGTCACACATAAACGCTGTGCAAAATGACTGTATAATCGTTATTGATTCCGACATATTTAACCGGCCGGGACCAAGAATTTTCAGCGCAATACAGGAGCTGAGCGGCATAATCCATGAATAAAAAAAATTCCTCCTCAATAATTTTGTTTTCTCTGCTTGCAGTTTGCCTTGTTTTTCTGACAGTCGCAGCACTTTTTCTGGGCGCAGAAAAAATAAATCCTGCTTCTGCGGTAAAAGGTCAGCTAAAATCTTACGAAAAAATCATATTGATGGATATAAGACTTCCTAGAATTCTTCTGACTTTAATCTGCGGTGTACTTCTTGGTGGAGCGGGTGCCGTTTTTCAGGGATTTTTCAGAAATCCGCTGGCAGACGCGGGAATCATGGGAATTTCTTCTGGAGCAAGTCTAGGTGCCGTAATATCAGGTTTTCTTCCTGTTCCAACAGCCTTTACGTTTGCATATTTCAGTCCAGTTTCTGTATTTGCCTTTGCGGGAAGCATTGCAGCAGGAATTCTGGTATTGTTTTTTTCTGTAATCGTAAAGCACCGTTCAAGCGTTACACTTCTTTTGGCGGGAACTGCAACAGGAACATTTCTTTCGTCAGTTACATCATTTCTTCTGATTTTAAGCAGAAACGATTTAAGAGCTTTGATTACCTGGACAATGGGAAGCTTTAATTCAAAAGGCTGGACAGAACTTAAAATGCTTGTGATTCCGGCTTTTGTGGCAACGGCAATGCTAATTCTGTGCGCAAAAAGCCTGAACCTGCTGGGAAGCGGCGAAAAAACTGCCCTTTCCCTAGGGTTAGATCCTTTTTCAACAAAAATTCTTGTTCTTCTGGCAGGAAGCCTTGCAAGTGCCTGTGCTGTTTGTGGTGGCGGAATAATTTCTTTTGCAGGATTGATTGCACCGCACATAATGAGAAGACTTTTCGGCTCTGACCATTACAGACTGATTCCGTTGAGCATGCTTGGCGGTGCAATACTTCTTCTGGTTTCCGACACGCTGGCAAGAACGCTTGTATCTCCGTCTGAAATTCCAGTTGGAATAATAACTTCCTTAATTGGAGTTCCGTTCTTTATTCTGGTTTTAAAAAAGGAATAATAATGTTCAAAGTAATAAATTTATGTGCTGAATGGCAAAAATCCCAGGACCAGCAAGTTTTTTCAAACATCTCATTTACGGTAAAAGAAAACTCCATTACGGCATTGTGCGGAATCAACGGAATCGGGAAATCTACGCTGCTTTCCCTGATGGCGGGAATAAAACCAGAAGGTTTGCGCGTTTCCGGAAAAATCCTTTTGGACAATAAAAACATTCTTTTGCAAAAGCCTAAAGAAAATGCCAGAATGATTTCCTATCTTATTCAGAATGAAAAATGCATTTGGGATATTTCAGTTAGAAAGCTGGTGGAAACAGGGCGATACGTTCATCAGAAATGGTACGAAACAGTTACCAGTGAAGACGAAAAAATAATTGACGACGCAATCTATGCCATGAACCTGCAGAATATACAGGATAAGAATGTAAACTCTGTTTCTGGCGGCGAATTTCAGCGGGCAAGAATCGCAAGAGCTCTGGCGCAGCAAACGCCTTACATTTTTCTGGACGAACCGCTGGCAAGTCTGGACCTTCGTTATCAGAAGGATTTGATTTCAATTCTAAATAATTTGTGCAAAAATGGTAAAACAGTATTTCTTTCCATACACGACATAAATCTTGCAGCTGCCTGCGCACAGCAAATTGTAATGATGAAAAGCAATGGTTCTGGAATTCTGGAAGGAACTCCAGAAGAGCTTATTACAGAAAGGAATCTTGCAGAAGTATTTGATTGCCCTCTTGAAATTTACAGACATCCAATAACCGGTAAACTGCAGGTATGGTAAATTCCAGACTGACAATATCTTCAAGCTTTTCAATTGAAAAAAAAATTATTTTTCATTCAGATTTTTTCTGAAACACTGCATTTTTTTTCATTTCTTCACTTTATATACATAGACGGAATTGTAATTTATTCAAAAGGGAAAAAAATGGCAAACAAAGTAGAAATTGACTTGACACCCTATTTTATAGGGTATAATATAATTAAAGAACCAGCAACAAAAGTATTTGTAGAAACAAAAGAATTTCAAAAAAACTGGAAGCAGCTTGGATTTAATGAGGATGACCTGAGACTGCTGGAATACGAACTTATTCAGAATCCAAAAATCGGCGCAGTAATCAAAGGTACCGGAAAGCTGCGTAAGATGCGTTTTTCCTTTGAAAACAGAGGAAAAAGTTCCAGCGTACGAATATGTTATGTAGATTACGAAACCTATTCGCAGATTTACCTTATAACAGTGTACGCAAAAAATGAAAAGGACACTCTCTCAAAAGAAGAGTGCACGGCAATTAGAAAATTGATTTCAATGATAGAAATCAACCTGAAAAATAAAAAGGAGGCTTACCATGGATGTATTTAAAAGTATAACCGCCGGATTAACAGAGGCATTAGAAGATTCCCAGTCTACCGCGCCAAAATTAAAACGAAGAATAATCACCGTAGTACCTTTAAAAGAATATGAACCTGCAGAAATCAAAAGCATACGTAATTCCACAGGATATTCGCAAAAGCTATTTGCAGATTACATGGGAGTTTCTGTAAAAACAATAGAAGCCTGGGAGTGTGGAACAAACCATCCAAACGGAACTGCGCTCAGGCTGCTTTCAATGATGGAAAACAACAAAAACTTTGTAAATGAATATCCATTTGTAATTATGCGGGACAACTAATTTTTCTGCACAAAAAACCTGCGCCGGCATGGAAGGGGCGCGAAGCGAGTGTTTTGTACGCGTACAAAACACCGAGGCGGTGGAGCCGAGCCCTGGAACGCCGGTTTGCAAAAGAGATTTGCGCCCAGATAGTTTTGGTGAGTTTTAATTGGTTTATTGTTAAATTGTTCGGAAATCAATATAATTCTATTGTTCATGTGGTTTAAATTCCTGGAAACCGGAGTTTCGGCCACTTTAATAATTTGATACGAGGAATTCTATGTCTTTAGACTGTGGTATTGTTGGATTGCCAAACGTTGGTAAATCTACTATTTTTTCTGCTTTAACTGCTGCTCCTGCAGAAGCTGCAAACTTTCCGTTCTGTACAATTGATCCTAACGTAGGTATTGTTGATTTGCCAGATGAACGATTGGATTTTCTGGCTTCTATTCATAATCCAAAAAAGAAGACTCCTGCCAGCGTAAAATTTGTTGATATTGCTGGTTTGATTAAGGGAGCTTCTCAGGGTGAAGGTTTGGGAAACCAGTTCCTTGCAAACATCCGCGAAACAGCTTGTATCGCTCACGTTGTACGATGTTTTGATAATCCAGACATCATGCACGTTCGCGAAGATTCAAAAGTTGAAGCTCCTGTTGATCCAGAAAGCGACATTCTTACAATCAATTTTGAACTTGCTCAGGCTGATTTGCAGACAATTGCAAAACGTCAGGAAAAAAATGTAAAACAGGTTCGTGCATTGGGAAAAGAAGCTGAAAAACAGCTGGCTCCATTCAATTCTGCTGTAGAAAAAATCCTGCCTTTACTTCAGGAAGGAAAATGTGCACGCCTTGCAGACCTTACAGATGATGAAAAGCTTGCAATCAAAGATATGTTCCTTTTAACAATGAAACCAACTTTGTATGTTGCAAACATTGATGAAGATTCAATCGCAGACGGAACAAACAAATATGTTGAAACTTTGAAAAAAATTGCAGAGAGCGAAAACAGCGAAGTTGTTGTAATCTGCGGTAAATTTGAAGCTGACCTTGCAGAAATCACAGACCCTGCTGACCGAAAAGATTTTATGGATTCTGTAGGGCTTACAGAATCTGGTCTTGCTGTTCTTGCAAAAAAAGCTTACCACCTTATGGGACTTGCAACATTCTTTACAGGCGGAGCTGACGAATGCCGGGCATGGACAATTCATGCAGGGGACACTGCTCCTAAAGCAGCCGGTGTAATCCACACTGACTTTGAAAAAGGCTTTATCCGCGCAGAAGCATATTCTATTGAAGACCTTCGCCAGTACGGTTCTGAACAGAAAATCAAGGAAGCTGGAAAATACCGACAGGAAGGTAAAGACTACATTGTAAAAGACGGTGATGTTCTGTTCTTTAAATTCAATGTTTAATATCTTCGATAAGTGTAAATAATTTAATTTTTTTTGAATTACATTGCATTTTTCTGCATAAAAACTCTAATAAATATATAGAGGTTTTTATGCAGATTTTTTTTAACTCTATTTTAAGATTTGTTTTTCTTTTTTTTGCAGGATGTTTTGTTTCGCCCTTAATCGCAGAGAATGTCTCGGTTGTGAACTGGAACCTGCAGACTTTTTTTGACGGCAATACAGATGGCTGTGAATATTCCCAGTTTAAAAAAAATGACAATTGGAATTCCACCGCTTACACTGCCCGCTTAACCAGATTGTGCGATGCCATTCAGGATATGAATGCAGATATTTTTGTGTTTGAAGAAATTGAAAACGAAGGCGTATTGTACGATATTTCAAATCAGCTGGCGGGAAATATCTGGGGAACAAAAAAGAATCTTTGCCATGGATGTTTCAAAAAAAATGAAGGAGATGCCATAGGCTGCGGAGTGCTTTCCAGATTTCCAATAGAAAAGGTAACAGTTCACAATCTGTACGTGCAGACTGAAAACTTAAAGCAGCCTGCAATGCGACCTATAATGGAAGTTACATTGAATCTAAATAATTCATCAAAACTGGTTCTGCTGATTAATCACTGGAAATCTAAATCCAGCGGTGCGGAGGAAAGCGAAGTCTGGCGCAACTGGCAGGAAACTGTTCTTTGCCAGCGTTTTTTAAACAATAAGGGAAGAAATACTTTAGCCTGCGGAGATTTCAACAGAGATATTTATGAATTTGAATTTTCTGAAATTTGTGATTTTAATGAAGAGAAAAAAACTAATTTAAATCTGCGAAATTCTTTTACTAAGGAAAGTTTTTCAGTTTTTTCTCCATGGATAAAAGAGACTGGCTCTATGGTTACACCTGGTTCCTATTATTACAAAAACAACTGGGAACGAATTGACCATTTTTTTGCTTCACCGGAAATACGGATATCATATTTTTCACCTGTAACAGATGGCCCATGGAGCGATGGCGAACTTTACATTCCTGTTAGATACAAAATCTATAATGGTTCAGGTTATTCAGATCACCTGCCTATCATCTGCAAGATTAGTTTCTAGTACGTTTATCCAGTATGAACAGATATTCGCTGACGTGAACATCTCTGTTTTTCAGATTGCGGCTGCCACGGAAAGCATTGTATTCTGATTCAAGAACAGAAACCTTTCCGTATCGGCCTAAAAGCTGTTCCATTTCTTCACGGGAAATAAACCCTTCGTTATTGAACGAAATCACAAGGAATTTCGCCCTGATGTTTTTTACAAGAAGTTCAAAAGTTTCTGATGCAATTCGTTTTTTATTGTAGGCACTGCGGTTCCAGCCCTTTGGAATGCCACTTACACGACTGATTTTTTCACAATCCGGGCGCTGATAGTCTGCAATAAGATTCAGCATAAAATAATTGGAACCGTACGGATGCTGATTGTACGGCGGATCCATATAAACTAAATCAAACTGTCCGTCTGAAAGTCCTTCATAAAGTTCTGAAGAAATAGAAAGCTCATTGGCTTCCCGCTGAAAAATCCGCACCCTGCAGTCAAATTCGCTAAGCACAGGAAAAGGAAGTTTAATATTGCTGCAGATGCGGGAAAGCGCATTTTTTCCGTTTCCGCCGAACTGCCCTATTCCTGTCTTTGAATTTTTATAGAACCCTTTGAAAATTCCTGCCGTATTTGCATGAACAGAAGCCTGCGAAAGAAGCGGCGCTATAAAAAACTGCTGTAAATTTTCCGGCACGATTTCTGCAATGGATTGCCTCATTATATCAATGTACCGCGCATTGTAATTTGTGTAAAAGCAGCGCTCCCCAGGCTGAACATTTTCCGTTTCTTTTGGAGCGTACAGTTCTGTTACAAATCCAGGCACCTCAGGATTCTGCATCCGTCGTTCTGTTTCTTCCGTTATTCTGGAATAATATTCCTTAAGTTGATTTATATCAATTTCGCTGGCATTAGCAAGGTAACACTGATTTATGATTTTTGCATACTGTTCCAGATCGTTTACGGTAAGAAAATCAGAATGAGCTTTTAAAAGACGGGAAACAATTCCGCTGCCAGAAAAAACATCCAATGTGCAAAGCTTTTCCTTATTCAGTTCTTTTTTTACAAAAGCAATAGCTTCACCAATAAATTCCAGCAGAGAACGCTTATTTCCAATGTATGTAATCAACTGTTCAGTAAGATACTGAGGTTTTTCTGTCATTTTCAGAATCACTCTCAGCTTTTACACTTCTTTGAAGCCGGCATTAATTCCGTTCATGGCATCAAAGAAACCTGGGAAGCTTACTGCACAACATTCAGCATCGTTTATAACAACACTTTCGCCATCTTTAAGACCTAATCCAAGACATGCAAAACTCATGGCAATACGATGATCACCGTAGCTTTCAATTTCACCGCCATGCAGTTTAAATGCAGGATTTACAGAACCATCTGCAAGTACCGGCGAATGACCATGGATAATCATAAAATCTTCGCCTTCTTCAACTTCTGCACCAAGCTTTGTAAGGAATTCTGTCATAACCTTGATGCGGTCAGTTTCCTTGCGGCGGCATACGGCTGCATCTTCTATTACAGTTGTACCTTCTGCAAAAGCTGCTGCAACTGCAACTGCGCAGATTGCATCAGGATAACCTGAAATAACAACATGAAGCTCGCCGTTTTCACAACTTTCTGTAGAAAGACGGCCAGTACCATTCTTTGCGTTTTTACCGCCGCGAACAGTAATAGTTTCCGCTTCTTTATCCCATTCAATATCGGCACCAAGTTTTTTAAGAACACTGACTATTTCTTCATCGCCCTGAGTTCCACTGCCGTCAATTCCGTCAATTGTGATTTCGCTGTCAGAAAGAAGGGCTGCAATTAATGGGAACGCAACCCCTTCCCAGTCACTTGGAACCGTTCGGTCAAAAGCTTTTATCTGAACAGGTCCGTGAACCTTTATGTGCTTGAAATCTTCGGAAATTTCAACTTTTGCGCCTACACTTTCAAGCCATTTCTGAGTCATTGTTAAATATGGTGTTTCCTTTGGATTTGTAAGTTCAATATTAAGAGTTCCGTTCAGACGGAGTGCTGCCATCATCATTCCGCTTATGTACTGACTTGAAACTTCACCTGCAGTAGTTACTGTTCCCGGCTGGATTGGCCCTTTTATCAAAAGCGGACACACAGTTTTTCCTGGCTGACTTACATGACATTCTGCTCCCAGCTGATTAAGTGCGTCTACAACATGATGAACCGGACGGCGGCGAATAAGTTCGTCTCCTGTAAAAATTGACCAGCCTTCAAAAGTTGCCGCAATAGAAGAAAGAAAATACAAAAGCGAACCGCTGTCGCCAACATCTACAACATTTTCTGGAAGATGAATATTTTTACCAGCGCCCTGAACTGTCCAGCAGCCGCCGATTTTTTTGTCTGTGCCGCCTAAATCAACCTTTGCACCCATCAAAGGAATTGCCTTGCTTGTATTCAGACAGTCTTCACTTGGAAGCGGATTCCGAACATAAGAAGTGCCTTCCGCAAGAGCTGCCAGTAAAAGTGCACGAATTGTATGTGATTTTGACCCCGGAACCTGAATGTGTCCGGAAAGATTAGATTTCTGAGCTCTGATTTTCATACTCTCATTATACTGAAAATGCAACACTTTATCCACAGAGTTATGAGTGAAGGGCTCAGGAACCACTCGTCGAAATGACTGCTACACTAAATGTGGTGGTTTCGATAAACTCAACCACCGTAATG
>ERZ808026.336-NODE-336-length-10355-cov-2.360771_pt1 | contig 10355 bp, 12 predicted proteins | sample MGYA00380182_ERZ808026 | MGnify/ENA primary metagenome ERZ808026 (study PRJEB31490, sample SAMN06133376) | cow dung metagenome | isolation source: H9 | host: cow | place: China: Chengdu | collected 2015-05 ... | reverse complement strand
GTTCCTGTTTACGTTGGTCTTCTGAAAGTGAAATTCCTGATACGACCATGGCACCTTCACGACCTAATCTTTGTTGATGACCAGTAGCTGCAACGAGTTGTCTGACGGATTCTCTGGCGTAGTCTTCAAAACTCTCATAAGCATCCCTGTTTGGAAGGTAAATAATATCCTTTTTGCAGTCATAATGAGCAATACCCTTCCCGTCATCCATGCGGATGTCAACCATATTATCCTTGCATTTAAGAAGAATGTTATTAGCACGAATTCTCATGGCATCAGAAATGTCTTGAATCGTTTCTCTGTCACAGATACGGCCGTTTCCTTTAACAATCTCCTCAAACCCAGCCTTGTCAACCATAGGGAGTGTGGTTTGCTCTATATTGAACAATGTTCTTACTTCTCTGCTTCTGTTACCTTTGTAGTCTTCTTTACTTTTATCGTCCAATTCCAAATATGCGCTTCTTGAAATTTTATCCTCTGGATTATATTTGTTTATGTATTCACTCCAGTTGTACCAATAGAAAGGAACACCTTTCTCGTTAGACTGTACGGATTCACCTCTTTTCTTGGCTTCTGAAAAGAGTGTATAAAGATTAGTCTTATATCCGTGCTGGTCACTGTGCATACCCAGTACAATTGAATTGAAAGGGGATATTTGAAGTTGTTTCTGATAGAGTGCAGGAACTGACTTACCATCAGTCTCTAGCCAGATACCGCCATTGGATTTCGCCTTTTCGAATGCCTTTTCAAATAGTGCTATTTGTCTTCCCATTGCGGCTTTTTCTTGTAATGTTTTCTCTGTCATAATAATAGGTTTTTATCGTTGGGCTATTTGTCTATGAATACTTTCTTGCTCGTTGGCTGCATAATTCTCAGAAGCCATTTGTCGCATCTGGTCATTCTTGGCTAGTACAGCATTGGCTAAAGTGCTTAATGGTAATGCTCCTTGATTATACGCATCCACCACACCTAAAGGAAGGGCAATAGTACAAGGAACTTTATCAATCGTTGCAATGAGGCAATTCCCTTTAATCTGTGGATTGATAATACGCTCGTTTAATGGTTGTTCATCATATTGCTTATAGCGATTATACGAGTTCGACGTATTTACACCTTGTTCCTTATGATTTTCAAGTGCTTCATGACCAGCCTTGTTCAGCAAGTTCAAACCACCTGATGCCATAAGTACCATTTTTAGAATTGGGTTCCTGACAAACATACCTGCCATCAGTGTAGCAATAGGCATGAGATTATCTTGTATTTTCAAGCTTTTAGTCTTGCCTGTGAAAATACCCACTAACATATCAGGTAGCATGGCCAACACATAACCCAGATTATGGGTGATGTCACTTAATCCGTTAAGGCCAAATGATGTTAGTAAACCGTTCCAACCATGGGTGTTGTTGTTCTCTGGGTTAGTTTGAATATTTTCATTGGTTACTGGTGATTCTTTAACACCAGATATAACTTCATTAGTTTCTTCTATCTCAGTATGTTCTTCCATATCACCAGCTGATGTTTGATAGTTCTGTTTTATTTCTTCCAAATCCTTTTGATAAGCTTCTTCCTGTCCTGGCATAATCACCAGAGGAACTTCGTTTGGAGCTTCCAATGGCTCTATTGCTTCATTTATTAACAAATCTGTTCCTATCCATGCTGCAGCCGTTTTCCATCCCCCTCCAATACCTCCTAAGCATAAATAATCGGTGACCGAACCGAGAACTGTACTTGTTCCTTTTTCAATGGTTGAAGGATTGTACCTTTTTTCAGCTTCGGCATCAATTCGTGTTTCAAGAGGTGATTTTCTAACCTCTTGAGGTAAATAAAAAATGGTTTGCTGTGCTGATTTCGTGATGATATAATCAATGGATGATTTCGGGATCCTGTCACTGATCATTTTATCTATCATCATTTTCTCAATGGATTCATCAACCATGATATGCTGACGTTTTAGCTCATCCTTGACCATATCAATGTAGTCTTCAGTTGTCTTGGTATTCCATTTACCTGTATAATTGATAGTGTCATTATATGCAGCTGTTGCACTCATCCCTCCATCAGGACCTACAGCACCGGCAAATAACCCACCTAAGGAGAAAGCATGCTTACGATACTCGTCGGCTTGCTTATCTTGAAGGTCATTCCGTACCTTGTCCATGATTGGTATAACCTTCTCTTTGAATATTTTATCATAATTCGTTGAACTCATACTATCGATGTATTTGGGTTCTATTATAGGTTAATTTGTGCCAATATCTGCTCCTTCGTCTGTTCAATGGCATTATGGTATACTTCCATCTGTTTCGGGAAATATTCTTCCAGCCATTCGTCTTTGTCAATGTTGTCATTGATGAACTTGATGGCCAATTGACGGTCTATTTCAATGGATGCCTCACCAGTCTCTGAATTGTTAAACCAGGCCTTTGTCCACCACCTTATACCAGATTTGTCTGGATATACACTGACTATTCTGGGAATATCAAAACTTTGAACATCAATCTCCAGTTCAGCAAGAGGATCAATCAATCCACTGCTGTTGAATGCGGATTCCTGTGCTTTTTTTTTTCAGATGCACTTAATGAGGAAAGAAAGATACGGTGGTTTAAAGCCAGATAATTCAGAAAATCTTCGATAAACAAATTCTGTACTTTCTCAGCTATAGGAATACTTTTTCGTCCAATGCCCAGTGGATTTGAAATATTGGGCAACATTTCATAGAAATAGTTCTTTATAGCTGACATCGTGAAAATATTTCTTAAGGCTTGTTCTGTATGTGCAGGCACATGATAAAAACCACGTTGCATATCTTGAAGATAATTAGGCAGGAACTTCATCATCAGTTCTTCAATTTCCTTATGGTCTTTATCATATCGGGTGTGAATTTCAAAATCGAGACCAACCAGTTCAGGCATGCCTGTTTTTCCTTGTGCCTCCAAAGACTTTAGATTGCAATAAACCATAGTCAGGAATTCTAAAGGGTCGATCGCTTCTCCTTTGTATCTAACTTCCAAATGAAGCATCTCGGCACTGATAGAAACAACCTGACCTGCGTGTACTTCACGTCCAAATCCGACAAACACATTACTTAAATGTGAGTAGTTGACTTCATAATCACCATATCGGATTATCTGATATAATCCATGAGTGGCATCATTACCGATTCTTGTCACTTTGCCTGTGGCAATGGCAGATAGCATATAATATGGAGCGTTAAAGTCAACTCCGGTATGGTCGAAAAATTTTCCGCTTTTGGGATGTTTCTGTTTGCCATACCCTAAAGTCATTTCAACTTCCTTGTCTCGTTCTTCAAATGGCATAGAGTAGCCACTTGCAGAATGAAGCATCATTTCTTGTGTAAATCTCATATTGTCTTGTTGTTATATAATTATCGTCTTAAACCTCCATTATGTATTGTTTCACTCGTTTTTTCATTAGGATTTTCTTTTTGCTTTTGAACACTAACCGATTGACTCATGTTAGCATTGTTGCCTATCATCATCATACCTAAAACAGCTCCTGCAATCTTTCCAAGCCATCCGAAACGCCCGAAAACAAGCAAGGCACTTACAACGAGTCCCGCAATGCTTAATCCAGAAACATTTCCTCTTGCCAAATTATTTAAGAAGCTGCTAAACATATTGGCACCATTGCCTGAAAAGATACCACTCAGGAAATTAGACATTCCGTTCCATTTGCTATCAAGATTGTTTATGGTGTTATTGACATTGTCTGTGAGTCCTGAAACGGAATCTTTAATTCCTTTGACTTCATTGACAACACTGTCAATCGTATCGCTGACTTTTGCTGAAGCTCCTTCACCTATGACAGCGTCACTCACAATTCCTACAACGCTTTTGTCCGTGGTAAGTTTTTCCCATCCCACATATGCGGCAGCTCCACCTATAGCAGCTGACTTAGCTCCAGTACCTAAATTTCTTAAGGTTGTTGCAGGATGAATGACAGCTTTACCTGCTGATGTTGCCGTTGCCTTGACTGCATTACCGCCAAGTCTGACTGTTGCTTTCAAAAATGAACCCCAACCCATAATTTTTTAATCTATTATATTTTTGTTATACATACTTATTTCGGCCTTCCATTACGTTTCCAACGTTCCATACATTGCTGTGTAATGGATAGCTTGTCTGCACCTTCCCGTGCATTATAATCGATTTCAGCCCATACATCTGCTAAAGAAGTGTATTTTACTGCTCTGGTCAGCCTCTGGAGTTTCTTATTCATGCTCTTCATTTTAGGACGGATGCCAAACACAATCTCAATACGTTCCTTTTCTGTCATCTTGGTATCTGATAGACAAACCTGCCTTACATCATTGACAATGTCAACACTATTCATGATAATCTCCCGATAAATTTTGTTACGATTGGTGGAGAGAGCAACAGCCAAGGCATTGCCTGGATGTGCACTTAGTTGATTAGAGAAAGACTTAAGATTTTGTGCCATCATGTCTATTTCATGATAAAAACCATAAATCTGGGCTGCATAGGTTATAATGCTATGAAACTGGTCCAGATAATTATTGAACTCTCTTTGAAGTTTATATGTACTTTCAACTTCTTCTTTGATCCATATATGTCCAGTGCTTTCTAAAAGCATCATCTGTTCCTGTTGTTTCAACTCATCTTTTGCCTTGTCTGTGTATAGCATAATCATGCCGGCTAGTACAGGGTCTTCACCCTGTGCATACAGCTTACATATATCTGTAGCCATCATTGGCAAGATAAGAGTGATACAAATGATTATAAGAAATCTCTTGATGTACATACTTGTTTTATTGGTTAATTATGGTATTGTTGCTCTTGCGCTTCTTTGCCATCTGCTCATGGCTTGATGGGCAATTTCTCCATTGCTTCTGTCTATCATTCCTGCGGTAGCATTATACCATACATCTGACAATGTATAGATACGGATACTTAGAGCCAGCTGTGAAAGTTTCTTGTTGAATGCATCAAGCCTGTCATTGAGCTCCCACAATGTTTTACTTCGCTCAGCGCCTGTCAACATGTTTTCGCTTCCACCTTTCGCTATTGCACTCTTCAAAGTGGAATAAACAGTGACTAGTTCCGTTGCGGTTTCAATATATAAATTGTTCATGGACATGGAGGCTGCTATTCCTTGCGGATTCTCTGCAATTGACTTTTTTAGCTGGCAAAGATTAATAAATACCCTAACACCATCATCATAAAGATGGGAGCAGGCTTTTAGTGTTGAAGCATAGCCCTCCACACTCTTTATATAGCTGTTGTATTTACGTTCCCATTCATGGATTTTAGTGAATTCAGCTGCTATGGTGTTCTGTAGCAGTGCTGTTTTCTGTTGGTCTTCTATTTGCTTTTTGATTTGTCCGTTAATAAGCTCATTGCCTTCTGCTAAAGCGACATATTCAAGTGGGTTGCTTGATACGATTTGAGCTTTGCAATTTGTAGAACTGAGCGCAGATAGTAGTCCAAAAGTCAGAATGGAAAGTCTGATTCTAAACACTTTATCTATTCGTGATTTCATATACACCTTTCTTTTGTTTATTGTATTCAACACGCTCCCTAATAATTCCCACTGCATCTATTCTTTCTCTGATTCCATAAATGTCCAGTTTGGGTTTTGTCCTGTCACCACTGTAAACGCTGACAGTCTTTAAACCGAATAGCTGCTCAAGTATATCCCTGTGTTCACAAAAATCGACTATTCTATACAGTTCGATATAATCACTGGTTCTATGAAGCACACCATACTCAATGATTAATTGTTCTGAAGTGATGATAAAACTAAGATTGTTCAGGTAGAGACACCCGTACAGCATTATAAGTGTAGTAATGCTACCAGCTACATAAAATGGAGCTTTAATTGTGATAGGATCATATCCGGCCAACAGATAAAGAATCACGCTAATTATTAGCATGAATCCTTGTGAGATTATGTATTGTGTCCAATGAGGACGCAGTACTATGTTGTTGAAGTGTCTGATAGGTTGGTGCATAGTTTATCTCTTAAATCCATTATGATTGACATTATTTTCCTTTTCCAAGCTTTCTTTCTGGCTATTCTCTATTTTGCCTAATAATTCATCATTAAAATCCTTGTAACCTTCCATCGGTATTTCTCTAATAATCTTAGTTTGCATTGAACTGGAAGGCTCATTTGTTTTGAGCCTTTCAAATACAAGGCTCTTAAATTCTGCGAATGCTGAGTTGGCAAATTCTACAGCTTCTTTCTTTTCCTCCTGACAAACTAAAGAGGACTGGTTACAACAATATGCTTCTTCAGCAGCAGATTCATATTTCCGATATGCTTTCTGCAAATCTGTAGGCAGCTCTACATATAAGTCTTCTTCTAAATAACTCAGTTCCTTAGATGTAGGTAATCTTCCACCTAGCTTGTCTATAAATGATTTCATTTCATTTGGAATGTCAGAAACAGATGAATTACAAAATCTGCTGTATGCGTCTTTGAAATTCATAACGTATTGATTTCCTGCAAGGTCATTATCGAAACACAAATGATGCGTAGCACCATCGGCAACTTTCAAAATTCCATAGAACTGCATAACACTCGGATTTCCTCCTGTAGAGAGGAAGACTGAATCTTTCAATGAAGGATTTTCATTTATATGCAGTTGATAGTAGGCCATTGCATCATAGGCGCTTTCAAACCAAAGTATATCTTTTGATTTCGATAGCATAGTGTTGTTGGGACTGCCAATCCAAAGCCCTTCACTGGCATTACTACCTTTTGCCATACCACGATATGATTTTCCGTCACTGTTTATATAGCCTCTTTCTTCAAATCCGACACATTTATCCATTTTGTCTGGAATGTACATAGGGAAGGAGAGGTTCTTGTAAGTAGTTCCATCTTCGCTATTGCGCTCTGCCAGTACATACCATTGTCGGAAGGCACATTGAGTTCGTAAATCTATTCCTCTAGGCTTGAAAAATGGACAGAATTGCTTCTGTGATTCCCAATCACTAGCGTGAAAACGACTTAGTTTGTAATCATTGATATTGAAAGGCTTTGTATTTTGCCTTGCAATGGCAATGTCTTTTTCTATGTTCTCTACAGGATGATTTAAAATACGACAACAGACCAGATGAACTAACCTATGTTTGTCCATGCCCGGACGATAATCTTTAAACAATTCAGGATGCTCAGTGATAAAACTGATGATATTGAAGTTCTTGATAACGGGGGGCTTGAAACAACATAGACCGTTGGCTGTGACAACAAACTTATCGCCAGGAATCTTCTTGCCATTACTGTCCAGATGCACATACGCTGGATAACGCAAACCGTCACGTTTGTTCAACGTGTAGCCTGCGTCAATCAACAAGTCTTGTATGCTTACTCGTTGCTTGTAGTCCTCGAATGTTAAATCTGGCATAAAGGCTGGTTTTATGATTGGTAATCGGCGGCGACAAAAGGAAGTTCACCAATATTCAAGACAGGTTCATTGTCGAAACAAATACATAAAAATTCAGACTGATTCTTGATCGGACGCCATTTTTGGCCGCCATATTCAATAATCATTTGCTCAGCGTCAATTACCTTGGCTCCTGTATTTGATTCAAAATTTTCAATCATTTCTTTTGTTATTGGTTCCTTTTCCATATTCTTGTATTTAATGTTTATCTTCCTAATCCAACACCATGTTCTGCTGCATTAACACCAGCATCAAATGCTCTACTTGCAAGGTCACGCGGTGAATCAACGCCAGGCTTGAAGTATACATGTGGTCTGTTATGATGTTCTACAAATACACATGGCCCGCTATGGCTTCTTCCTATTTCACTCATCACCGCAAGTCCAGCTAGTAAAGCACCGCCAATCTTGGCTCCGATATTTGAGCGTGCTTCAGGGACATTCTTCATGTCCACCTCATCAAAGATTTTTGAGAAGAGCTTCATCCGATGGTAATCGTCAATAGCCATGAATTTATCATATTGTTTTTCGGTAATCTCATGACTGATGCTTTCTCCATTGATGACCGCAGTCATGCGGAACATGGCATTGCCTTTCTCATCTTTTTCTAATTCTCCTTGTTGATTGCGTACAGGTTCAACCTTGATGTCTTCGACATTGACTTCACGGCCATGATTGCCTTCACGATACCAAGCTTTGTTTTCGTTTAGTTCATAAAGATCTTGACCGTTGATGTGTGCGACATCACGCTGTTCATGTTTTTCTTCAACAATCGGATGGCCGTATTCTATAACTGTTTCCTGTCGTTGATTGATTTCGGACTCAACGGCAGGAGTGAGCTTGATAGATATTTGTTCCTTTGAATTGAGTATGTCCAGTGTAACCTTATCTGCAAAATCATTCTTGATAATTCCATTGATAAGGTCTATCCGATTTTGTATAGAGCTTTCCTTTAATGAATTGCTTGTAAGCTTGTTGACTTCGTCAGAAGTTAGATCATAGACAAAATCCTGTTGGGTTGCTGTAGATTGAATGGTCAAAGTCTTCGTTTCTTTATCTACAACAATGCCATGACTATTTAACACCTGTTGCCACTTCTCATTGCTGAAATAGACATTGGATGTGATTGCTTTATTATAAGGTAAAGCAGGTTCTTGCGGACGAGGTCTGATTTCTACTGGTTTAATGACAGATTGGAGATCGTCCAACACATCAAGTTCAGGCTCTTTGACTTTCTGTTGCTCTCCCTTATAGTAAAATCCATAACCGCCATTCTGTAATTCACCTGGTTTCATTCGTCCATCAGGTCGCTCTGGTACAATTGGAGCTCCTTGCATGAACATAGCTCCACCAACTCTTCTCATATGAAAACCTTCTTGTTGTCGGGGTGTCCATCCTAAGAAACGACCATGGAATGGGTCTATGCATGGATGAATTACTCTTCTGTCAAAGGGTATTCTTCCATATTCTCCAACACCTATACGATAACCATGTAATCCCATTGCAACTCGTCCATTGGCATTTCTGGCATGGACAAAATTTCTAGGCATATAAAAATCATTTTCCACCAATGAAGCCAGAGTGTTATAAGCTTGTTTGTTCGCTGAGTTCGTACCCCAGTCAACCAGTTTCCTGTATTGCTGAGTTGTTATAGGATATGTAAGCAGAGGTGAGTCGTGACCTTGAACTGCTAACTGAAATCCGTCACCATGGCGAATGATATGTGCTTGCATACCATTGCGCCTCAGTATATCTTGCAGTTCAGGAGACAAATCCCTTCGTACCGGTAGTGAGTTTGACCGTATTGACATTATTCAAATAATTATGTGAGATAAATGATTATTCAGATTCTTCAAGCATGTCGCCTTTATGATACACAAACATTTCTGCAGACTCGTCATTGACGACAAGTCCTTTCTCCTTACAGAATTGAGTATATTCCTCTTGCCATTCAGGTGAATGATGATTTACATAATCCAACCAAGTATATTCACCACTCTGGAACTTCTCCACGAGGATGTCTTCAGGATAATATTTATTTTTTGCCATAGGTATATTTGTTTAATATTAGTTTTAACGTTGGAACATCCTCATACCGATTTTCTTTTGTTCGTTCCAGATTTCATCAGTATAGTTCTCTTCTGGGATATAATCTAAATTGCCGTCTTCATCCATGGTCCAACATCCGAAGACTCCGAAGTTATATTTCTCCCAATCCCGTTTGATGCCTCTTTTCCACATGTTTTCGTCTCCATATGCAAGACGAATACCTGTTTTGACATTCAAATCTATGCCTACAGAAACTTCTTTGTCTTCCATGATTATTGATAGAATCTCTCCATTTTGCAATTTCTGTATTTCAGCGCCTGTAAGATGAAATCTATCAGATATATATTGAATGTTTCGTCCTATCACTGGAGTTGGTACACTAAATACTTGTTTGCTGTTAGAATCAATTTGGAAGAATGATTTTGTACCTTTTTCGTTACCTTGATCATTACTCTCCAAATAACCTACTACCGGTTTACCTGAAAGCATCCGCTGCTTTTGCTGCTCATTGAAGAGTTTCAAGTCATATTCATCAAACTTGGGATAAAATAGGATATCCACATCTCCATCAGGTGTACGGATCAGTGAAAAGCAAGTGCGAGACTTTACTTCTTCACCATCTTCAGCGATAATCTTAACGGGTAACACTGGTGAACGACGACCTGCATAGATGTTATCAAGAACATCGGTGGGGAGGTCATCAATCATTTCTTTTGTTAGACCAAATCGTTCTAAAATGCCATAAGGCATCTCATTTTCTTGAAAGCTGTAATTCATAACTTGTTGATAAATTGATACTTTTTGATGTGTGAGTAAATACATAATAATCTTGTGTTGAATAGACCGCATTTAGAATATCTCGAATTGTCAAATGT
>ERZ808026.335-NODE-335-length-10356-cov-2.340014_pt1 | contig 10356 bp, 11 predicted proteins | sample MGYA00380182_ERZ808026 | MGnify/ENA primary metagenome ERZ808026 (study PRJEB31490, sample SAMN06133376) | cow dung metagenome | isolation source: H9 | host: cow | place: China: Chengdu | collected 2015-05 ... | reverse complement strand
GCTCCATTTTACAGGATTCTGTAAGAAAAGCTCAGACAGATGATTCATATCGTCCAACCGTAATGGTAAAAGATTTTAATCTTACAGAAAACAGCAACAGCGCATGGCTGAGCTGGGAAGAGCTGAACAATGCGGAAACGTTTGATTTTGCAGAAATGAAGTTCCGATATGGCATCGGCGGTTTTGATGCAGCGGATTCTGTCGACTTATGTGCGGCAAAGATGATATGCAAGCGCAGAAATGATGGAAGAATATACGTTAAGTCAATGTATTGGATTCCGCAAAGTAAGCTGGATGTGAAGAACGGCAGACATCATCCGGACGATGCTCCGTATGACCTCTGGGAATCACGTGGACTTATCACTGTTGTTCCCGGAAACCGAGTTGACAAACGCGTGGTGCTAGAATGGTTCAAGGATGTCAGAGATAAAGAAGACTGTTTTCCACTTTATATCGGGTATGACCCTTGGCACGTTGATGAAACCTTATTAAATGCTTTTAAGGGCGAGTTTGGTGAATCCGTAATGATTCCGATTAGGCAGGGTGTCGCAACTCTGTCACAGCCGATGAAGGACTTAAAGGCAGAATTTCAGGCGCACAACATTATTTACAATAATAATCCGATTGATAAGTGGTGCTTGGCGAATACATACGCTAAAGCCGACATTAACAACAACATCCAGCCGGACAAATCATCAAGCGAAAACAAGCGTATAGACGGCACAGCGGCACTTCTTGACGCATATGTAATATACGAAGATAAAAAAGACGAATACGATAATTTGATATAAATTAACAAAAATCTTGAAAGAAAGGAGAGTAAGCGAAATGGGTATTTTAAATTTGTTCAGAAAGCGCAAGGAAAACAACCGCGCATATTCAAGGGTTGAGCTGATATCAGAGCAGTGCAATACTTTCTTTTCTTGGCAAGGCACAACGTACAATTCTGATATTGTCAGAGCGTGCATCAGACCGAAGGTCAAGGCTGTCGGCAAGGCTATCATTAAGCAGCTGAAAGAAACAGTCGACGAAGATGGAAAAGTTATTGCAGAATTTGATAAAAGCAAATCCCTGAAAATGCTTTTTGAAGAACCTAACGCATTGATGACGGAGCAGATGTTTCTCGAAAAGATGACTGCACAGCTCTGCATTAACAACAATGCATTTGCAATCATTAGCAGAGATAAGACCGGAAACCCGATTTCAATACTTCCGGTTGCGCCGCTGTCTGTTGAATTAACAAGCGGAGCTGACGGAGAATTAGAGCTGATTTTTCAGTTGCAGAATGCGAAGCAGATTAAGGTTCCGTATTCTGATGTAATCCACTTAAGGCAGGACTTTTCGGATAATGACTTTTTCGGTACACCTTTAGCTCCTGCATTAACACCACTTCTTGATGTTGTTAAAACAAGCGATACATCAATCATTAGTGCGATTAAGAACTCGTCAATCGTGAGATGGTTGTTGAAATTTAAATCAGTCATAAGACCGGAAGATGCGAAAGCGAAAGCAGATGCATTTTCAAAGAGTTATCTCGACACTGAAAATGGAAACGGTGTCGCAACTGTTGATTCAACAGCGGATGCAGTTCCGGTCGAAACGAAAGATTATGTTCCGACAAGCGATGTCATGTCTTCGACAGAGGCTCGTATTTACAAACTGTTCAATACCAACGCAAACATTGTAAGCGGTCACTTCACGGAAGAAGAATGGAACTCATATTTTTCAGCGGAAGTGCAGCCTTTAATCATTCAGATTGCACAGGAGCTGACACGTAAGATTTACTCGAAGCGTGATAGGATATTCGGAAATAGAATTGTCCTCGAGGCTGATTCTTGGGCAACCTCAACATTTAAGACCAGGATTGCATTAACGGCAATCGTTGACAGAGGCGGTCTGACAATCAACGAATGGAGAAAGACATTCAATTTACCTGCTGTTGAGGGCGGCGACGTTCTGATCCGCAGACTTGACACCGGAACAGTTGGATCAGATGGAACAGCAAGCAATGATTCAGAAAGTGAGAAAGGAGGGAACTAACAAATGGACATATACGTAAATGGCACAATCGTAGATTCCGAAGACGCGTGGGTGTACGATTTATTTGGAATCGAAAACGCATCGCCCGAGAAAATCAGAGATGCGCTAAAAGAAGCAGATGGGAATGATGTTGATATTTTCATCAACAGCGGCGGCGGCTCTGTTTTTGCAGGCTCTGAAATCTATTCGATGATACAGAGATACAAGGGAAATGTGGTGATTCACATCACAGGCCTTGCGGCTTCGGCGGCATCGGTTATCGCTTGCGCCGGAAAGTGTTTAATGAGCGCAACAGCGCAGATGATGGTTCACAATGTATCATCATATGGAAGCGGCGATTATAAAAATTTCGACAAAATGTCGGAAATTCTCAAAAAGGCGAATGAAGCCATAGCGGCGGCATACGTGCAGAAAAGCGGAATGTCAATGCAGGATGCATTAGAGCTGATGGACATTGAGACCTGGCTGACGGCAAAGGATGCATTAGAGTATGGCTTGATTGACGGAATCGAAGAGAATCAGAATGCAAACAAATCTACAGAATCTAACGATTTAACACCTGCACTTGCGGCAAGCACAGCAACAATGCTTCCGCGTGAGGTTTTAAATAAATTTAACACAGAAAAAAATAATGTAAAAGCCGAAATTGAAATGTTGAGGCTGAAAGGAGAAGTCAATGACAATTGATGAATTTAACGCAAAGCGCAAGGAAATGCTTGACCGTGCCGAGAAACTAATCAATGACGGCAAGGTTAACGAAGCAAAGGCGCTTGCAGATGAGGTCAAGAACCTCGATGCACAGTTTGAAGCGGAGAAGGAAACTTCCGCAGAATTAAATATGCTCAAGGATCAGAGCGTAAAGACAGTTGAAAACCTCGTTAAGATTGAGGAAAACAAATTCACAGAAAAGGAGAATACAGAAATGAAGACAGACGCACTTTACAAGCAGGCATTTTTCAACACTCTTCTCGGCAAGGAATTAACACCTGATCAGAAGAACGCATTCGTACACACAACAGGACTTCCAAACGCAAAGTCACTTCCAATCCCTACAGAAACATTAAATGAGATTTGGTCACTTGTTTCAGAGGAACATGCAATTGTAGCAGACATCAGAAAGATATATTCAAATGCTGTCATTGATATTCCAGTTCATTCTGCGATCGCAGATGGTGAAGCTGCAGTAGTAAATGAGGGCGCTGCAAATGATGATGAGCAGAACACATTCACAACAGTCACTCTTGCCGGCAAGGACTTCTCAAAGACAGTTGATATTTCTTATGCAGCTCTTTCAATGACAGTCGAGGCATTTGAGGCATATTTAAAGCAGGAAATTGCAGACGGTATCTCAAACGCACTTGCTGATGACATTTTCGCAACAATCGATTCTGGCATCGCAAATGCAAATAAAATTGAGACTGCATCTGTTGGCACAATGACATACGCTGATATTGCAGGCTCATTTGCAAAGATTAAGAGAGTGACCAATGGCAAGGTTTGCGTATATGCGACACGTGCAACAGTTTACAATCGTCTTGCTACTCTTGAAGACACAGAAGGACACCTCATTTACCAGCCAAACGCTAACGGCGCAATCAACGGATATCTTCTTGGTGCTCCTGTTAAGTTTGATGATTCTGTTGCAAATGACCGTCTCTACATCGGTGATGCAACAAAGGTTCCATACAACGTTGTGCAGGATATTATGGTTGAGCAGGATAGAAACATCAAGACACACGTTGTTACATTCAGCGGATATGCTAGAATGCAGGGTGCTCTTGTGATTCCTACTGCTTTCGCAAGACTTTCTGTAAAGACACAGGCATAATTTGATTCTTTGAAGGGAGGCAGGAAAAATGTCTGACAGTGATATCGTAACAATGGCAAAAGGCTGGCTCCGTTGGAGTACGAACAGCCTTGATGCAGAAATCTTATTGACCGTCAAGTCCTGCCTTAATCAGCTTTACATCGCAGGCATTGTCGAGAATGATATTGAAAACGTGACGATTCAAGGCATCGTGAGAATGTATGTTCTTGCGATGCTTGGGGTCGCAGAAATGCGAGAGTACTGGCTCAAAGCCTACGAATCTTACAAGATAGCTCTTGCACTTTCGGGCGATTTTAACGGCAGAAATTCTGCAGATGAGGAAAGTGAGGGAGATTAATGGTTGATAGAGTGACGGACATCAATCTCATATCAAGGACTTTCACATCTGATGTAATCGGACAGCAGGTCGCAACGGAAACGATAAAGACTGTTGTCGCAGAATTAAAGTCAATCAATCGCTCAGAATGGGTCGCGGCTCATCAAGTCGGCTACAATCCTGTTGTGACTGCTATTGTTAGCGCGTTTGACTACAACAATGAGGAAATCGTTGAAATTGATTCTGAAAGATATGTTGTATACAGGACATACAGCAGAAAAGATGATTACATCGAACTGATGTTGCGTAAGAAAGTCGGTGAGGCTGATGAATGAAACAGTTGATATCAATGAACTTGGAAACGCATTAAAAGATGCATTGAAGGTCTATGTTGATGATGATGTGATTCAGAATGTCAAGAAAGAGGCGGAGAAAATCGCCAAAGATGCTAGAAAGACTTTGAGACAGAAAACAACGGGCAAGTTCAAGGACAGGAGCGGCGACTACCGAAAAGGCTGGAGAGTTAAGAAAGTCAGTGAGACCGCCAACACACTAGAAATAGCGGTATGGAATCAGACGGACTACCAGCTGACACATTTGCTCGAACACGGACATGTCATAAAGAACGGCACTCAAAGAGAATATGGCAGAACACGAGAGTTTGAACACATCGCGGAAGTCAACGAAAAAGCAATCAAGCGTTTTCAAGAACAGACGGAAAAGATTATTAAAGTAAAGTGAAAGGAGGCACTGAATGACCTTAGCAGAATTAAATACAGCGTTGCAGGGGCTGAATGTTCCTGTTGCGTACAATGTTTTCAAAGAGCCACAAGTGCCGCCTTATATCTGTTTTCTGACAATCGATTACGAACAAACGTATGCAGATGATAAGAATTTCGTACAGAATCCTGTTGTGCGTGTGGAATATTACAGTAAGAACAAGGATATTTCCGCAGAAACAGATATTGAGGCTTTGCTTGAAGAAAACGAAATAACCTGGGACAAAGAAGACGGCTATTTGGAAACAGAGCGCCTTTATATGACAACCTGGGAATTTGAACTATAACAGAAAGGAAGGTAGCAAAAATGCCTAATACAACAAATAAAGTTAAATTTGGACTTAAAAACGTGCATTATGCTCCGATTACAGCAATCGCAGATGATGGCACAGTGACATATGGCACAGTCGGCGAAATCAAGGGCGCTGTTAATCTCTCGATGGATCCTAATGGCGGTGTTGACATTTTTTTCGCTGACAACGGAGCATATTATCAGCAGAACAACTCGAGTGGTTTCAATGGCACTCTCGAGGTCGCATTGGTACCCAAGGAATTTAAGGTTGCTTGCCTCGGCGCAAAGACAGACAGCAACGGAGTGCTTTTTGATGATGACAATGCGGTCATCACTCCATTCGCACTGATGTTTGAGTTTGACGGAGATGCACATAAGACAAGACACATTCTGTACAACTGCACAGCGACAAAGACAGCCGTAAGTTCCGCAACAACCACACAGACAAAGGATGTTCAGACGGAAACACTTAACCTCAACGCTGTTCCACTTCCTAACGGATATCCTCACGCGCAGGCAACAGAGAACGAGGCGACCGTGTATGCAGGATGGTACACAACACCATATCAGTATACAACAACACCATAAGATATATTTCTGTCATAAATAACACAAGGCATAGAGCAATACCGGGAACACATTGTTCTATGCCATTTTTTAAAATCAAGAAAGGACAATATTATGATATCAAGAAAAATTAAAATAGGCGATAAGGAAGTTTTGCTCGGAGCTTCTGCTGCACTTCCGATGGAATATAGGGAAGGCACAGGCAGAGAATGGTTTGCTGATTTACAGAAGTTAAACAAACAGAACATCACAATTGTTAATGAGATGGTCTATTATATGGCAAGACATGCATTTATTCATTCAGAACATCAGCCCGGCGAAACATTCCCGAAGCTGAACGATTGGCTCTTACAGTTCGGAATGATGGATGTATTCAACTGTATCGAAGAGGCTTCTGACTTATGGCTTGAAAACGTACAGCACTCTTCTGTATCAAAAAAAAAGATGAACGCAAAATAATCCGAGATTTTAACACGGCGCTTTTCCTGTTGAGGTGTGTGCAAGTCGGCATCAATTTGTCAGAACTGCACCTACTCACAATGGGAATGGTGACGGATATTCTTACAGAAAACGCAAATGATGGTGCGGAATACGATTTACAGCCTACACAGGACGATTTCGACCACATTTTTAATTAATATAAAAAGGGGGCAGAGATGGCATCAAGAAAAACAATCAAAGGCATATCAATCCAGCTTTCCGCTGATGCAACAGGGTTAACAAATGCCCTACAGAACATTAATAAAAAGATTGACAGCACATCGAGCAATCTTAAAGAAGTTAATAAGCTGCTGAAATTTGACGGGAGCAATACAGAATTAATCGCACAGAAACAGCGCTTGCTTGGTGAGCAGATTGACAACACAAAGAAGAAGTTAAAGGCCTTAACAGACCAGCAGGACAAGCTCAACAGCGCCCTCGAGAATGGTGACATCACACAGGAGCAGTATGATGCCTGGCAGAGAGAAATCATTCAGACAGAGCAACAGCTCGGAAGCCTTGAAGATGCGCTCGATGATACAGAGGATTCATCTGACAGAATCGCACAGTCTTTTTCCGGATGGGGCGAGAAACTCGGTGCAGTTGCGAGCTTAATCAATGATGAGATTCTGCAACCTATGACGGATAAGCTGATTGATATCGGCAAAGAATCATTCGGAGCGTTTGCAGATTTTGAACAGGGAATGGCAGAAGTTAAAGCCATAAGCGGCGCGACAGCTGATGAGATGGATGCACTCAATAAAAAGGCTCTCGAGGTTGCGAGCACTTCCGCATTCACTTCCGCACAAATCGCCGATGGTTTTAAATATATGGCGATGGCAGGATGGAAGCCACAACAGATGCTTGACGGCATTGAGGCGATTGAGGCGCTGGCTTCTGCAACAGGTTCAGATTTAGGAAGCACTTCTGACATTGTCACAGATGCGCTCACGGCATTCGGACTGACCGCAGAGGACGCGGCGCATTTTGCGGATGTCCTTGCAGTTGCTTCATCAAATGCAAATACTAACGTTGCAATGATGGGTGAAACCTTTAAATATGTTTCATCAGTTGCCGGCGCATACGGATATTCGATTGAGGATGTTGCAGAATCAATCGGAATCATTGCGAACAGCGGTATTAAAGCATCACAGGCAGGAACGGCGCTCCGTTCAATCATGACCAGAATCGCAACAGATGCAGGCGCCAGTAAGAACAAAATGGGAGCCGGCGAAATCATTGAGATGCTTACCGGCAAGCCGATTTTTGACGCACAAGGAAACATGCGTGATTGGGGCGACATCATCGATGATACAAGAGAGGCTTGGGCAGATCTGACAGAAGAACAGCAGTCAAGTTATGCGAAGCAGATTGCCGCTAACACCGGCATCGCCGCTTGGCAAGCCTTAATGAATGCGGCGACACCGGATGTTGAAAAGCTCTCAGATGCGATTGAAAATGCTGACGGAACAACACAGAAAATGAAAGAAACGATGCTTGACACATCGCAAGGCTCAATCACGATGTTGCAGGCATCAATCGATACATTAAAGGTTACGATAGGCGAAGAGCTTGCTCCGAAGATTCAGACAGTCATTGATAAGATTCAGGAATTAGTTAATTGGGTTGGAACGCTTGATGGCGACCAAATCACTCTTGCCACAAATATCGGTGTTGGCATTGCCGCATTCGGGTTAATGGCAAGTGCAATCAGCAAGGTCATTGCCTTCATCGCTTCACTCCGTCTTGCATTAGGCACGGCAAGCATTGCAGGCGCAACAGGTGCAGGAGCGGCGGCGGCGGCAACAGGTGCGGCAGGAACAGGCGGTCTTATCGGTACGCTTGGAGCTGTTGCGGTTGTGCTTTCAGGTGTCGCCTATATTGCAACACAGGTCATTGCACAGATAGGTATGATTACAAAAAATATAGATTCAATCAAGATGAATTGGAACAACGAAGGCGCAATCGGCTGGGAGCAGGATTGGTACAATCGTCAGAAAATAACAGCGCAAAAAGGCTGGACTTCTGAACAGCTTGGCGAAGCATACGAGGCGGTCGGCGGTATTGATTTGAGTGCGGCAACAGGTCTAAAGGGCGGCTACAACAACTATTTGCAGGCATTCGGAACAAACGATGTGTACAATTCAGCGGAAAAGTCCGCACTTTGGACTAAGATGGTTAACTATCTGACCAACACAGGCGCTTACGCAATCAGTCCGGCAGATTCCGCAACTTGGAACACAGAAATGAAAACAGGATATCCAACACAGGAGCAGATGAAGAAGACTTACGAACGTAATGTTCAGCGTGGCACGAACGTCACGATTAATTTTGATTCCAGCATCGTTGGAAGAGCAGTCGCAAGATACGGCGCAAACAACAATTATCGCGCAAACATACAGTAAAGGAGGGAGACATGTCAGTAGCAGAGAGAAAAACAGTAAGATTTGTGTATGTCATTTCTGACAGCGTTACGAAAGAGCTTCCTTTGCCTAGCTCGATTTCCGGACAGATTATCAATCGTGAATACGAATCGACCGGAATCACGCTTGATGGAAATGAACACACAGATTATATGCTGAAAGGTATCCACGAGTACGATTTAACGTGGAATCTGTCAGCCTATTGGCTATCAATCATTGAATCAATGCATCATAATGGAATCGTGACAATGCGTGTGTATGATGAGTATTTCGGCACTTACAACTCATCAGATTCAACAAGATGGTATGAATCACAGTTCAAGGTCACGGATTTACAGAAACAGTTGCTCGCACAGCGCACGGCAGGACAACCAACAACATTTTCGACCGCTGTCAGCGGCTCATCAGTTTGGAACGTATCATTGACATTGAGGGAGGTGGCACGCAACGATGGCTGATTTTACGATGTATGACAGGGAGAGAGAATTTAAGTGGCAGATAGAATGTCAGCTGACTGGTGGAACATATGCGTATATTGATGCAGAGGATATTTATTCCGGAAGATTGACGAGGCAGATTTCGAGCGGCGAGGGCATTGAAGTTGGTTCCTGTTATGTTTCAGAATTGGATTTAACGATTGTTGCATCAGCACTTCCGGCAAATGTGGTTTCTGTAAAACCTTATTTTAGGCTGTTAACATCGACAGAAATTGTTAATGATGTTGTGAGGAAGCATTACACACCGTACAATTTAGGTGTATTCAAGATTGCCTCAACAAAGCGCAAGGAATACGGCAGAATTGATTTGGTCTGTTATGACAAGATGGCAGATTTAGACACGCTGATTACACCTGCAGCTTATACGGAGCTGTTAGCAAGTGATTGGAAACCATTCTATTTGCTCGATTGGATTGCAACAAAGGTCAATGTCACGTACACGTTTACACAAAGCGGTGTCGAAGCAATGCCGAACGGAACGCTATACTTTAAGCTAGCAGAGGAAACAAGCAACATCAAGACTTATCGTGACTTATTGCAATATGTCTGTATGCTAATAGGTGCGTATGGTATATTCGATGAAGACGGACATCTGAACGTTAAGACATTCGCTGATGTGACATCGTATTCACTTCCGGCATCATTTAGATTTTCAGAATCATTCGGTGATGTGCCAATCACATACAGCGGTGTAGAGCTGACAGTCAAGAACGCAACAACAATGTTTGGGAATGCGAATAATACGGTTGTCACGCTATCAGATAACCCATTTCTGTACACATTATCAAATCTCAATACAACAACCGATTATGCTACGTTTATTATGCTATTCTTGCGCAACATATACACAGAATTTCAAGGTTTATCGTATTATGCAGGTGAGTTTGAAATTCCACCTGATGCATCATTGAATGTAGGCAGATTGCTTGCGGTAAGCGGTGGCGGCGCTTCTGACACGATTAACTGCTTTTTGCAGAAAATCGATGTTAATTTCGACGGCAGAATGATGTTAAGTTGCGGCAATCCTAATACGTATGTTGCAAGAACACAGAACCGCACAACATCGAGCATCACTAACCTCACCAACCGCATAGAAACGCTCGAAAGCTCGCAGGGCGGTGGTGGCAATAAGAT
>ERZ808026.334-NODE-334-length-10358-cov-3.119735_pt1 | contig 10358 bp, 14 predicted proteins | sample MGYA00380182_ERZ808026 | MGnify/ENA primary metagenome ERZ808026 (study PRJEB31490, sample SAMN06133376) | cow dung metagenome | isolation source: H9 | host: cow | place: China: Chengdu | collected 2015-05 ... | reverse complement strand
GGAAAATCCAACGCTGTTTTGGTGTTGCGTCATCAGGGATTGACCACCACATTTTATGGTAATCAGGGTTGCCTATGCCGAGGATCATCAGGTATATTGCAACAAGCAGTGTAACATATCCTGCACCGAACAAGTTTATGTCCGTAGTTGTTTCTCTGCTTGAAAACATCCACAGGAAAATCAGGAAGAAGATTGCCAGAGCAATGATTGTGGAGAAGATACGTTTCATATTCGTGTTTGTAAAAACTCTTAAAGATACATATTTTCTGCAAATTTAATGGGGGGAATTTTCCAAACTAAATATTAATTTAGTTTTTTCTCTTGAAACGTTTGTAATCTGTAATAAGTGTTCCTTCAGAGAACTCTGTTCCGACCTTCTGCCACTCCATAATATACTTGTCAAGTCGCACGATTTTATAGCTAGTGCTTCCATAAGGAGTAGTTGTTGTTATCACACCATCAGAGATTGTGTAGTTATATGTATATGAAGAATGGCCTGCTTCAACGTCATATACCTCAAGAAGATATGATTCATCTTCATTAAAAGTGTATGTTGCCCCGCCGTCCCATGCTAAATCCGGATATATTTCATAACTCTCGTACCAGGTTCCGACAATCAATGACGGGACTATCGCATTTTCTGCATAATCCTTCTCATTAAGACATCCGCAAAGGCTGAGCATTGCAATTAATATGGCAAAAATACGTTTCATACTTGTCTTTAGTTGAGATACTCTTTCATCTCAGTTGACAACAACTTCGTAGCAGTTTCTAGATCGCACCTCCTCACCATTACACTAAAATACATGTCCTGTTATCAGCTTTAGACGAGCAAGTATCAGTTCCTTGTAGCTTGTCTTTAGGTCATCAGGAAGGAATGAGCTGTCGATGATTTCAAGCCATTTGTCCTGATGTCTGGTCATCCTGTCTATGCACTTTTCGGCAGCATTCGCCGGGACACCGGATTGAATCAAAGCCTGTGTAAAGGTCTCTCTGTTGAACCCGCTGGTTTTGCCTCCTATGAATACGGGCATGGCTAACTCGTCAGTGTCATTTGGATCAGCCAAAAGAACGGAAAGCAGGTCGTATGCAGGAGAAAGAGAGTATCCTTCTCCTTCGTCAAGCAGCGAGAAATTCTTGCAGTGCATGTCCGAGTTTCCGGTAATCCATGAGAACAAAACGATCTCCCAGAATTTCTGGACATCAAGATATGGAGCCTTTGAGTATTTGATCACTGTCTGGGCAAGCTGTTCATACGAACCAAGGTACTTGTGCTCTGTCAGTCTATTGGTAAGCTGGCACATGTCGAGCATCGAGTGCTTCTGACCTTTCTTGCCTCTATCCATTCTTAAAGTGATATATCCTAACTCCCCATCGCTGAATCTGATAAGAGAATGACGGGCAGTCTTAATCTTGGCGATCTCTGCCATCTTCATCGTTACGTCTTCCAACTCTGGCAGACATCGATATTGTGGACTCTGAGGCTTAAGAATATAGTTTCCCCACAATCCCACGATAGTGAATCGAGAAGGTTCGTTCTTCTTGCCTCTGTCTATCTCCAAAGAGAGCTTTGCCTGGACTCCGGTGACCGACGTGCTCGTCTTGATGACCTTTGATGCAAGATCGGACATATTGTCCCTTGAATAGGGGAGTTCAGGTGCAGTAGAAGTTCCGAACATCTTGCGAGAGCACTCCGGATGAAAATCAACCTCACCCGGATGCAGTTCCTTATAACAATACAGACACTTACTCATGATCTTTCAATTCAATTACTCCGATATCACCAATACAATCCTTGCAGCATGCAAGAAGAAGAGACATTCTGTCCCTCGCATCAATCTTCCACGAATTCTGAGCTATATCGAGCAGCCATCCTTCTGGAATAAGGCCATCGAACACAGGGAACATCATCTCCTTGACATATGGTTCCTCTGTAAGCGGCATTGTAGGACTAAGTGCGGTAGCTCCTTCCATGTTTAAGTATGCCTTGTCGTATGCAAAGCAATAACCTTCCTCGGACTCAGAGATGATTCCGCAGAGGACATCCTTTATATATACCTTTCCTTGCTTCATACTGTCTGATCAATCTTAGCTGGCTTGAGTTCCTCTCCAAAGAGTTTCAGGACCATGTTAACCTTATCCAACTGCACAGTAGATTTACCTCGCTCCAGTTCCCTTACAAAGCGAAGTCCTACTCCTGCACGCTCAGCAAGTTCAACCTGCGTCAGCCCATGCTCCTTGCGTCTTGATTTAATATGTTCTGCGATAGTCATATAATGTAATTTATACCCTATGGGGTACAAATGTAGCAAATATTTCTAAAATTGTACCATAACGGGTATAAAAGTATGTGATTATTTGCTAATTATACCCGAAAGGGTACATGTGGATTAATATGTTACTTTGAGTTTTCCAGAACTAGCATAAGGATTGTTCAAATCAGGGATGACATTGCTGAAATTGTTCCTGCAGAAATTTTATAATTGCTGAGTAAGTTTCTAGTATTAAATGCCCGTGAAACGGGAATTTACCATATAAAAGGGATTACCTTATACTTTACACGAGTTTTATATTCCTTGTAACCGATAAGACCGTCCTCGAGTACCTCCTCCTCATTCCTGATTCTCTTGGCAATCACGGGAATATATCCGAACATGATGATGAATGATATCGGAGAACTGAGGACCAATGGCATTGATAGAAACATGAGGACAGTAGCCATATACATCGGGTGACGGACAATTCCATATAGTCCGGTATCAATGACTTTCTGTCCCTCCTGGATTTCGATGGTTCGGGACAGATATTCGTTTTCTCTCAATACTTCTGCATATAGTATGTAAGAAAGGATAAAGACGGCAGCAGCTGTCCATACGGCCCAGTCCGGCAACATCCACCAGTCGAACTTCCAGTTCAGACCTGCCATAACAAATGATATTAAAAACAGCAGGCCGCTCAATGCCACAACTGTCTTCTGCTCGCTTTCCTTCTCCTTGGCATTCAGCCTTTTGCGTAACAGCTCGGGACTCTTGACAAGTATGAAGATTCCTGCAATGAACATCGGCACAAACAGAATGCCTATAAGAAGCCAGCCCTGCCAATAGGTAAGTGACCCTGCTGGCAGAAATACCAGCAATCCTGTCAATATGATCCCGGCAAGAAATTTAATCAATGCTTGTGTCAATAAGGTTTTGTTCATTTTGTATTCGTGTATGTCCTTCAGCATATCAGGATCCACTTCAAGACTGCCTCTTTCCTTTTCATCGAAGGTCGCATAGGCACCATTGCAGGTTGCCATTCTTAGAGCCTGCTGTACTGTGATCCTTTCGCAAGAATGTCCGATGCCCCATGAATTTAAGTCTCTAGTTCATAGGTCATCTTTTGAGGTCATCTATCAGGTACTTCTTGTCGCCGATCTCGAAATATACCCTTTCGCCATTGCCGGTCAGATAGAATATGTATCTGTTCTTGGTCTTTGTGTTCTTGAAATGGCCGGACTTCTTCTTGCCGACACTGGTACCATTGGTCCTTATGAGGTTATGGTCCACGTCGTCGGGCACCGGAAGAAATTTGGCGTCGGTGATGTCAATAACTTTTTTTCCGATCAAAAAATGTACAGTAAGGGTATTGTCCTCAATTGTGTTCTTCGTAGGGATTGAACCTAAAACCAGAAGGGCAACGCCTGCAATGATAATGGCGGTAGCCAAGGCTGATGTTGTCATGATCGTCTTCTCTTTTCGTGTGTAACTTTGCATATCCTATCAATTTCAGTATAAACTTCTTCAGGCCTGTCTATCAGTAGCTGTCCATGATTCATCTTCTTGAAGATTACGATCTTAGCATTTGGACAAAGACCTTTCAGATGCTTTACCTGCACTTTTGCAACAAATGCTTCTTTCGTGCCATACCAGAAATGAATGTCAACCTGTGGGATCGATCCCAATCGGTTTGTATATACAGACTTATAACCGTCAAGTACCGCTTTGGTGCCCCCGTATGGATAGACTTTTCTGCATTCATCCAGCAGGACGTCGAAATAGTGTGAGTGGAATACCCATTTCCAGAATCCTGTCCAATGATAGCAGCTCCAGACATTGCCAGCCTGCAGGTAACGAAGCGGACCGACCAGCCATTCAGGAAGAGGCAGCAGAGGAGCGGCATCAAGGATGGAGTGCTCTATTGTCACCTCATTGCGTTCAAGTATTCTTGACAGAATCTTGCCACCAAGAGAGAGGCCGTATGCACAACAGATGCTTCCGGAGTGATATTCCTTTATGTATTCTGTCACCTGTCTGGCCTGGTCGTCAATCGAGGTGAACTCGGTATGGACTCCTATCGTGAATCCATCGATTTCTACAGCAATGACATGGAACTTTTCCTTAAGCAGATCAACCAATGGCAGAAATATCTCATATGAGACTCCTAAGCCGGGAATCAGCATCAGTACTGGTGCTGATTCTTTACCGAATGTCCTGAAGTTCATATGGTCCTATTAAAATGTTCAGATTAACAATGTAAATTTATGCTGATTTGAGCAGATATGCAAGGTGTCCGGTATAGCTGTGACATTTTTTCTGTATTTTGTGACACGGTGCTACAGATTTCCTGCGTTTTATCTGCTAAAGAGCTTTTTTTGTGAAAGTCGGCGGCGGATTGGCTCATCGTAGAATTTAAGGCAGAGGTAGGCCAGCGCTATGCTTGAGACTATTACCAGTAGTGCAACAGGCCAGCAGCCGCTCAGAGTGTAGATGTTATTTTTGATCAGCCATGCATAGAATATATACATTAGTGGATAGTGCACTATGTAGAGCGGATATGAAATCTCACCAAGGAATCTGTTCGCTTTCCGGATGGCTCCGTTTTCTGTACCGCATGCACCAAGCCACACGAGGGCAGGGAAGACTATAGCGATGCATATGAATTCATACAGGCTGTTGAGACTGATGCAGCTGCAGTTTCCTGACGGAATGTATGGCACTGCAAAGAGCACGATAAGTGCGCATGTGCATATCCAGAACGCTCCTTTTACTTTTCTTGGCTTGAATGTACGGGCAAGCAGCATTCCCATGCTGAAAGGGAAGAGCATTCTGATGAATCCGCCCCAGAAGTTGACTGCATCTATTGTCCAGCCTACTCCGATCATGTCATATTGCGACACGTCTCCTATAAAGAACCATGCGTGCGCGATGCCAAGCAGCAATGTGAAGAATGCCAATACTTTAGTGGACATTCTACGCATGAATAAGGCATAGCAGACATTGCCGATATACTCGAAGAACAATGACCAGCCCGGTCCGTTGAGCGGGAACATTTCACCGTTGCCGCGGACTTCATACGGTACTCCCGGAACTGCAGGTATCATACACATTGTCAGCATCAGGGCAATCATTACCCAACTTGTCGGGGCTATGCTGCCGTCCCATCGTTCACATCCTGTCGCGAAAAATGCTATGGCTCCGATCACCGCTCCCATTATCAGCATAGGATGAAGACGTATCAGACGACGCTTGAAGAACCCGCCGATTGACATCCTGCCCCAACGGTCATCATATGCATAACTGATTACAAATCCGGAAAGTATGAAGAAGAAGTCAACTGCAATATGACCATGATTAAGGGTCGTGATCAGTCCGCTGCCGACTCCGTCAGTAGCTTCGGCGAATGCAAGTCCTTCAAAGATATGGTAAATGACCACGAGTATGGCTGCAACGCCACGTAGTCCGTCCAACAGTTCATAATGTGGTTTTGTATCCGCAAAGTATGGCGTTGTCAATGGCTGAGTCGGTTGTTTCATAAAAGTCAGGTTTGAATTTATGATATGTATACCTACAAAGATAATAAATGTTTTTACATATTTATGCTTAAGCTGTTCTGACAGGGGGCGTAAGATTAGTCTGAGCAATTGTAATATTTCTCAGATAAAGATGTATTTTTGTACTGATGAAAATCAACGTATAAGAAGGAATATAAGGACTCTCGAGTACGTGATGATATACGAAGTGAAATGTCTGAACCATTACAATGATGAAGATAATCAATGATACATATAAGGGCTCCGTCAGGTACGTAGTAGCCCAGACAGAGGGAGTATGCTCACAGGCAATAGAACTTCTTGTTGAAGGCGATGTGATTCTTGATGCTGCCTTCCATGGCGGATGCAACGGTAACCTCAAGGGCATAGTTGCTCTTTGCAAGGGACAGAAGATCTCCGAGGTGCAACAGAGACTCGCAGGTATAACCTGTGGCGGCAAAAGTACTTCATGTCCGGATCAGTTTGCACAACTGCTCAAGTCTATCTCCCGTTGATTTCAAGACATTCATGTGATGCAATCTGTCTGTCAATATAAGAATCAGCATAAACGCAGATAGAGAAAAATAAGTATATTTGCCAAATGGAATATCTTTCAAAGCAACGATACGATGAGATTGCGGCCGAGTTGAATCACCTTATCAACGTGGTCTATCCTGAGGTACGCGAAAATGTCGCTGAGACCAGTGCGCAGGGGGACAGGAGCGAGAATGCGGGATATCGTGAAGCGAGACGCAGGCAGGCTAAGACCATCAGCCGTATCCGTTTCCTGCAGAAGGTCCTGGAGCATTCCCGTGTGATTGACCCCAATGCGCTTCCAAAGGACAGAGTCTGTCTTCTCAGCACGGTTGAATTCACAAACCTGTCGACAAATATCCGAATGAAATTCGAGATAGTCAGTCCTCATGAGATGAATCTGGAGGCAGGCAAGATATCATTGAAATCCCCTATAGGAGCTGCTCTGATGGGAAAGAAGGTTGGCGAAACAGCAGAAGCGCAGACTCCATCAGGAACACTACGTCTGAGAATTGAAAGCATTACACTATCACCGACGACGGCACCAACGTCTTCACCGGAGAAGTGGTGATCGAGGAATAGTTTCCTCACACCTTCATGGCTCTGCCGGAGTGCTTGATTGCTTCGGTGTCAAGGTTTCCCTTATCCAGGACCTTGATGCCGTTGATGTAAACCTCTTCAATGCCGAAGGACTGCTGCCTGTCTGGCTCTCCATTGCGCAGCTTTTCTTCGTCAAAGACAGTAAGGTCGGCGAAGAATCCTGGCTTGATCAGTCCTCTGTCCTTTATCGAGAACCTTTCCGCAACAGCGCCGGTCATTTTTCTGATGGTGTTCGGCATTGTGTCTCCTGTGCCGCATAAAGAGAATTTGAGGAACTTAGGGAAACAGTCATATATTGCAGGGTTCTGGATTCCATGATCCTCTACCCATGCGTCTGTCATGTAGAGGCATCTTTCGTCTTTTGATAGTTCGCTTACGATTTCAGGAGTGCTGTACGGCCCCATATTGACGCGACCCTTGAAATCGCTCATCTCGCAAAGGTCAAGGTAGGCGTCAAGGCATGATTTGCCCATTTCCTTTGCAATCTGCGATACGCTCTTGCCCTCATATCCTTCATGTCCCGGACCGATGTATGCTATCTGGATGTCATCCCATCCGAAACCAAGAAGGATTATTGTCGCCTTGATCAATATGCTGAGCTTCAGCTTGTTGAACCAGTGACGCTTCTGGTCCGGAGATAGAGCCTGATACCATGCTGGAAGCACTACGGTGATGACTGAAACACCAAGAAGCTCACTGTAGATATCAAAACCTATATCCACACCCTTCTTCTTTAATCCATGAAGGATTTCCAGAAGCTCGTCCTTGCAGCGGAATGAACGACGTCCGACAAAGATGGCATGTGAATAATGCAGTTTCATTTTAGTGCCGGACGCGATCTCAACCAGCTCGTCCAAAGCTCTGAGCAGATGAGGACGTCCCAGGAGAGGATAGGTCATAGACACAGCAGAGCATGCTCTAGGATGCACTGTCATAGGTCTGTCGTATTTTTCACAGAGTCTTGCGACATCCTTAAGTTCATCGATACCGGCATAGATTCCAGGTTCGTACATGAGTCCAAGAGAAAGTCCGCAGGCACCTTCCTTAAGTGCACCCTCCATTATTTCGAGCATCTTTGTGCGTTCGGCTTCTGTCAGTGCCCTGTTTTCATATCCGGAAACGCTTGCTCTCGCCGTGCAATGACCGGCAAGCACAGCAATGTTGCATGGAGAATTTCTGTCGATAGCTTCAAAGAACTGCGATACACTCGGGTATATTCCAGTTGTCCCGTTATATGAGAATAAACCTCCTCCGACTTTGTCTATATACTTTGAATCCGGATCAAATCCGACTGCAGACAATCCGCAATTACCTGTAACGAAAGACGTGATGCCCTGACGGATGAAAGGTTCAAAATACTTCCTTGGCTCCTTCTTTATCGCGAACCAGTCATTGTGAGAGTGTGCGTCAATGAATCCTGGCGCGACTGAAAGCCCTTCTAGATCAATGACTTCCCATCCGTCCTCGCAAACTATGGAGTCTGCCGTTCTGACTATTCTGTCTTCATTTACCAGAATATCTCCTTTGAATGCCTTGGAGCCGGTACCGTCGTAAATCAATGCGTTCTTGAACAGTTTCATAGGTTTGATGTTTTAGTCATGCTTTAGGGATTAAAGATAAAGCATAATACTCTAAATGTCAATTTTATGAACAAAATCTTTCTGCAGATCCTGTTTCTCATATCCATCCAGTATTTGAATATGTATATAAATTAGGTAGATTTGCCAAATCTAAACAATGTCATATTGCTGACATATGTGTATATAATCAGAACGAAATCCAATTAGATATGGCAAAGAAAGAAGGAGTAAGGAAGATGTTTGACAACATCGCTCCTGAGTACGACAGACTTAATCATATATTGTCGCTTAATATTGATAAAAGGTGGAGAAGCAAGGCTGTCCGTGAACTGGCAGATGAAAAGAGACCTCTCAAGGTTCTCGATGTTGCTTGCGGAACAGGTGACTTTACGATAGAGATAGCCCGAAAGGTGGATCCCGGAAGTGAGGTTGTGGGTGTTGATATATCTGAGGGAATGATTGCAGTCGGCCTGGACAAAATTGCAAGGAGCAGGGTTGAAGCCACTATGCGTGTCGCTGATTGTGAGGCACTGCCATATGAAGACGATACATTTGACCGTATATCCGTAGGCTTCGGTGTACGCAATTTCGAACATCTTGAGCTCGGACTTGGCGAGATGTGCCGAGTTCTCAAGAAAGGTGGAAAACTCGTGATTCTGGAACTTTCTGTTCCGTCTAATCCTATCATAAGATGGTTCTACAAACTTTATTTCCTTCATATTCTTCCGACCATCGGAGGTGCCGTCTCGGGTAATAAAAGTGCGTACATATATCTTCCGGCATCTGTGCTGAATTTTCCAGGACCGGACAAGTTCATTCCGATGATGACGGCTGCAGGATTCAGGGATGTCAGGCATACGGCATTCACCTTTGGTATATGCAGGATGTATGTAGGTGTCAAATGATATTCCTATGTTAAGAAAATGGATTGAGGCCATGCGCCTTAGAACCATCCCTGTCAGTGTTGCAGGAGTAATTGCGGGAACTTCTCTTGCAATCTGCCAGGGAGGCTTTTCGCTCATTCCTGCATTGCTTTGCCTTCTGTTTGCGGTAACTGCCCAGATTGCTTCCAACTTCGGCAATGAGTACTATGATTTCAAGAATGGAATGGACAAGAAGGGACGTGAGGGCTTCAGACGAGGAGTCACAGAAGGGGATATATCACCGAGAGCAATGAAATATGCTACATTCCTCATGCTTGGCATAGCTGCCATTATCGGCTGCTCGTTGCTGTTCTATGGAGAATGGTGGCTGTTGCCGGTCGGTGTATGTGTCGTCATTGCTGCCTTGGCGTACAGCGCCGGACCATATCCTCTATCTCATCATGGGCTGGGAGACATAGCTGTAATCCTTTTCTTTGGCGTCGTTCCTGTCACTTTGACATGCTGGCTGCAGACGGGATCCTGGGAAGACCCCGATATCCTGATAGGGGTATCCTTGGCTATCGGTCTGATGGCTGCCAATGTCCTGATTGTAAATAATTACAGGGATATGGAAGATGACAGGGAAGTGGGCAAGAATACTACAGTTGTCATCTTCGGCCGCAAAGTCATGGGAATCGTATACCTGATTTCCGGAATTCTTGCGATGATATTGATGATCCCTTTATGGATGAAACTTCCTGTCTGGTCACTTGTTCTGCCCGCTGTTTATCTGATCATGCATGTCACCACATGGCGCAGGGTAGTTACAAGCAAAGGCATGGCCCTGAATCCTCTGCTCGGAAAGACCGCGAGGAATCTTCTTGTATTCAGCCTTATGCTTCTTGCAATAGCAGAATTTTGTTCTTAAATTTACGCTGATTTATTACCATGAACTCAAGATTCCTGCTCATATTTATGATTCTTCTTTGC
>ERZ808026.333-NODE-333-length-10361-cov-2.959841_pt1 | contig 10361 bp, 3 predicted proteins | sample MGYA00380182_ERZ808026 | MGnify/ENA primary metagenome ERZ808026 (study PRJEB31490, sample SAMN06133376) | cow dung metagenome | isolation source: H9 | host: cow | place: China: Chengdu | collected 2015-05 ... | reverse complement strand
CCATAGAGAAGCCCTTAGCGTGGAGACCTGTTGGGAGGAACATACCTGCGAACCAAGCATCAGAGAATACTACGCGGAAACGGCTCTTGCCTGGAGTAGCATCTTGAGGCACGGTGAATTCGAAGTTGATACCTGTAGATTGGAATTCGGGAGATGCAGCACGGATCTTACCTACCTTGAAGAGGCGTTCGCCTTGTGGGTCGGTTTCTTCACCTTCTTCGAATGGAGTGATACCGAGTGGGTGGTCGAAGTCGCCAGAACCGTTGAGGTCCATCCATCCACCTGCGAAGCACCACTTCAAACCGTCGCTGAAGTCAGCACACTTGATGTGCATCTTGATAGTTTGACCTTGGCGCACCTTCAATACTACGTCGCGGTGGTCAGCGTATTGTGAGCCATCCTTAACGGGACCGAGGCCTGTGAGGTTGATGTTTTGCTCAGCACCTGTAGAGTAGATGTCGGTCACGTAGCGTTCGCGGCGTGCGATGTCAGCACCTTCGCAAGCGGGGTTCATAGCAGAAACACCGTAAGAGTCTTCTTCTACAAAATCAGGCACGTTGGTTGCGCGTGGCACCTTCACCCATACGATAGGAGAGTAAGACTTGAGGTCGGTAGATACAGAGCGTACACCGATGTAAGGAACGTCTGCAGCATTGTCGAAATAGATGTCGCCCAGGTAAGCAGACCAAGTAGTAGTACGGCCTACTTCAGATACACGACCATTTTCACCAACCTTGTAGAGGATTTCGAAGTGGTGGATGTTAGCTTCGTCGTTGAAGAGGAGGTCCCACTTAGCACGATCTTGTGCTATAGCGTCTACGCCCCAGTACAACTTCATAGCCATAGAGCCCTTAGTTTCTTCCTTCACTTCTACGTTGAGGTCCTTAACGTTTGCAGGAGCAACAGTGCTCTTGTCGTTGAGTTCGAGCTTACCAACGAGGAGCTTGTAGTTGTTGTCGTTGCCCTTCACGCGGAAACCGATGCGTTCGATCACGTCGCCTTCAGCTACAGAAGTGAGGTCGAGGTGCATTTCTTCCCAAGTCTTGCCAGTAGTGTTGCCAACGGGCACTTCTACCCATGCGCCACCCTTCTTTTGGAGGAGGAGGTAGAGGTTGGTAGGATTAGTACCTTCCTTACCAGTCTTGACAGCAACCTTAGCGTATGCGCCCTTGCCAGCCTTGAGTGAAGTCTTGTAGAGTACGATGTCGGTACCAGTAGAAACAGCCTTACCGCTGAGTTCGATAGCAGAGCCACCAACGTAAGCATCATTGTGAACGTAGTTGACAGCGAGGTCCATATCTACGTTTTGAGTGCCAGACTTGAGCACCAACCAACGATATGTAGGCACTACGTCCTGACCACCCATGTTGTACCAGCCACCATGAGTCTTCTTACCCTTGTAGTAATAGCGCTCACCATTACCGAGTGTGAAGTGAGTAGCAAAGGGGAAGTTACCCTTGATAGTAGAACGTTCGGGGATCCATGTAGCCAAACCTGCGAAAGTAGAGAGTGGCAACTTATCGCCTTGTTGTTCCCAGTTGTTGCCTGTGTTGCTTATAGCAGGACGGTGGATAGGATTGCGGAAACCACCAGAGAATGCACGTTCGAGCAAGCGTTGGTAGTTGCCTTGGAATTCGTAAGCATCGCCACCGGCATTGTAAGACATGAAACGGCTTTGACCGTGTTCACCCCAAAGACAAACACCGCAACGCTTAGCAGCATCACTTTCATTCAAAGATGTCCAACGACGGTCCATACCTACGATCCATACACCTGTGTAAAGGTCTTCAGTAGTACCGATAGAAGCCTCAGCAGCCATTGCAGAAGATCCGATACCGTAAGAGAAGTCACCACCAGCATAGTTGAGCATCAAGTCGAATGTCTGACCAGTCGCCTTGCTACCGAGCAATGCGTCTACGTTAGCAGCAGAGCAAGTAGAGTTTGCAGTGTAAAGACCAGCGTGGAAGTTGGTGAAACCTTGAGCCGCAGCTTCCTTATAAAGTTGCTTGTGGAATGCAGTGATATCTTCGTCAGACCAAGAGTTGTCCTCCCAGTTGTAGTTGATACCATCAGCACCAAAATACATCAAACAGTTGATGAGGGGCTTTACATAAAGGAAATTACCCTTAGAGTCCTTCTTGGTGATCAAAGCAGAATATTCGCCGTCGCCGCTACCTGGTGTCCAAGATTCGAAGAACTTGATACCAGACATGATGTCTGTACCATTGCGGTGAGCTGCGTCAACCCAAGCTGCTGGAGCTTGGAATACACCGTGGTTCCAAGAACCAAAGAGGTTGGTGTATTGCCACATTGAGAATACGTCGGAAGAGAACTTCTTGCTGGGGTAACCACCCAAACCGTCAGAACCCACGTCCATAGGGATGTTCATCCACAAGTTACGGTACTCGTAAGTTCCAGGCACCAAACGGTCAGCGCGAGACATAAACTCAGCCTTGCGCACGTGTGAACGAACGAATGCAATGTCCGAAGCTTGGATACCAGCAGCTTCAAATTCTGCCAAAGTAGGATAGTTACGACCCTTTTGAAGAGCATTGTAGAACAAATCCAACATACCCTTGTCTGTGAAACCAGAGAAATCGTAAACCTGATCTGTAGCAGACTCAGCATACTGAGCTTGAGCAGGCGTACCAAATGAAGCTCCGCACAACAATGCAATAATAGCAAGTGTACTTTTTTTCATAAAGACTTTAATTAAATTAAGGTTAATAAAATGGTTGAAATAAATGTGTTGTCTTAAAAGTAGTGAAAGGAAGCTGCAAGGCTCCTATATATTATATATAAGAACACCTTGACAACTTCCTGTTTATATCACAACTTCATCAATTAGAAGTTAGGAGCATCAACGTCCCACCAGAGGCGAGTAGCCTGGAGGTCTGGACCACCGAGAGTAGCAAGACCAGAAGCTTCGATCAATTGCTGAACGATAGGGTCACTTGCATTCCAAGGAATACGACGAATCATTTCACCTTGTTCGATAGAACCGTCACCGTCGTCAGTGTTGAGCACAGGGAATACCTTAGGATATCCTGTACGACGCATTTCTGTCCATGCTTCAGTAGAGAGTGGGAAGAGAGCAATGTACTTTTGAGTGATGATCTTTTCGAGTTTTGTTTCTTGATCGTCACCATCGTTCCACTTCACGCCAATCTTTGTCACGCTAGGCCAATCTTCGCCGTCGCCTGATACTTCTTTTTGAATGTAGTCAACGGGAGTTTCAAGTGCCATGTAGTCTGCCAAAGCAGCATTGTATTCCATTGCGCCCATCATAGGTTCGTCGAGGTAAGCATTCTTGATACCTTCTTCGTAGAAGTATTCAGCTGTGCCACCCATGTTCCAGCCGCGGAGCGCACCTTCTGCACGGAGGAAGTTCACTTCAGCCAACTTCACGAGGTAGAGAGGAGCCATAGCGAATGCGCTTGAGTTGATGCTAGAGAATGCAGCCAATGGGTTCAAAGGATAGTTTTGTCCGTCGGGCATCAAACGACCTGCGCGGAGACCTACGATCTTGCTGTGTGCAGGGAGTTCTTCACCTGTTGCTTCGTTGATGATAGGTTGTGAGTTGTTTGCTAATACATACTTAGTGTATGGGTGCTTCAACGACATCAACAAGCTTTCGAAAGAAGCGCAGAGACGGAGGTCACTCCAAGAGTTACAGATTTCAACATATGGGTGAGTGAAACCAGAAACCATAGGATAGAGAGCGTGTTGTTGATCTACTGTTTCGATAACACCAGATGCTACAGCTTCTTCAGCCCATTGCTTAGCAGTTTCGGGTTCGATCTTCACCATGTGCATAGCCATACGGAGCTTCAAAGAGTTTGCCAAACGGATGTAGCTATCCATTGACCAGTCGCCAGTAAACATAGCACGGCTGGTAGTACAGTAACGGCTCATCACCTTTTGCATTTCTTTCTTGTATTCCTTAGAACGATTTGCTTCGTAGTGCTTCAGACATGCTACGATAGTGTCGAGGTTTTCCTTTACACCATAATAGATAGTCTTGAGGTCGTTGTATTCAACTGGTTCTTCTGAGTTCAACTTATCTTCCAAGTAAGTGTAGGGACCAGAGAGGTCGGCACGTTCTTGAGCAGATACGCAGTAGTAAAGAAGGTTGATCGCCTTGAATTCAGGAATAGTGTCGATGATAGGGTGGTTGAGCAATGGCATCAACGCATTCTTCACCATTGTGTATGAACCAAGGGGGTCGCCGTTGAATTCTTCAGATACGTTGTAAGCAGAAGTCAAAGTACCATACATGAAGTCCTTGTGGTGAACGACCATGTATTGTGCGTAAGCGTCGGGGCCGAGGCTGAACTGACGTTGGTAAGCGTGTGCGCCTGGCACGTCGCCATTCTTAGCACCGCGCAAACAGTATTGTCCAGTAAGGCTGTTACCCAACATTTTCATCTTGTTGAGTGTATCAATAGCGTGCTTCAATTCTGTCACTGGGATGTCACGAAGGTAGTCTATTGAGTCTACGTTGCCGTGATAAACGGTTGCATCGACGGTTGTCTGACCTGCGCCCAATTCTGCTCCTGGATCATCAAAATCCAAACAAGATTGTACGCCCAAAGCGGTCACAGCCATCATACCTGCAAATAAGAATTTTTTCATAATAATCTTGTTTTAGGTATTTAGTGATTCATCCTGGCAAGTGTGCGAGAGAACGAGGATTTTCGCCGCTCGCCACTTGCTATGATGTTTAACTAAAATCTGCTTTAGAAATTAAGTTTGAGGTTAACACCGAAGGAACGAGTTGATGGCATGTTGAACATGTCGATACCGCCCAAACCATTTGCTGTAGATACAGAGATATCTGGGTCAACTGGAGCCTTCTTGTAGATGAAGAAGAGGTTACGTCCGATAGCAGAGATGCTGAGGTTCTTGCCTTCGCCGAGGAGGTTGCGGAATGTGTAACCCAAAGAGAGTTCGCGCAAACGGAAGTTTGTACCATCGTAGATGTAGTTAGAAGCATCGCTGCTACCTACTGTAGAGTAGTAGTCTTCTACAGATACGAGGTCGCGACCATCGTTGATATACATTGCATGACGACCATCCGCAGTATAGAGGTTGTTTGCTTCAGCAGCTTCACGAGCTTCGCCAGTACGCTTAGATACACCGAAGCGATCGAGATATGCTTCTGTCAAAGAAATCACCTTACCACCGATACGACCATTGATCAATACATAGAGGTTGAAATCCTTATAGCGGAAGTTGTTTGACCAAGAGAGTTGAACCTTTGAGTTCAAGTTACCAGCATATTTGCCGAACTTCTTACCCTTTTCAGCCTTCACCTTACCAGCTTGAGTGATAAACATCAAGTTACCGTTGATAGCGGGCTTACCTGTACCTTCTGCGATATAGATATCACCAGCCTTGTGGAAATTACCATTTGCATCTGTACAGTCTTCTTTCCAACGAGCGAAGTCTGTCACGTAGATATCACCGTAAGCGTCGCCTTCGTTGTAGCGTACTTGTACCTTACCACTTGCGATACTTTGTACCATTTCCTTGCTTTGACCGTACTTGTCAGTATAAGTCTTTTCGATCTTGTTGTGGTTGTAAGAGAAGTTCACACCAGTCTTCCAACCCCAGTCGCGGTTGATAGTCCAGTTGTAACCTACAGACAATTCCACACCTTGGTTGCGGATAACACCTGAGTTGACAGGTTGAGTCTTACCATTCAAACCTGCAATATTAAGATAAGAGTTGTGCATTGCAGAGTTGTAGTAAGTCACGTCGAGGTTCAACGCATTGTGGAAGAATTGTGACTCGATACCAGTTTCGAAAGACTTAGTCTTTTCAGGAACAGGAATAAATGAGTTGTAAGAACTTGTAGTAGTAGAACCAGTCACGTAGTTTTCGCTTACAGCGTTGAAGACTGCGTTAGGAATAGAGTTACCTACTTCTGAGTAACTCAAACGATACTTCAAGTAGCATACGTCGTTCAATGGTTCAATCAAAGAAGAAAGGATAGCGTTAGCACCGAAGCCGAAGTAGCCATAGTTGTCGTTGATACCGAGGTATTCGAATTGCTTGAATGCGCGGTACCAGTCACGACGGTAAGATCCGTCTACGTATACCATATCCTTCCAACCGATTTGTGCAGTAAAGAGGGCTGCTTGGTCCCAGTTACTGCTCTTACCCTTGCTGGTCACACCATTGCCACCACCATTAGGATAGAAGTGGTTCACTTGTGTAGAGATACCAGTTTGGATACCGTTTTGCCAGATAGGAATAGTAGCACTACCGAGGTAAGTACTGTGAGACTGACCCTTGAGTACGTGACCAACATAACCAGCAGTAGCAGATACGCTCCAGTCATTGAAAGTCTTGTTATAGCTCAACAAGTAGTCGGTATAGATTTCGTTTGTGCGGCTGTTGCCCAAGCTGTATGTACCATAGCGATACATATCCGATGGACCCCAAGTAGTTGCGTAGCGACGGCTTTCTTCGTTGAAACGAGTGTGGTCGATAGAAACACGTGCTTGGAAGCTCAAGCCGTCATAGATATCGATGCGGCCTTGGAACTTACCAGAGAAGCGGTCTTCGCGTTGTGCACTACCGTTTTGATTTGCCAACCAGTATGGGTTGTTACGCATTGCATCTTGGTACACCCAGTTTTGCATTACGCCATTGAGTTCTGCACGGCCATATACTATTCCATATTCACCAGTCAATGGGTTTACTGCATAGTAGCGGTCGCCACCTTGTTGACCAATCACATCTCCCCATTCGTCGAGGATGTTAGTGTAGCCACTTGACATCCAAGTACCGTTAGCGAGAGCATAGTTATTTTTGTAATAGCCCAATTCTACGTCACGAGGCATAGTATAGAGGTCGTAGATAGGGTTACCGCAAGTACCACCAGACACACGGTTGTTGGTCTTAGCTTGCAAGTAGTCTGCGCTCACGTCGATGTGTACGCGATCCCACAACTTGTAGCTTTGACGGAATGCGAATGTGTTACGGTTGTAGCGGTTTGACTCGATCATACCGAGTGAGTGAGAGTTAGAGAAAGATACGTATGATTGTACCTTTTCAGTACCACCCGATACAGAAACTGAGTTGTTTGAGTTTACACCAGTGCGGAAGAAGTTTGCTACGTCATCTTCAGCATAGTTGCGCAGGTGAAGTTGATTCACTGAACCAGCCTTATATTGTTGGTCAGAACTCAACACGTCGAGTGTGTAAGTGCCGTTGCCAGACAATTTATTACCCCAGCTGTCAGAACCGAATACGAGGTTGCCCAATGCATTAGTGCGCGCACCACCGTAAGTGTTTTGCAATTCAGGAGTGAGGAGTGGTGCATCGAAGGTCACGTTAGAGTTAACAGTTACACCAATTTTACCTTCCTTACCTTTCTTAGTTGTAATCATCACAACACCGTTGGCAGCAGCCGAACCGTAAAGTGCAGCAGCGTTCGCACCCTTCAACACGTTCATTGATTCGATGTCGTCAGGGTTGATCATTGACAAGGGGTCAGAACCTTCCGCAGTAGAAGTATTCACCAATGCTGCCACGTCGCCGATCTGGCCACGAGTGCTGTTGGTCATAGGAATACCATCCACTACGATCAGAGGTTGGTTGTTACCCAAGATAGATTTGTTACCACGGAGGACGATCTTAGATGCACCACCGGCACCACCCGCAGATGGAGTAATAGTTACACCAGAGATTTTACCTTCGATTGAGTTAACAAGGTTGGCATCTTGAACTTTCATCAGTTCGTCTGCCTTGATTTGTTGTGTAGCGTATGTGAGCGATTTTTCTTTTCTCACGATACCCATAGCTGTAACCACAGCTTCGTTGAGTACATTACCTTCTTCTTCGAGAGCGAAAGTCATTGTACCACCAGTCCACTTCAGATCTTGGCGCTTGTATCCGATCAAAGATACACGTACGGTTGCACCAGCATTCACTCCTTTCAGGGTGAAAGCACCATTCTCATCAGTAGTTGTAGTAGACTTACCACCTACAACGAATACTACGGCACCCATCAAGGGTTCGCCATCGGTAGATTTAACTACACCTTTCAGCACGCCTGCTTGTTGGACGATGCTTGTTTCTGCCCACGCATTAGAGGGCACCATTGACAATGGCACTCCCAAAAGTGAAGCAGTCAGTAAAGAAAATCCTACAGTTTTTATTTGCTTCATAAATTTATGATTTAAGGATGTCTGTGCAAAAATACGAAATACATTGTACTCACCAAGCATTTTTATACAAAAATTATATGTGGCTTGCACACTTTTTACCTGATTGTGTGGATTTGTCCTTTTTTTCTGTATTGGGTGCATTTATCTTTATTTTCACGCCAGTAGCCTGTCACATCTTTCGGCATTTGCGAGAAGGGAATTTGGAACCGAAGAAAGTGGTGGCGAAAAAAGGTTAGACCTTGTTAAAAAAAACCTTAACTTTTTTTCAACGAGACGTCGCGAAATTTTCACAAGGTCTTATCTTTTTTGAGAGAGGATATACTATTTCGTGTCTAACTGTTTGGCGGTAGGCAGTACAAGAAACCAAAAACCGCCCGCGTCACAGAGACACGAGCGGTTGATATTATTCATTTGTATTTCCTTGGAATATCAGAAGAGCACCTTCTTGCCATCTTCTGTCACATAGATACCCTTGCCAGGTTTCACTACGCGACGTCCGTTCAGGTCGTACAGCTTCACGTTCTTCTTCACGGTTTCCACGCCATCGACACTGGTTTCGATGCTGCCTTCGAAGCTCAACGTGTAACTATCCACGCTTGCATTGCCTACGTAGTAAGCCGAGTTCGCCCAGATGCTGGTGCCGGTGTTCTTCACCATCTTGTCGCCATCTTGTACGAACACGTTGCCGCTGACGTTGTCAAACTTGAGCGTACCCTTCCAACCTTCGATCACGTCGAGTGCTGCCGAGTTGGCTGGATAAACGACTTCGAGCGCATATTGACCAGCCTCTGCAGTCAAGACTACAGGCGTATTTGCTGGCACGAGGCCTGTCTCTACTTCTTCGAGCAGGAGTGCATCGACGCCATTCACTTGTGTAGCTTGTGCGGGAACGTATGCTGTCACGCCGTCCACCACTTGTACAGCGAAGGGGAGGTGGAGTGTAGCCAGTCCGCTTTCGCCTACGGTCACGGGGTAAGTGGTCACGGGTTCGATATACCACAACGAAGCCGGAGCATTTGATGTCCAGGGCACGAGACGTGTATTGTCGCCTGCCAGGTGCAGACCTGGATTCGAACCAGTCTTGTTCACACAGTTCACTTGACACTTGCCGTCACCCGAGGTGACGATGCTCCACACACCAGCGTCGGTTGGTGCAACGTGCAACGAGGGTTGTGTCTCGTTGGCGCCGAGCTTGCCCAAATACAAGCCGAAGTTGCCGTTGTACAGATAGTATTGTCCAGCTGTACCAGTAGCAGCAAATTGGAACATTTGGTCTGCGTCAGCATTGTCGGCTACCTTTGCAGTGAAGCGTGTTGCTTCGGGTGTCATATAGAGTGTAGCGCTGGCACGTTCAGTATTGCGCAGGCGATACCAGTGACCGGGCTCTACCTGGATCGTAGGCACAGTGGTGAGCATCTTGTTGATGGCTTCGTAGGCTTGGCGCGAAGGATTTGCCTTGTAGTCTTCGATAGCCTGATTGATAGCTTCTACGGCTTCGGGCAAATAGCCACCTACGTATGTACCAGCCTCTACCTTGCGTGCGTCGATACCGTTGATCACCACGTCGCTTGCCAACGAGGTCGCATCGTATGTATATGCGCCATCGGTGATATCTTCGATGGTGTAGTTCTTGTAGACGATAGTGTATCCACCGCGTGAAGTGTTGCAGTGGGTTTCTTCTTCGAAGAGGAAGGCTACGGTATTGTCGGCCTGCCAGCACATAGTCGAGTAAGCCGAACCGAGGTAGCTGGCTTGATGACGACCGTCCCAATCCTTGGCAATATTTTCGGGAGAAGAGAAGTCTGCCAGGCTTTCCAGTGCCTTGTAGTAAATACCTACATTAGCACGGCCGCTACCGAAGGGCACTGATTGCAACATCATATACATCTTCTTGTCATCTTCCAGGCGGCGCACGGGTACGAACATGATTTCGCCATTCGTACTGTTGCTCACTGCTGTTGTACCATTGTTGCTTGAATTAGACCAAGCAGCATTGCCCCAACTACCTTCGCCTTTCGCCGCATCGGTATACCTATATATATTATATATACGACCGCCGCTTGTACGCGAGCTGACCAGAACGCTACCATCTGGCAATTCGTCTGCCTTGGGTTCATCGCCGCCGCTAGGGATAGGACTGTTTTCTACACCGCCGAGCACCTTCCATGTGCCACCAAAGTC
>ERZ808026.332-NODE-332-length-10364-cov-4.698163_pt1 | contig 10364 bp, 9 predicted proteins | sample MGYA00380182_ERZ808026 | MGnify/ENA primary metagenome ERZ808026 (study PRJEB31490, sample SAMN06133376) | cow dung metagenome | isolation source: H9 | host: cow | place: China: Chengdu | collected 2015-05 ... | reverse complement strand
TTTCATATAATTTATCTCATTAGAAGGTTCCATACATATACCTCATTTATTTTTTATTTATAGATAGTATTGCTTTTTTTAAAAGAAATATGTGTATTTCAACTTATTTTGGACAAACTAGCATTGAGATATTCTCAAAATATAAGAAGAAAAGGAGTAATTACTATGTCAATGATTAACAAAGAAATAGCAGATTTCAGAACCTATGCATTTCATAATAAGGAATTTAAGATGGTATCTAGGGAAGATATTTTGGGGAAATGGAGTGTGTTCTTTTTCTACCCAGCAGATTTTACTTTCATATGTCCAACAGAATTGGAGGATTTGGCAGAAAAGTATAAGAAGTTTAGAGAAATCGGATGCGAAATCTATTCCGTATCCACAGATACACACTTCGTACACAAGGCATGGCACGATGCTTCTGAAAGCATCCGCAAGATCAACTATCCGATGTTGGCCGACCCGACAGGTGTTCTCAGCCGTGGCTTCGGTGTGATGATTGAAGAAGATGGTATGGCTTATCGCGGTACTTTCCTCGTAAATCCGGAAGGTAAGATCAAGATTGCTGAAATCCAAGACAATAGCATCGGTCGTAATGCAGACGAATTGGTACGCAAGGTAGAAGCGGCTCTCTTCGTAGCTAATCATCCGGGTGAAGTATGTCCGGCTAAGTGGAAGCAAGGTGCTGAAACATTGAAACCAAGTATCGATCTCGTAGGTAAAATCTAAATGAACGCTTTTCTGTCATTCAGAGCGTAGCGAAGAATCTCGATTACATAATACGTGGATGTCTTCGAGATTCTTCCTCCCTACGGTCGTCTGAATGACATTTTAGAAATCATTAAAACTCAATCAACATGTTAGACACTTCTATCCTCCAACAAGTAACTGAAATCTTCCGCAATCTGGAAGCCGATTATACATTCCGTATCAGCTATTCTCCTCTGCGTGAGGAAAGCAGTCAGCTGATAGAGTTTCTCAACGATTTTGCAAGCACTTCTGCCCGTCTGAATGTCGAAAAGCAGGAAGCCGAAGGTGATGCATTGGCCTTTTCTCTCCTGAAGAATGGAGAAGATACAGGCATTGCTTTCCGTGGAATCCCTAATGGACATGAGTTCACTTCGCTTTTGCTGGCTGTACTCAATGCCGATGGTAAAGGAAAGAACTTGCCTGATGAAGGCATTGCACAACGTGTACGCTCACTGAGTGGCGACATTCATTTGCAGACTTATGTATCGCTTACATGTACCAACTGTCCGGATGTGGTACAGACATTGAATATCTTTGCTTTGTTGAATCCAAACATCCGTCACGAAATGGTAGACGGAGCACTTTTCCAAAGTGAAGTGGATGCAAAAGGGGTACAAGCGGTGCCAGCGGTCTTTGCAGATGGCAAACTGATTCATGTGGGACGTGGATCGTTGGGTGAATTGTTGGAGAAATTGGAAGAGGTTTATCCGTCTTGTCCAATGGATGAAAATGGCGGAAATGCCCCCATTCATCGAAGTTTTGACGTGTTAGTCTTGGGTGGAGGTCCTGCTGGAGCATCGGCTGCTATCTACTCGGCTCGTAAGGGTTTGAAGGTGGCTATGGTGGCTGAACGAATCGGTGGACAAGTAAAGGAAACGGTGGGTATCGAGAACTTGATTTCTGTACCTTATACAACAGGTAGTCAGTTAGCTGATAATCTTCGTACGCACTTGACTCATTATCCAATCGAGTTATTCGAGAATCGCCGTGTTGAGTCTGTAGATTGGTCGGGTAAGGAAAGACAAGTAACCGTGAAGGGCGGTGAAGTATTCAGTGCGCCGGCAGTAATCATTGCTACAGGAGCAGGTTGGAGACGTTTGAATGTACCAGGTGAAGCGGAATACATCGGTCGTGGAGTAGCTTTCTGTCCGCATTGCGACGGTCCTTTCTATGCTGGAAAGGAAGTAGCCGTAGTGGGTGGTGGTAACTCGGGAATCGAAGCAGCTATTGACTTGGCTGGTATCTGTAAGAAGGTAACCGTTATCGAATTTATGGATACGCTGAAGGCTGACCAAGTTCTTCAAGACAAGGCAAGAAGTCTTCCGAATGTAGAAATCTTCACTTCAACACAAACCGTGGAGGTAAAAGGAAATGGCGAGAAGGTAACAGCTCTCCAATTGAAGAACCGCACAACTGGTGAAGAACATGAACTTCCTTTGGACGGTGTATTCGTACAAATTGGATTGAGTGCCAATAGTAAACCTTTCCAGGGAGAATTGGAAATGACCCGTATCGGTGAAATCGTGATTGACTCGCACTGCCGTACCAATGTACCGGGTGTTTATGCCGCTGGGGATGTTTCTTCGGTACCTTATAAGCAGATTATCATCGCCATGGGCGAAGGAGCCAAGGCGGCTCTCTCCGCATTCGACGATAGAGTGAGAGGTGTGATTTAATGTTTCAATGCTTCTGCAATCCGAATCATCTCTTTTACCCAATCATAACTTAACGGATTGATAGAAACGATATTTACGCCCAATTCATTCGCAATGAGTTGGGCATTTCTTTGGTCGAACTCTTGTTGCACGAAGATGGTATGGACATTTTCGTTTCTACATGTTTCTATCAAAGCTTTCAATTGGGCAGGAGAAGGTTCTTTGCCTCCTTCTTCTATACTGACCTGTTTCAAGCCATAATCACGGGCGAAATAACTCAAAGCCGGATGATAAATCAAGAAAGTACTATCGGCATTTTCTAACAATGTGCGGACGTTTGCATCGGTTTGTCGAATGGTTTGCTTCAAAACATCGAGGCGTTTTCGATAATCTTCCTGATGGGTAGAATCCAGTTCACATAGTGCTTGATAAATGTTGTCGGCTATAATCAATGCGTTTTGGGTAGAGTTCCAGACATGAGGTTCTACACCTCCTTCATGGAAATGGTCTCCGTGCCAATGTCCTTTATCGCGTATTAAATCAATGCCTTTGGAAGTATCGTAGACTTTCATGTTAGGGCAATTGGCTTCCAATTTCTTCATCCAGGCTTGTTCAAAGCCAATATATCCGATGCGGAAATATGCTTGGCTTTTGCTGAGATTGACCAATTGTTGAGGAGTCGGGTCATAACTTTCCGGGCTGCTTCCCTTGGGAACCATGCTTACTACCTCATAGTTATCTCCAGCAATGGCTTCGGTGAAATAGCGGAGAGGTTCAAGTGTTACGGTAAGGATAGGCTTCTCGCTTTTCTGTGTTGTGTTTCCGCAAGCACTCAATATAAATAAGGTAAGAATGTAAATCAGCTTTCTCATAACTCATAACTTATAACTTATTCGTGACATTTCAATACCCGATGTGGGAACGTTCCATGTCCCAACATTTCAATGGGACAACCGAAATGTTCTTCTAGCCATTCGGTCGGCACTTCGGTGTGAGGATGATAATGCACCGTTTCGTTGACACAAGCAATGGTCTTGACATTCTTCAGAACGGTACCAATGTCGTGGCTAACTAAGATGATAGCTCTTTCTTTGTTGATATCTTCTAACAAAGAATAAAGTTTGGCTTCAAAACGCTTGTCTATGTAGGTATTCGGTTCGTCCAATATGATGACTTCCGGATTGGAAACCAAAGCACGTCCAAGTAATGCCCGTTGGAGTTGTCCTCCACTCAATTCGCCGATAGCCCGTTTATCCATTCCTTCCAATCCCATTCGCACAATCATCTGACGAACGAGTTCGTGTTGCTCGTTGCTATATCTTCGGAAGATAGACTTTTGTTTACTTAATCCGGAAAGGATCACTTCATAAACAGATATGGGGAATTTCTTGTCTATGTTGTTGTACTGTGGAAGGTATCCCATGTTGATTTCAGGAACTTCCTTTCCCTCTTTATAGAAACGTATTTTCCCTTTTTGCGGTTGATGTAATCCCAAAATACTCTTGATAAGTGTCGTTTTTCCTCCTCCATTAGGGCCAATGATGCCTAAGAAATCCCGTTCGTAGACAGACAAGTTGACATTTCTGAGAACGGTTTTCTCATCATAGGCAGCATAAAGCTCAGCTATTTGGATAATCGGATGAGTCATAATCAATTTGTTTTGGTTGCTCGTAATATCTCTCTTTTTCCTCCCGGAGGGCCTGGTAAGCGTTCTACCATGAATCCGGAAGCTTGCAACATTCTGCGTACTACACCTTTGGCGCAATAAGTAGTTAGGATACCTCCTTCGTTCAAGGCATGGTACAAGGAATCAAATAAGGATTGATCCCACATTTCAGGTTGCTTTTCGGGTGCAAAAGCATCGAAGTAGATGATATCGTATTTTCCCTCAAAAGTGTATTGGGTAAAATCTCCTTCTATTTTATGTAAGGTAAATGAAGGAGATAAAGAAACGTCTTCTCCCCAAGGTGCCTGATGAATAGCAAAATAATCATCATCGTGCCCTTTGCCAATGAGTGAAGGATAATCAAGTGTACGGACAACTTCTTCTTGAAGCGGATAACGTTCAATACCTGTATAATGAATTTTTCGTCCGGTTTCTTCGGAGGCCAGGAAGGTTAGAAAACAATTCAAGCCTGTACCTAGTCCGATTTCCAGAATACGAGGAGAGGGTATTGTAGAATGTTTCAATCCCATGTCAATAAAGATGTGTTGGGATTCGGTCAATGCCCCTTTCACCGAATGATAGTGCTCATCCAATTCGGGTACATAAAGTGTATAACTTCCGTCGGCTGTCTGTTCTAGTTTCATCTTGCTTTTATTTAAAATAATTCGACTCCCCATGCCAACAAGGCGTACCTTAGTATTTTACCAATGGTCATGGCAAGTATCACGATTCCAATATTTGCACGCATCATCCCTAGTACAATGGAAATGGCGCTTCCTAAAATAGGAAGGAAGGCAAAGAAGGCCATCCATGCCCCTCGTCCTTGTACAAACCGTTCGGCGCGTTCTATTTTTTCTTTCTTGACGTGGAAATATTTCTCAATCCAAACCATGTTTCCCAAATGTCCCATCCAATAACAAGTCATACCTCCTGCTACATTACCGAGGGTAGCTGATATGGTGCAAAGCATTGGATCCAATCCCAAAGGACCGACACAAGCAATTAAAACGGCTTCAGAACTGAAAGGTACAACACTTCCCGCTACAAACGAGCCTATAAACAATCCTAAATATCCCCAATCAATTAGAAATTGAAGAATTGCATCCATAAATTAAATATCGTTAGAAGAATAATAGTTATAAAAGTAACAATGAAAAAGATACCAGAGAATCGATTTCGTGTTAAAGTAAATAAATGCCCACTTAGAAATGAGGCGCAGATTAATTCTATAACCATCAATTCACGCATATAGTTGGGTTGTAAGATACTCCAAAGAGTTACATATAAACCAACTATCACAAGGAAAGAGTGATAGATGCGTGTGCGGGTTTTGTCCATGTAGGACATTTGCCAATAATGGAAACCGCTGATGATTAACAATAGGGTTATGGTTCCCCATGAGGCTATTTCTGATGTAGTAAGATGCCCATAGTCTATCGGATAAAATAGAATCATTTCTTGCAATGGAGCAAGAAATAAAGGCATTTGGTCGAAATAGAAACAATATCCGAATAGGAACCAGTAAGGTGTTATGATGCCTAATAGGCTAGCTAATAAACTTTTTCCGCTTAAAGAACGGAATGGAATCATGCTTCCCCATAAAATGGGTGAGAAATAGATGAAAGGAGGAAAGATTAGACTTCCCAAGCTGATGAAGAAGAAAGCATGGTAAATGGGAATGGCCGGTGAACTGGATTCATAACTTCGGAATAATTGGTAAACACTTAGAAGAAAAGCCAATGGTACCAAGTTTTCCCATTCAAGCGGGTGAAGGAAGAACAAAGAAGTGGCTATCATCCAAAAGATACATACAGGCATGGTGGTACGTGTACGGATCAAGGTAAAGGCCGTGTTGATTTCAATCATCATGTAGCCGATGATCGCTGTTATTGCCAAATAAATGCAGTCTTTCCATTCCTGGAAAGTAATTCCCCAAAGTAACAGGCAGATAAGGATAACAACGGGAAGGGTAAACCTTCCCGTTGCCACTTGTATCTGAAACCTGTTTAGATTCATTTTCAGTTAATTAGAGGTCAAAACCAATGTCAGAACGGAAGTACTTCTTTTCGAAGTTGATCTTCTGTGCACCAGCAAATGATTGTGCCAAAGCTTCTTCCTTGTTGGCTCCGTAAGAACTTACAGCGATGACACGTCCACCGCTAGTCACTACTTGATTGTCTTTCAAAGCAGTTCCTGCGTGGAAGACAATGCTATCCTTCACTTCGTCCAAACCGCTGATAGCAAATCCCTTGTCGTATGCTTCCGGATAACCGCCTGATACGAGCATCACACAAACAGCAGCACGTTCATCGATTTCCAAAGTCTTTTCATTCAAGTTGCCTGCAGCTACTCCTTCGAAGAGTTCTACCAAGTCGCTCTTGATACGAAGCATTACACTTTCTGTTTCCGGGTCACCCATACGGACATTGTATTCGATTACCATTGGTTCACCCTTCACGTTGATCAAACCGAAGAAGATGAATCCCTTGTATTCAATGCCTTCAGTTGCCAAACCTTCTACGGTTGGACGGATAATGCGGTCTTCTACTTTCTGCATCCATTCCTTGGTTGCGAATGGTACTGGAGAGATACTACCCATACCACCGGTATTCAAGCCCTTATCGCCTTCACCGATACGCTTGTAGTCCTTGGCTTCTGGAAGAATCTTGTAGTTCTTACCGTCAGTCAATACGAATACAGAACATTCGATACCGCTCAAGAATTCTTCAATGACAACGGTAGCCGATGCGTTACCGAACATACCGCCAAGCATTTCCTTCAATTCCTTCTTGGCTTCTTCCAATGTCGGGAGAATCAATACACCCTTACCTGCACAAAGACCGTCTGCCTTCAATACGTATGGAGCTTCGAGTGTTTCGAGGAAGGCCAAACCTTCTTCCAAGTTTTCAGCAGTAATACTCTTGTAGCCTGCAGTCGGGATGTTGTGGCGCATCATGAATTCCTTTGCAAATTCCTTGCTACCTTCCAATACAGCACCTGTACGTGACGGACCAATTACAGGGATGTTCTTCAATGCTTCATCATTCTTGAAGAAATCGTATACACCCTTTACCAATGGGTCTTCCGGACCTACCACTACCATGTTGATACCGTTTTCCAAAACGAATGTTTTGATAGCTTCGAAATCGTCTGCCTTGATAGCTACGTTTTCGCCTACATTACGGGTACCTGCGTTACCTGGTGCGATGTACAATTTTTCGATTTTCGGGCTTTGGGCAATCTTCCAAGCCAAGGCGTGTTCACGTCCGCCTGAACCTAATAGTAACAGTTTCATATCTTACTCTTTAATTTATTTCAAAAAGTCTTCAAAATAGCGGGTGATGCGTTCATGCAAATGGATGCGGTCACGTCCCGCCATGTTGTGGCCGTCTCCAGGGTAAATGAAATAATCAGGATGAGTACCTGCATCAATACATGCACGGAGGAAGGCGATACTGTGTTGAGGCACACATACAGGGTCATTCGCTCCGATGATGATTTGCAAACGTCCCTTCAAATCACCGGCACGTTGAGTCAAATCGGAATTCTTATAACCTTCCGGATTATCCTGTGGAGTGTCCATATAGCGTTCACCATACATTACTTCGTACATTTTCCAGTCGATAACCGGACCACCGGCTACACCTACCTTAAAGGTATCGTTGTAAGTCAACATCAAGTTGGTAGTCATGAATCCACCAAAACTCCAACCATGTACACCGATGCGGTTTGCATCTACATAACCCAAAGACTTCAAGAGTTCTACACCCTTCATTTGGTCTTTCATTTCTTCTACACCCAATTGGCGGTGTGTTACGTTCTCGAATTCCAAACCACGGTTAGAGCTACCACGGTTGTCTACGGTCAACATGACATATCCCTTCTGAGCCATATAGAGATCCCAACCACGAACACCATAATTATAAGTGTCTGTGATGTTTTGTGCGTGAGGACCGCCATACACATAAATAATGGCTGGATACTTCTTGCTTGCATCGAAATCTACTGGCTTTACCAAACGGTAATACAAATCAGTCTTGCCATCAGCAGCCTTGATAGTACCCAACGTGATTTCCGGCATGTTGTAAGCTTCCATTGGATGCTCTGCATTCAAGAGATTGATTTCCTTACCCTTACCGGTTGTTGGAAGTACGCTGATATTACGTGCTACGTTGTGTGCGGTATAGCTGTCAATCACATATTTTCCACTTTGAGACAATTGTACACGATGTGTACCTTCACCGGCACCAATCAAACGACGCTTGCCGTTCTTTACGTTTACAGCATAAGCATTGCTCTGTAATGGAGAGATTTCAGTACTCATGATGATGACTTCCTTGGCCTTTTCATTGAAACCAACGATGCCCTTCACAATCCATTCACCCTTAGTCAACTGCTTGTGGCTAATTCCCATTTCTTCATCCATGTCAAAGAGATACAAGTGGTTGTATCCGTCACGTTGGCTCTGATAGATGAACTTTTGGTCGTCCCATGGTAAGAAGATAATCGGGTTCTGTGGTTCTACATACTTTGGATGACGTTCTTCGTACAACATGGCTTCCTTTTCGCCTGTAGTTGCGTTGTAACGTACCAACTGAGAATGATTCTGATCACGGTTCAACTCGATTACGTAAATACTCTTTTCGTCTGGACTCCAGCTAACGTTGGTGAAATAGCGGTCAGTTGGGTCACCGGCCTTCAAGTAAATAGTTTCCTTGGTCGCAGGATTGAATACACCGATAGTCACCTTGTGGCTAGTCATACCTGCCATTGGATACTTGTCCGGTTCGAGTGTCGCGATGCGAGTCGAAGTGTTGACTTGCGGATAATCGGTTACCATGCTTTGGTCCATGCGGTAGAATGCCAACAAGTTTCCCTTTGGGCTCCAGAAAATACCACCATTGATACCAAATTCGTTTCTATGAACGCTTTGGCCACAGAGTACACCGTCTGGTTCGTCAGTCACTTGAATAGCTTCCCCTTCATTAGGTAATACATAAAGATTATTGTCAATAGTATAAGCTAATGCGCGACTATTCTGATTCCAGTCTTGATTGGCTGCTTTTGCAGGTACTGCTTGATTCCAAATGATTTCTTTCGTATCCAAATCCATCAATACACGATGTTGGCGAGTACTGAGGAGTAACCATTTCTGTTCGTATGGCATGGAGATGCTGTAGAAATGATGAATCTTGCCCAAATCCTTACCAGCAAGGAGGTCGTTAACTTCTTGGAGTGTTACCAATGTTTCTTCCTTGCCATTAGCTGGATTGAAAGCCTTTAATTCTTCAATTTCTCCCTTCAGCATGAGATCACCCCACCAACGAAGTCCTTGGATATTCTTCGGTTGAAGATTGAAATAGTTGTTTCCTCCCGGCATCAAGTCTTCGAGTGTGAAGCTTTTCTTGTCTTGAGCCATCATCACGGATGTTGTCATAAGGATGATTGCTAATAGATTAAGTATTCTTTTCATACGTATATTTATTCTTGATTGTTTTTTCGGTCAAATTTGCGAGGACCTTTGAAATCCTTTTTGCCTTCAAATCGGCGATCTTCTCTTTTTCCTTCAAAGCGTTTTCCTTCAAACTTGCGTTCACCTTCGAAACGACGTTCGCGTCTTCCTTCGTCACGTTTGCCGTCGAATCGACGTTCTCCACGTCTTTCATCGAACTTACGTCCGCCTTCCGATTTACGTTCACCGTTTTTACGAGGACGGAAGTCATCACGCTTCGGCTTGAATTCCTTACCATCGTTTTCTTGACGGAAAGCCTTGTATTTACCGTCAAATAATTGGTATTTGCGGAATTGACATTCCAAAGCACCGTTGTAGAGTTCTACCTTGATAGAAGGCTTCAAACCAATCTGGTCGAAACATTCATCGCGATAACTCAAAATCCATGCATCGTTTCCGGCAAAAGCATGTTTCAAACGCTCACCAATCATCTTGTACAAGCCCAAAAGGTCTTCTGTCGAGATACGTTCACCGTATGGAGGGTTGGTGATGATGATGCTCTTTTCCTTCGGTTGCTCGAATTGTTGGAATGGTTGGAGTTTCAAGACGATTTCCTTGCTAAGACCAGCCGCTTTCACATTGTGAGTAGCGATTTCGTTGGCCTTTGGATTATTGTCATAACCATAAATCTTATGGTTGAATTCACGTTCTTGCGATTCATCATTATAAATGGAATCGAACAAATCCTGGTCGAAGTCTACCCATTTCTCAAAAGCAAATTCCTTGCGGAAGACGCCAGGAGCAATGTTTCGTGCAATGAGAGCCGCTTCAATAGGAATTG
>ERZ808026.331-NODE-331-length-10367-cov-3.674150_pt1 | contig 10367 bp, 11 predicted proteins | sample MGYA00380182_ERZ808026 | MGnify/ENA primary metagenome ERZ808026 (study PRJEB31490, sample SAMN06133376) | cow dung metagenome | isolation source: H9 | host: cow | place: China: Chengdu | collected 2015-05 ... | reverse complement strand
TATGACTTTGCTATTTTTGCACACCTCACTAATATCATCATAGTATTTGCAATTTAAGCACATTCTTTTATATTCAACACAATTACATTCATTGCCTATTTCTTCATAAGTACTTGAACCTCTTTGATGACCACACCAATCATATCCATCACTACTACGAACTTTATAAGTTATAGTTTTTCCACATAACTTACAAATTCTTGTTTTTGTATAAGTTTCTTCCATAACTTTATTACATTATTTAATATTTTAATGCTATTTGTGCTAAGACCATGACTTGGAGATTGGGAATTTTATTTACAATGTTATCAGCAAGAGGTGAAGTCATTGATGATTATACAGTGCAAGATACAACAAAATTAATTCGTCTTGTTTTCCCTCAGACAGATGCATTTAAATTTCAACAACCAACGTATCCAACATTTGAAAAATTAGTAACATCGGTTAGTGGTAACAGTATGGAACAATTTAATAATAAAATAACGAAAGCTTTAGATGTATTTGATGAATAGAAGGTGATAATAGTGGGATTTTTATTAGGAATTATAACGGGATTAGTTGTGGCTATCTGGTTAACAAAACTATTATGTAAAAGTTCTTTAGGTAGAACAATTGGTGCTATTCTGGGAATAATAAGTTTTAAATATGTTATAAATGCTGGTACCATTATAAGAGGCAGGGAAGAAACTTTCCTTTGGGAATGTATGGAACTTTTCTTGGAATCGTTTTTATTTATATTTGGAATATGCGGCATTATTTTAGGAATATTGCAAATTATTGCAATAATTGCTGAAATACCGATTCCTAAGTCGATTGTAAATTTGATTAAAGTGATTGTTACAGTTATTTCATTTATAATCGCAATTGCTTGTATCGGGACGGGGGTCTTATCACCGGTAGGACATGCTTTGGCGCAGGGGATAAAGGCCCTTTGGAGAAATAATGGAGAACCATAATATTTTTTCAGATAAATTGTAACAATGTGAGAGATTTTTTCAGAAAGGAATGAGGTGGAGCAGTATGGAACTTTTACTCCTGATTTTATTTATTGTGCTTATTATGGGGTGTTTTAGCAAAGATGAAAAAGCCAGAACTAGTTCACAACAACAATTATCAAAAGAACTTGGAAAAGCAATTAAAGACAAAATTAAAAGCGAAAACAAATCAGTAAATGCAGTTATAAAAGAATTTGTAGAAAAATACTGCCGATGGGCAGACTATTATTATGGAACAAAAGTTCTTGCATTGCAGGAACAGAAAAATTACGACTGCATTTTATGGAACAGCGGCTGTACTGCTTATGAAGCGCGCCCAATTCAGTGTTCAACATACCCTTTCTGGAGCTGGATGCTGGAAGACCGAAAAACCTGGGATGAATGTGCCGCAGAATGCCCTGGCATGAACAAAGGCCGTGTATGGAGCTTTGAAGAAATCCAAGAAAACCGCAAAAAATACGATGAAAACAAACCGCTCCACAAAGAAGATCTGGAAGACGAACTTAAATAGACTTAATGCAGCAGTGGTTAAGCTTGTTAAAACCACTGTAAACATTCTAGAACTGTGCGTACATAAATCCAGAGTCGCCAGAAGCAAAAGAAAATGACAGAATTACAAGAATAAGAGGAATGTAATAAGCAAGCCAGCGCAGTGCGATATTTTTTTTCTGTATTTCCTTGTAAACGTCAATTTTGTTTTCTTTATAAACGCTTACGACAAAAACAATTATGGTACTAACAGTCACAAGAATTATCTGAGATTCAAAATAGGAAATATGCCCAAAAATTGTTATCAGATAATCCCGGTTTAGTAAAAGCTTTAGCGAACCGAATTTTGTGAATGTATTTTTAAGAAAAATAAACGATTTTGACACATCAGCAATGGAGTCGAAATACCAGCCAATATTCACAATAAAAAAAGTACGCAGAATTCTAAAAAGATGCATTCCTCTGCTCTTTTCATTTATATGAAGAATCTGATTTAGTTTTGCAAATGCAGGACTTAGAATATCGCTGAATGCAATTACAAGTCCGTTATACAAGCCCCAGATTAAAAAATGCAGTTCAGGTCCATGCCACACACCAACCAGCACAAAAACTATTATGTTTGCAACACAAGCTGGCAGAACACGACCAAAATGTTTTCCAAAATGCACATTACACCATTTTCCAAAATCCTGCATTTTTTTTGTTAGTGCGATTGGATAGAATACATAATCCCTCATCCATGCGCCAAGACTTATGTGCCAGCGCTGCCAGAATTTTGCAAGGCTTGTAGAAAAATACGGCTGCTTAAAATTCGGCTGCATTTCCAGACCGAACAGTTCTGCAATTCCAAGCACCATGTCTATTCCACCAGAAAAATCTGCATATTGATAAACTGCATACATTAAAATTCCCGCAGCAATAATAACTCCAGGCATCTGAGTATTAGACGAATTCAAAACATCTGTAACGCGGGAATACAACAAATCTGCAATTGCATATTTTTTCATAGCACCAAACAGAATCAGCATCACCCCATGCTTGATTTTTTCAAAATCAAAACTGTGTGATTCCTGCATCTGTTTTCCAAGAAGATTGTAACGGTTTATTGGTCCCATAATAAGCTGGGGAAAAAACGAGATAAAAGCAAAATATTTTAAGAAATTCCGTTCATGCTGATATTTTGAATTGTAAACATCCATAAAATAGGCAATTGACTGAAACGTGTAGTAGGAAATTCCTAAAGGCAAAAGCAGCGTTTTAGAACCGATAAATACGTTTATATATTTAAGATATGCCAGAACTCCGACGTTTACAAAAAGCATTGCAACTAGAACCAGACGTTTCTGCACAAGTGTTTTCTGTTTTTCCGATTTAAAATCTTCTTTTGAAAGCTCCTGTTTTTTTGCCTTTAGTCTGTCATTCAGAGTTCCTGCAATGCGGGCTGCAAAAAAAGTAACAATAGAACTTAAGAAAATGAATGCAAAATTTTCGATTCCCGTAAAAGCATAAAAAACTGCGTTTGCCGCTAAAAGACAGCACCATTGAATTTTCTTTGGACAAAGATAGTAAAAAGCAAGAGAAATAATTAAAAATGCTGCAAAAGTATTAGAAAGCAAATTCATTTAAAATTCCTTAGAACGCAATGTAGCTTGAAACTACTTCATTATTCTGAACGCCGTTTACATAGCTTTTTATCATCAGTTGTCCAAAACCACTTTTTGGAAAAACAACTGTAGACTCCGAAGTTCTTTCGCCAAGAATTTCTGTATTTCCGTCAAAAACAGCACAAACGTCGTAAGTAATTTCTTCTGGGCTAACATTATTTGAAAGCGGAATAATTTCAAGAGATTTGTGATCTTCCGCAGTTATAAGCTGCAGTCCAAAAATGCGTTTTTTCTGGTTTTTCATTTTTTTTGAATACGACTGATAGAATGCATCTTCCCTGCTGATTTTGCCCGTAAAGAATTTGCAAAAGCTTTCTGTGAATTTCTGAACGCCAGACATATTCAAATGGTTGTCGTCGCTAAAATCCTTGTCTTCCAGATTAAGAAAATTCTCTTTACACAGATTAAAATCAAAATAATCGTAGCCATACTGAGCGGCAAACTGACGAACAAAATCAAAATATTCGTCGTAATTTCCTTTTGCATTCAGATAAAAATCTGTTACCGGCATGGAATACAAGACCAGCTCAATATCATTCTGTTGACAAATCCTAATAATTTCCGCTACAGAATTTTTCCATGTATCTGAAATTTCTGTCAGCTTAATCGGATCTTCTTTTTCTGTGGTGTAAATTGAACCATTTTCAAAAAAATCAGTATCAAGAACACAGCCTTTTCCTGCATAAAATGATTTCTTGTCGTTATATTCGTATTTAAAATATTTTCCAGAAACAACAGATTTAAATTTTGCCGCCACTTTTTTTGGATTCAAATCCATAAATTTATCTTTTCCAATAGGAAGCAAAGTGTTCAGATAATATTTCGGGCGGGACATATTCAGCATAAAATCATATTTGAGTTCTGGATCTTTAAGAAAATCCAGAACTATGTAAGAGGCTGTAAAACCATGACGATTTTGAATAGAAAAAGAAGTTGCAATATTGAAATCCAGCTCAAGAAAAACTTTTTCGATTTTATAAAGCTTTACGGCTTGTTTTAAAAGAACGCATGTTCCGTCTATCTGCTGGGCGGGAGTTCCCAGATTAAAAACACTTTTATTGAATACCTTGTCTGCAATCTGCGGATTAATTCCGTGAGATGTGTGAGATGCGCCAGAAAAAAGAAAATCAATTTTCTGCTGATTGTGAAATTCATGTCTCAAAACCCGTGCATAGGAATTTGAATCGTCCTTTAAAAAAAATGCCAGAATTCCACTGATTGCAAAAAAAACAATCAAAAAGCAGATTATTTTCAATAGAATACGGATTTTTGATGTCATAACCGGCAATTTTCTATCTTCTATTGAAGACTTTGAACCATTTTCCAGATTGCTTCCGCAGAATTAAAATTTTCTGGAATCAATTCTGCTGGTGAAATTTCAATATCAAATTTATCTTTCAATTCCTGAACAAGCTGAACAATATCAAAAGAATCCAAAATAGTATTATCAATAAGGCCAGTTTCTGTTGTAAAATCTACATCCGGCTTAATTTCGCTCAAAATGCTCAATACTTCGTCCATAAAAATGTCTCCAAATAAAATTGATGTTTTGGAATTTTACGAGTTTATGCTGAAAGTTTCAATAGGATTTCTTGCAACTGAATACTTTTCGTTTTCACAAAGTACAACTGCGGGCATAGGATGACTCAGGAAAAGATAAATTCCTTCTGTAATTGAGTAAGCACCGATATTTTTAAAAATCAGCAGATCCTCTGGCTCTGGATTCTTAAGCAAAAGCTCCCGCAGAACAACATCGGCAGTTGTGCAGAGAGAACCGCAGATTGTAAATTTTTGCAAATTCCCGTTTTTTGCGCCTTGATTTTTAATATGTTCCACAGGCGGCACTTTCATGCCCATCATCTGACCGTAATAATTAATGTGGTTTATGCCTCCGTCGATTATGCAATAGTTGCCGCTGGCGTTAGTTTTTATGTCCATTATTTTTGTAACGTAACTGCCACTGGTTGCTGCAATATAACGGCCAAGTTCGATTACATAATTAAAACTGCTGCCAGAAATCAGCTGAATAACCTGCTCAAAATCAGAAAAATTGCGTTTCTGGTCGTCCTTTGCAAAATAATCAAAACTAAGTCCTGGTCCATATTCAATTTCTGAAAAATCAAGATTGAATTTATCTTTAAGGCCGGCGCAATATTCTTCGATTTTTTTGATTTCCTCTGTAATTTTTGCGATTTTTTTCTGAGTGCCAGAAAAATAATGAATGCCGCGAATCTTTATAAAAGGGTTTTCAGCAACGTTCTGAACGCACCCGTCAATGTCGTTTTCGCTCATCCCAAACTGGTTGCCGCTTGTAAGGCGCAAAATAACATTCTGAATGTGACTTTCATCGGCAACATCCAGAAGATACTGGCAGTGCAAAGGAGATTCAAGCGTTATTGTGTGAACCTGCATTCTGTAAGCTCTTGCCACGTCTTCTTTTGTTTTGCACACACCAGAAAACACAATTTTTTCTGGATGAACGTTGTATTTTTCGCAAATAGAAAGTTCCCCTGGCGAACAGACTTCAAAAAGAATATCCTGATCCTTTAAAACTGAAACTAAAAAAGGATTAGCTTTTATTGCATAACACAGTTTTACATTGCAAGATTTTTTTGCAACCAACTGACTAAATCGTTCCTTTAATTCATCTGCATCAAAAATATAGAGGGGAGTTCCTGTTTTTTTTAAAATTTCATCAATCAGCTTTTTCTGCATCAATCATTTCCTTTAAAACATTTCTGTCAATTTTGCCGTTTTTGTTCAGCACAAACTCTTTTACAAACACAAATTCCGACGGAATCATAAAAACCGGAAGACTTTTTCGCAGAACGGCAACAATATCTTTAACTGCAAGTTCTGCTCCTGAATAAAAGGCAAAAATTTTATTTTCATGGAAAATGCAGCAGCATCTGGAAATTTCATTTATTGCCATCACTGCTCCTTCAATTTCAGAAAGCTCAATGCGATGACCATTCAGTTTAATCTGAAAATCCTTGCGGCCAATATAATACAAAAGGCCGTCCTTTCCGTATTTTGCCAGGTCACCAGTTCGATAAATTCGCTCAAAACCTGTTTTGTTCAAAGGATTTTGAACAAAAGACTCAGCCGTTTTTTCTGAATTGTTGTAATAACCAAGAGCAACGCAAGTGCCGCTTACGCAAAGCTCTCCGCTGATTTCAGCTTCTGAAACAAGCTTATCGTTTTCGTCCAGCAAAAAAACCCGTTCATTTGCAAAAGGAATTCCAATCGGAATCTGATAATCTTCTGGAACAGCTGAAGGAATTCGATGATACGTACAGTTGCAGGTGATTTCCGTTGGGCCATAAAGATTCACGTACTCTGCTTCTGGAATTGCCTGCTGCCAGAGACGTAAATGTTTTACCGGCATTACTTCGCCGCTGAACATAACTTTTCTGATTTTTGAAGGAACTTTATAAGAAAATCCGTTCAGCGTTGTAATCAGGCACAATGCAGAAACAGCCCAAATAATTGTGGAAATTTCCCTTTCTTCAAGATAATCAAGCAATTTTTGCGGAAAAGAAAAGAACATTTTTGGAATAAGATGAACTGATGCACCTGTAAAAACAGCAGAAAAAATGTCTTTTACTGAAACATCAAAATCAAAAGGAGCCTGATTTCCGATATTTTCATCAGCCTTTATGTCAAAAGTTTCAACAAAACTTTGAATGAAATCTATCACACTGCCATGAGAAACCGCAACTGCCTTTGGAGTTCCTGTTGAACCAGAAGTAAAATTCGCATAAACCGCGTCTGTGTCGATTATATTTTTGCGCCGTTTGCCAGTATAGTGTCCGCAATCAGATTCTAGTTCAGAAACGAAATGAGTACTGATATTGAATTTTTCCAGTTTTTTTGCAAACCGCGAATCCGCTATTATGTGGGAAACCTGCAAAGTTTCTATCATAGATTCAATTCTGGAATCTGGCAAAGATGACTCAAAAAAAGAATAGAAACATCCGGCATACAAAGCTGCAAAAAACAATTTTATTGTAGAAACAGATTTATCTGCCATAATCGGAACTGCTGAGCCTGGCAAAAAATATTTTTCAATTACAGTAGAGAGCTTTTTTGAAGACTCTACAAGCTCTTTCCAGGTGATGCTTTCAGTTACATCTGCAAAAGCTGTCTTTTCTGGATATTTTTCTGCAGTTTTTTCAAGATAATCAAGAACTGTGTAAAACATCATTTCCTCCACTTGTCATTCTGTGCATTGCCCGCAGGTAAACATAGGCAAGCTGTACTGTCATTATGCACCAGATTAATGGCTCGCAAACGATTACTCCCCATTTTCCAATTTTAGGAATTATCAGAATTGTAAAAAGAATTTTTCCTAAAAGCTCAATCACGCTGGAAATCAACGGCAGAACTTTATATTTCAACCCCTGAATTGAATTCCTAAGCACAATCAAAATGCCAAGAATCACATAGAACGGAATTCCAAAATACAAATATTTTGATGCATAATCAAGAATTTCCGGATTTTCTGAACCAGAAAGAAATCTTATTGCCGGCCTCACAAACAAAGTCATTGTGCACATAAGCAATACGGACCAAACCGCACAAATCAAAATTGAATACAATACGCCCCTTTTAATTCTTTCATATTTTTTTGCGCCAAAATTCTGGGAAACAAAGGTTGCGGAAAAAACACCAAAAGAAATCACTGGAATATTTAAAACGGAAAAAATCTTTCTTGCGGCAATGTGCCCTGCAATTATCATAACCCCCAGATTATTTATGGCAGACTGCAAAATCAGTGAACCGGAAGAAACAATAGCAACCATAAAGCCCATAGAAAATCCCTGGGCGAACAATGATTTGTATAATTCACAATCAAATCCTAAGTGCTTAGGTTTAAATACAAGAATTCTTGATTTTTTCAAAATGTACAATAAACATAAAACAGCAGAAATTGACTGAGCCAGAATCGTTGCGACAGCTGTTCCCCGTACACCCATCGAAAATTTTGTAATCAGAATTATGTCAAAAAGAATATTTAATATAGAAGAAATTATTAAAAAAATCAGTGGCATTACAGAGTTGCCGATTGCTCTTAGCAGAGAAGCAAAGAAATTGTATAAAAACAGAACTCCGCTAAAAACTCCGATAATAATTATGTAGGAATAAGCTTCATCTATAATTTCTGAAGGAGTTCCAAGCAGAACAAGAAGCTTCATCAAAAAAAGCCGCGACAACACAGTAATAAAAAAAATCATTGCCAGTGAAATTATGCAGGAAGCAGCAACCGTCCGCTTTAATTTTTCGTCGTCGCCTGAACCGTAGGCATTTGCGACGATAATTCCAAGTCCGTTACCAAAACCAGTTCCGAAACTTACAATCAATTCGTAGGCGGCAATACAGGAACCGATTGCAGCCAGAGATTCTTCCTTTAAAAAATGACCGACAATTAAAATATCAACAGTATTGTATAACTGCAAAAAAACGTAAGAAATCAGAATTGGCAAAGAAAAGTAAAAAAGAGATTTTAAGATTCCGCCATTTAAAAGATCAACTTGAGCAGCCGTTCTATTATTCATCAGTTTGCTCCATGCAAATTAAAAATCCAGAGTAAGATTGTCCCTGTTCATTTTTTCTAGGAGAATTTCATCAAAACAGTAATCCAAAGAAACAGGAACTTTTTTTACTTCATCAAAATTCAGATTATTAACGGCACAGTCAGCCTTTACATTATTCAAAACTTCAACAATTGCAAGATACGCATTATCAAACTCCTGTTTATCGGCCACAGAGCCCTGATAATTCATAAGCTTTTCACTTAAACATTTTTTTATTGCAATAAAATCGTTTAATGTCATAATTTCCCACTTGTTTTCTATTTTACTGAAATATTCTACAGTTTAGAAGAGAGCCGCACGATTTTATAAGAATGTTTGTAATTTTCAACAAACTTCAATAAATCAGAAAACATAATTGAAACGGTTGCCGTGTTTCGCATTGGGTGAATAAGAATTTTGTCATTGCAAAGCTCTTCATCAAGAATGAATTCTATTCTGGCAAGCCGGTCGTACATAATGCAGAACGGAGTAACTGAGCCTGGCGTTATGTGCAGATAATCTTCCAGCTCTGCGGGATTACAGAAACTAAGGCGTTTTGAATTTAGAATCTGCGCAATCTGCTTTAGGTCAGCTTTTTTATGAAGAGGAAGACTTACCAGCGCCATTTTGTTGTGTTTGTCTTTTACAAAAAGATTTTTTACCTCAGTACCCTGCAAATTAATTTGAACTTTTGCAGCATCTTCTTCGCAAAAAATCGGCTGGTGTTCCTGAATTTCATACGAAATGCTCAAATCCTGCAGAATCTGAAAAATATCTTTTTTAGGACGAGTATTTTTTTTACTTACGGAAATTCCGTCCCCAATTTCAAGGAATTCTGTATCAAATTCTTCGTTAAGTTTCAGAAAATCTATGAATTTCTTGATTTTTTTAATCAGTTTTTTTGTGCTGTAATTATGAGTTAGCGAAAGATCTTCAACCATGCCATGAAAAGAAAGATTATCTGCGATGATTGCGCCACCTTCCGCAAGATTTCCTTTAAAATGCTCAAAAAATTTTGTGTACTGAGCTTTTGCGGCATCAATAAAAATCAAATCGAATTCGTCCTTAAGATCAACTGTAAGAGCATCGCCAAGATATAAAGTAATGCGGTCCATAAGCTGGCACCCTGCAATATTTTTCACAGCCTGATGATACCGCTCAATATCGTTTTCAATAGTAGAAACGGAAATTTCTTCGTCCAGCTGGGCAAACCTGATAGCAGAATAGCCAACTGCTGTTCCAATTTCCAGAATGCGCTTTACGTTGTGCGTCTTAATGTAATCGCAAAGAAAATCAATTCCGCTGTCCTTCATAATTGGTACGGCTTCTTTCCTTGCATTTTTTTTAATTTCTATCAGCTGATCCATAGCATCATTCTATATTTTTTGCATAAAAAAAAATACTCCCACCAGTGTGAGAGCAGTTTCTTTGTACAATGGAAATTGATTAGTTTAGATTTAAAGTTTTTTTTGCAAAAAGAATCATAAAATTGATTTTGCAAAGAAATTATTTGATTATGAAAACACGGGAAGGAAGAAAAGAAGGAAGAAAGAGGCTGACAAAAACGGCTGTCCCAAAAGTAATGAGTGTAGCGCTCATTGAGCCCTTCGACAGGTGGTTCCTGAGCCTGTCGAAGGGCTCAG
>ERZ808026.330-NODE-330-length-10378-cov-3.505388_pt1 | contig 10378 bp, 9 predicted proteins | sample MGYA00380182_ERZ808026 | MGnify/ENA primary metagenome ERZ808026 (study PRJEB31490, sample SAMN06133376) | cow dung metagenome | isolation source: H9 | host: cow | place: China: Chengdu | collected 2015-05 ... | reverse complement strand
CCACAAAGCAGGATATGGAAAGCAGCAAAATCATGGATCGCCTTATTTGCGGGGATGTGGGATATGGTAAGACAGAAATCGCCATCCGTGCAGCATTCAAGGCAGTGCAGGAAAACAAGCAGGTGGTATATCTGGTGCCGACGACGATACTGGCACAGCAGCATTATAATACCTTTGTGCAGCGTATGAAGGAATTTCCGGTGCGGGTGGATCTGCTTTGCAGATTCAGAACTGCGGCCCAGCAGAAAAGTACACTGGAGGATCTGAAAAAGGGTCTGGTGGATATTGTCATCGGGACTCACAGAGTTCTTTCTAAAGATGTGCAGTTTAAGGATCTGGGGCTTCTGATCATTGATGAGGAACAGCGTTTTGGTGTGGCGCATAAGGAAAAGATCAAGAAATTAAAAGAAAATATTGATGTATTGACATTGACGGCTACGCCGATTCCAAGAACCCTTCATATGAGCCTGATCGGCATCAGAGATATGTGTGTGCTGGAAGAAGCACCACAGGATCGTCTGCCGATTCAGACCTATGTCATGGAATACGAAGATGAAATGGTTCGGGCGGCAATCCACAGGGAGCTTGCGCGAGGAGGACAGGTGTACTTTGTGTACAACAGAGTGAATACCATTGCCGACATGGCAGCACACATTGAAAAGCTGGTGCCGGAGGCAAATGTTGCCTTTGCTCACGGGCAGATGAGCGAAAAAGAGCTGGAAAAGAAAATGTATGAATTTATCTCCGGCGAGACAGATGTTTTGGTGTCCACAACCATCATTGAGACAGGCCTGGATATTTCCAATGTGAATACTATGATCATTCATGATGCGGATCAGCTGGGACTTTCCCAGTTATATCAGCTGCGAGGCCGTGTGGGGCGTTCCAACAGGACTGCCTATGCATTTTTAATGTATCGTCGAGGGAAATATTTATCAGAGATTGCGGAAAAGAGACTGCATGCCATCAGGGAATTTACAGATCTTGGCAGCGGATTTAAGATTGCCATGCGGGATCTGGAGATTCGCGGAGCAGGAAATCTGCTGGGAGCAGAACAGCACGGGCATATGCAGTCTGTGGGATATGACCTGTACTGCAAAATGCTCAATGAAGCGGTGAAGGAGTTAAAGGGAACTGCCAAGGCTGAGGATCAATTTGAAACCGTTCTTGACCTGGAGACAGATGCTTACATTCCAAACTCCTATATGAAAAATGAGACTCAGAAATTTGACATTTACAAGCGCATTGCCAGCCTTGAGAATGAGGAAGAATGCGAAGATATGTTAGAAGAGCTGACAGACCGTTTTGGAGACCCGCCAAAGGCGGTGATGAACCTGCTGGAGATCGCAAGGCTGAAGGCACAGGCTCATAGCCTTTATATTCGGGAGGTTTCCGGCAATCCGAACCGATTAAAGCTTACCATGTATGAAAAAGCCAATATTGTGGTAACGAAGATTCCAAAACTCATCGAGCGGTATCAGGGAGCACTGAAGTTTCAGGCAGCGGAAGCACCTTACTTCTTATATGAACGTAAAAATAATAAAAAGAATGAAATGACCGTATTAAAAACACTGGCCTATCTTTTGAATGATATGCAGTGTTTGCTGGAGGGAGAATAAGAAAAAAGTATGAATTTTCTTGAAAGTGGGTTGCCCTCCATCTGAAAAATCACTATAATACGATACAGAAGTTTTAAAATCGAGGAGGCATATACGATGAAAGTATATCATAAAGTACTTGCTGCAGCAGCACTTGTGATCTGCATGGCACTTGGCATGACCGGCTGCGGAAGTGAGCCGGTGGACGGAAGCCAGGTGGTTGCAACAGTAGGAGAAAAAGAAATGCCGCTGGGAGAAGCAAATTTCCTTTTGAGATTCCAGCAGGTACAGACAGAAAGCTTTTATGAAAGCATGCTTGGGGAAGGCATTTATGTAAAGGATGTTTCCGGCACAGGCTCTACTTTCGGTGAAGATTTCAAATCCAATATCATGAAAGAAATGCAGGAATATTATGTCATCGAAGAAAAAGCTGCGGACTACGGAGCAGCCTTGACAGAAGAAGAAACTGCAGAGATCAAAGAAGCAGCAAAAGCCTTTGTGGAAGCAAACAAAGCAGACACATTGGAGCAGATGACTGCAGATCAGGCGACTGTAGAGAGAGTCTTATCTCTTATGAAACTGAGAAGCAAGGTAGAAGCTGCAGTAAAGGCAGAAGCGGATGTGACAGAGACAGCGGAAGAAGCGGAGAAAGAAACTGCAAGAACAGAATACTTCAATGAAGTTTTGGCAGGATGGACAGCGGAATATCCATTCACAGTTGTTGATTCTGTTTGGGAACAGGTTGTATTTGACAGAAGCTATGAAGTGAAAGCGGAATAAGAATATAAAAAAGAGGAAGAAATATTATGAAAGAACAGATTAGAATTGGTATTTTAGGCTATGGAAACCTTGGAAAAGGTGTAGAATGTGCCGTAAAACAGAACGAAGATATGAAGCTGACAGCCGTATTTACAAGACGTGCACCGGAAACCTTAAAAATCTTAACAGAAGGTGTACCGGTATATCCGGCAGCGGAAGCGGCTGCACATGCTGATGAAGTGGATGTGCTGATCCTCTGCGGCGGAAGTGCTACAGACCTTCCGGAACAGACACCGGAAATGGCGAAATATTTCAATGTGATCGACAGCTTTGATACTCATGCAAGAATTCCGGAACATTTTGCCAACGTGGATGCAGCAGCGAAAGCAAGCGGTAAGGTTGGAATCATTTCCTGCGGCTGGGATCCGGGAATGTTTTCTTTAAACAGAGTTTATGCAAGCGCAGTGCTTCCGGCAGGCAAGGATTATACATTCTGGGGAAAAGGTGTCAGCCAGGGTCATTCCGATGCTGTTCGTCGTATTGAAGGCGTTTTGGATGCAAGACAGTACACAATTCCAGTAGAAGAAGCTCTTGATCAGGTAAGAAGCGGTTCCAATCCGGAGCTGACAACCCGTCAGAAGCATACAAGAGAATGTTTTGTAGTTGCAGAAGAAGGCGCAGACCTTGCACGAATCGAGCATGAAATCGTAACCATGCCAAACTACTTTGCAGATTATGATACAACCGTACATTTCATTTCCATGGAAGAGATGAAAGCAAATCACAGTGGTATTCCACACGGTGGATTTGTGATCAGAAGCGGTAAAACAGGCTGGAACGAAGAATACAACAACGTGATTGAATACAGCTTAAAGCTGGATTCCAACCCTGCATTTACATCCAGTGTCATTGTGGCATATGCAAGAGCTGCATATCGTATGGCAAAAGAAGGTGTGAGCGGCTGCAAAACCGTGTTTGATGTAGCACCGGCCCAGTTAAGCGCATATGAACCGGCATATTTAAGAGAACATATGCTGTAGAATGGAAACAGGTTTCCTATTAATTAAGAGGTAGAAAAGCCGTGACAAATTGTCACGGCTTATACTATAATAAAAGAAGTTTATACATATGATAGGGGGAGACGGTTATGCCGGTAATGAATGTCATTAAAAATGATGCGTATGGCAACATGTTATGTGCCAAAATTCCTTGTGAAGACTTTAATATAGGGTCTCAGCTGATTGTAGCGGAGTATGAAGAGGCTCTGTTTGTAAAAGATGGTATTGTAGAAGAAGTTTTTAAGGGTGGAAAATATACTTTAACAACAGAAAATTATCCATTCCTTACAAAACTGATGTCCAAACTGCTGACAGGCGGTGTTAGTGCTTATAGCTGTAAAGTTTATTATATTAATAAGTCCCATCATCTGGAACTAAAATGGGGAACGTCTATGCCGATTCGATGCATTGATCCTGTATGGGGAATTGAAGTGCATGTACAGGGACGCGGAGCTTATTCAGTAGTAGTAAAAGACAGTAAGAAATTTTTCTTGAAGATGGTAGGTGCAAATGCTGCGGCATCAGAAGCTGATATTGTAAAACAGTTTAAAACAGCATTTTTGCAGCATATTACGGATGAGTTGTTTGAATATATCAACAGTGCAGATACAGAGATCATTGTAACCTGCAATCGTAAAAATGCATTGGCAAACACATTGACCCCAATTTTAAATGGAATTCTTGACCAGTACGGACTGGAACTTGTGAATTTCTATATTGAAAACCTGGAAATTCCTGAAAATGATGATTCTATGAAACGTATTCGTGAAATGAGAATTTTACGTCAGGAAAAACAGTTTGAACGTGAACAGAGTATGGCTGACCAGCGTATGGAATTTGGTATGCGTCAGGAAAGTGCGGTTGCAGATCGATTTGTATCCGGTCAGAAAGCACAGTCTGACTATGAAAGAATGAAGATTCGTGATCAGGACGGAAACAATGGCTGGGCACGTCAGGAAGCTGCTGAAATCATGAAGATTATGGCAGAAAAAGGAGAAGATGGCGGCGGAAATGGAATGAACATTATGGCAGAGCTTGGCATGGGATTAGGAATGGGACGTGCCATTGGAAATATGGCCGAAGATATGTTTAGCAACCTGAACGATCCTTCTAATGTACAGGGAGTGAAAAAAGCAATCTGCCCAAAATGTAATGCAGTAAATCCGGAAGGAACTAAATTCTGCGGAAATTGCGGTGAGGAATTCGTGAAAGCGGGCGCGGTATGTGAAAATTGCGGTGCGGCGCTGATTCCTGGGATGAAGTTTTGTGGTGAATGCGGCACGAAAGTAGCTCCACAGAAAAAATTCTGTCCGAACTGTGGGAATGAAGTAGCCCCAAATATGAAATTCTGCGGTGAATGCGGTACAAAGGTGAACTAGGAGGGCTTAAAGAATGGAAAATAAGATAAAAAAGCTGCTCGGTGTAGTATTATTTTTAGTTCTGGTCAATGTTGGATTATTTTCATTGGCAACGATTCGTTTAACTTCGTTTTGGGTTAGCTGGTCATTTATCCATGTGGCTGTATTGATTTTTGCAGCAATCCATATCTTTAGTGTATCAACACAGGAAAAGCTGATGTTTGCTTTTTCCGAATCAGCATTGGCGACTTATTATCTGATTGTTGAGACGGTTGCAGGATTTTTTCTGATGCTTAATTTTGCATTTGTTCCATTTGCAGCATTTGTTGCACAGGCAATTATTTTATTTGTTTTTGTATGTGCTTATCTTATATTAAAGAAAACAAATGCGAAAGTGGGAGAAAGAGAACAGGAAAGAAATACAGATCTGAAGAATTTTAGATATGTATTGGAAGCAATGCAGGATGTACAAAATCAGGTGCCTTATACTGCTTCCTACAAAAAGGCAGTAGAGCATGCATATGACGCAATTTCCGGTTCTCAAATGAAATCCATACAGGAAGTGTATGGAATTGAACAGAATATTGTCGATCTGATCGTACAGCTAAAACAGGAAGTGACAGCTGAAAATGAAGAAATGATCAATCGTATTTGTAAAGACATTGAAAATAAAGTGGCAGAGAGAAACAGCAGAATTCAGCTTAGAAGATAAGTTGAATTCTAAAAGGGAGGAACAAAAGATGAAAAACAATTCAAATCCATGGTATTTAAGCTGGCCGGCAATTATTATTGCATTTCTTGTTTTTTGGCCTGTAGCAATTGTATTGATCTACTTAAAAACTAAAAATTCAAAAAGCGGTGCTTTTGCGGCTGCTTCAAACAAAAAGGTATATATGGTTCTTGGAGCAGTTCTGATTGTGTTGGGAATTGGCAGAATCGGAGATTCCTTTTTGGGAGCGCTGTTTTTTATCCTTGGTGGTGCAGCACTCATTTATTACTCAAATACACTTGCAAAAAAAGCCGTTCGTAACAAACAGTATATTGATATGATCGTAAATCAGGGTGAAACAAGTGTTGATAAAATTGCGAGTGTACTGAATGTAAAATACGATGTAGCATTAAGCGAATTAAAAACAATGCAGACATTGGGAATTTTAAAAGGTGCAACTATCAATGAACAGACACATAGCATTTCTGTTGACAAAGTGAAAAATGTAGCAGGAGAAATTTCGAATATGGTGGATTCTGTTACAGAAGCGTTAACAGGCGCAGCTTCCAATGATGCAGCATCAGCACAACAGTCAAATGTTTCCCAGGCCTGCCCGGGATGCGGTGCAAAATATACAGGTGCAAAAGGAAGTACAGTTGTATGTGATTACTGCGATACAGCCTTTGTGTTGCGTTAAGGAGTTAGAATATGGATTTTTTTAATAAAGCAAAAGAGTCATTGTCAGCAGCTGGAAAAGGTTTTACTCAGAAAGCAAATGACGTTTCCGGTATTGCAAGAGTGACGTTCAAAATGAAAGAAGAAGAAAAACAGCTGGCGGAGTCCATCAGCGAATTAGGTATGCAGATGTACAATCTGAAAAATGCAGAAGCGAAAGCGATGTTTCCGGAACTTACAGAGCGTATTCGTCTGTTATATGCAGAACTGGAAAAAGATCGAGTGGAACTGGCATTTTTGAAAGGAAAGAAAATTTGTCCGAATTGCGGCACCGAGTTAGAAGCTGAATTGCAGTGCTGTACAGTTTGCGGCATCAATGTAGAAAATGTAGAAAGACCGGCGGCAGCGCCGGTACAGAAATTCTGCAGTAACTGTGGAAATCCGATTCCAGAGGGATCAAAATTCTGTATGAATTGTGGAACAAAAGTAGAATAGTTCAGGAATAAAAATCCTCCATTTACAGATACTACTTCCAGAAATGGAAAGTATAACAAATGGAGGATTTTTTTATGAAAGCAACCGGAATCACTCGTAAGATTGATGAGTTGGGTAGAATTGTCATTCCAAAGGAAATTCGTAGAACCTTACGTATCCGTGAGGGTACGCCTTTAGAAATATTTACAGAAAAAAACGGGGAGATTATTTTGAGAAAATATTCTCCCATGGGAGAACTGGTGGCATTTGCAGCACAGTATGCGGACAGCCTTGCACAGACAACGGGAATGATGGTATGTATTACGGATCTGGAGCAGGTCATTGCTGCAGCCGGCGGAGCCAAAAAGGATTATCTCGGGAAAGAGATCAGTGAAAAGCTTGATCAGCTGATAGAAGACCGCATGCAGAGCCAGGCAATGCCGGAAGAGAAAAAATATGTATCAGTATTGAAGGAATCTGTATCAGAAAAATATGCCCAGACCATTTGTCCGATTATTTGTCAGGGAGATGTGATCGGATCCGTTGTATTGCTTGCAAAAGATGCAAAAACCAGAATGGGAGAGACGGAGAAAAAGCTGGCTTACTGTGCGGCAGGATTTCTGGGACGTCAGATGGAAGAATAAGCCTATGACAAACTACTATGATTTATGAGAAAAATGTGTTATACTTCTTGGAAAATAAACTTACCAAAGGAGAAGAGCATGAGTACCATGAATCTGACCCTGTTAACTGATCTCTACCAGTTGACCATGATGCAGGGATACTTTAAAAATAAAAACAATGACACAGTTGTATTCGATGCATTTTACAGAACCAATCCAAGTGGTAACGGCTTTGCCATTGCAGCAGGCCTAGAGCAGGTAATTGATTATTTGAAGAACTTACGCTTTAGCCCTGAAGACATTGAGTATTTACGAGGCCTTCATATTTTTGATGAGGACTTCCTTGATTATCTGGCGGAATTTAAATTTACCGGAAGTGTGTATGCAATTCCGGAAGGAACCGTTGTATTCCCAAAAGAGCCTTTGATCAAGGTGATTGCACCAATTATGCAGGCTCAGCTGATTGAAACTGCGATTTTGAATATCGTGAACCATCAGAGTTTAATTGCTACAAAAGCAGCCAGAGTTGTCTATGCAGCCAAGGGTGACGGGGTTATGGAATTTGGACTTCGCCGTGCCCAGGGTCCGGATGCCGGTATCTATGGTGCCAGAGCAGCCATGATCGGCGGATGTGTCGGAACTTCCAACGTACTTGCCGGCCGGATGTTTGACGTTCCGGTGCTGGGAACGCACGCCCACAGCTGGATCATGAGCTTCCCGGATGAATATACTGCCTTTAAGAAATATGCAGAACTCTATCCAAATGCATGTACACTTCTGGTAGATACCTATGATACCTTAAAATCAGGTGTTCCAAACGCGATCCGCGTATTTAAGGAAATGCGTGAGGCAGGAATTCCGTTAACAAAATATGGTATCCGCCTTGACAGCGGTGACCTGGCATACCTTTCCAAGCGGGCAAGAAAGATGCTGGATAAAGCCGGATTCCCGGATGCAGTCATTTCAGCTTCCAGTGATCTGGATGAAAATCTCATCGACAGCTTAAAAGCCCAGGGAGCGGAAATCAGATCCTGGGGTGTAGGTACCAACCTGATCACTTCCAAGGACCAGCCGGCATTTGGCGGTGTTTACAAGCTTGCGGCAATTATGAAAGAGGATGGAAGCTTTATTCCAAAGATCAAGCTTTCTGAAAACACAGCAAAGGTTACAAATCCCGGAAATAAAACTGTTTATCGTATCTACGATAAAGAAACAGGCATGTTAAATGCGGATCTGATCTGTCTGGCAGATGAAACCTTTGATACAGAAAAAGATCTTCGTATCTTTGACCCGATTGAAACCTGGAAAAAGACAAAATATAAAGCCGGCACTTATGAAATGAGAGAGCTGCTGGTGGAAGTCTTCAGAGATGGTGAATGTGTTTACGAATCTCCAAGCGTGATGGAAATGCGTGAATACTGTAAGCAGGAACAGGAAACTGTCTGGGAAGAATCCAGACGTCTTGTAAATCCTCATAAGGTTTATGTGGATTTATCTGATAAGCTTTATAAGATGAAAGCAGATCTTCTGGAAGAATTGAGTGAGCTGGAAGATTAATAATGTACAGAAAAAGGGGCGTATTATAAATACGCCCTAAGTTCTTTTCTAAGCTGATCTTCGATAGAAATCAGTCTTTTGCACAAATCCTTTACCTTCGAATTTGCCCCCGGATATTGATTCATATATTTATACAGAGATTTAATCCCCATATTGCATCCATCCGTGATCAGATCTGCTGCCGTCTGGTCGGCATCCTCTTTCATGCCCATCATGACGCCGGTTTTCATTTTCGACATGCCTTTTGCCATTGGATTCGGGTCTTTTTCTTCGCAGCCATATTCCATGAGCATAGAATGAATTTCATTCCCCAGTTTTTCGTGATGGTCTTTTGTTTCATCCAAAAGTCTTTTTAAATTCACATTTTCAACCTTATCCAGGATATCCTTCAAAGAGCTGACGGCCATTTTGGATCCTGCATCACATTCTTTTAAAAGTTTGATAGTATCTCGATCTTCCATAAGAAACCTCCAAAAACGTTTGAGATTAATATGTGCAGATTTCAGGAGAAATATTACGAAAGCTGTAATTTCGCCGGATGAAATCAGATATTACATCTTTGAAAAACAAAATGTATATGATAAAATGTAAAAAATTTTTAACAAAGTAAAAGTGAGAAAGCAAAATTATGGAAAAAAATAAAGAAAAACCGAAGATGGAAGCAGGCGTCAAATCATTTATCACAGCAATTGTGGTGATATTTGCTATGATGGTGCTGACCTACGCATTAACAATTATAATTCCGGGGGGATATATTCCCTTCTGGAAGTGGATCTTATCACCAATTCTGGTACTGTTTGCAAAAGACAGCGGTTCGATGATTGCGATTATTGCCTTGCTTGTAGTGCTTGGCGGTATATTTAACACTCTGGATAAATTTGGTGTTTTAAGACTTTTGCTGGATAAGGTGACAGCAAAATTTGGAAAAAGCAGAAGAGTGCTGCTGGCAGTAATTCCGCTGTTTTTTATGGTAATTGGTTCGGCTGCAGGTACCTTTGAAGAATGTGTACCCCTGGTGCCGGTGGTAGTTGCTTTGGCAATCCGGCTTGGATGGGACGCTCTGACCGGCCTTGGCATGAGTATTTTGGCGGCAGGGTGTGGATTTGCAGCCGGTGTATGCAATCCCTTTACTGTAGGGGTTGCCCAGGAGCTGGCAGGGCTGCCCATGTTTTCCGGTATGTGGTACAGAGCAGTCGCATTTCTGATCATATACATCCTATTAATGCTGTTTTTGCTGATTTATGTAAGGAAGATTGAAAAACCGATGGATGAAAAAATGCTGGAAGGAATTGGTTCCGGCAACGTGAGGCAGATCGCCTATTCATCCGGAAGCAGATTCTGGAAGATTGGGATTACATTTAAAGAAGGGGTAGTCAGCGTATTGCCTGGTGTGCTGCTGATTTTGATGGCAAATTCTATCCGCTTTACCCTGCTGGAAGGCAATATTTTGGACGTGATTTTGCAGGGAGCAGTTTCACTGGCATCCGGAATGCCCCGTTTTGGCGTAATTTTGTTTATTTATGGACTGGTGCTGATTTTGAATTTCTTTATTCCGTCAGGTTCGGCC
>ERZ808026.329-NODE-329-length-10390-cov-4.521769_pt1 | contig 10390 bp, 11 predicted proteins | sample MGYA00380182_ERZ808026 | MGnify/ENA primary metagenome ERZ808026 (study PRJEB31490, sample SAMN06133376) | cow dung metagenome | isolation source: H9 | host: cow | place: China: Chengdu | collected 2015-05 ... | reverse complement strand
ACCAGCCACAGATGGGGTGTTGCAAGATTGGGATTTTAATCCCATAACTCATATCATTACAGTATTGTAATATATATGGAGATTACAACGTAACGTAGGTGGAGATGTAAGCTCGCGATACGCATAAACATTGTACATCTAGGTCAACCTAGATACCTTTCGAATACAAAAGGCGAAAGTCAAAATTATTCCGGTATGTCAAAGAACGCTTAATATTGATCTTTCACGCTTTAATCAATATTCCAATATGCATCTGGTTCTCCATCAAGAGCATCATCAATCATCTGATCGCTCCAACCTTCAACATCCTGCACGTATGTGCCGTTGTACTCATCGTAGGTTTCTTCATCGTAATATCCCATGGCATCACTATTTAGAGGGTTAAACTTCGTATCTGGTTGCAAAGGTAAATGCCGGCTGCGAACTGATTTTTCGCATCAGTTTGAATTATCAGGCGCAGTAAAGAACATCTCCATTGTATCATAACTAAAGCATGCTCGATACTTCATAAAGAACTGCGAGCTGAGAATACCATGTATTTCCAAGGCACCATCCTCCATATCTAATATCAGCGCCTCAGGATCCTGAATCTCCTGGAATTGCTCGCAATACTCAAACTCGCCTAGTTTAAAGGCAAAGGAATACATATGAGTTTCATGGCAGACATTATCGATACCATAGTATTGTGTCTTCTGAGGTAGTTGTTCAGCGTCGTGGCTGAAATGATCAAGGACGTTCCTCTTTATCAAGTTCATTGAAGCACCTGAATCCAATAGGAATGTCAAGGATTCACCATCCTTGTCAAAAGTTATCAAAGGGAGTCCAATGAACTCAAGACTCTTTGAGATATCAACCCTGATCATCTTTCTGCTTTCGCTCTGCTTTTCTGTTTTCTTCTCTTTCATAAGCTACCTGTTTCTGGCTGCGAAGTACGGAAAATGCCACGCACTCTATCTTCGCAAACTTAAAAGGAACTATGTGTACAGATCTAAGAACGAAAGATGAATCCACCTAACTTATTGATATAATGACAAATAATCAGTTTACATTTCGCTTATTTGTTCATTAGCGAAATGCTACAATTAAAAATTTGGGCAGCCATGTACATTTGGCCGCCCATTTTTCATTCTCAGGCAGTTCAACTGCCGAGTATTTCTTGGTTCTTCATCAGAACAGATCCTTCTTCTCTGATTCCTTCTTTCGGAGTTCCACCTTACCGTGCTTCTCCTCGTATCTATCGATGCCCAGCTGAAACATGGCAGAGATGAGATCCTTGATTGTCATCCCCTCCCTCAATGCGATCTCACGCACGATGTCATACTGATGTTTGTTCAGAAGGAGAGATGTCCTGACATCATCCTTTGTAGCAGGTTCGCGTGTTTCATCCTTCCTTCTTCGTCCGGTAAGGAAAGCTCTCCTTTGGGACTGTCTTTCCTCAAGAATCTCATATTCCTCGTCAGTCAGCTTCACAGCTTTTGGTGCTGGCTGGCTACCATCGCCGAACATGGCGGATATTCCACCTTTAAGTTGGTCTTTCTTCATTGTCTAAATAGATATTATTGGTATTACTTTACTCTCATTATTCCCATTGACTATTGTGCTTAATTTGAGTAATCTCTGCACATTATGCACATTATAGGAGATGATTATCGTGAAAACCTTTATGTTAAACAATCAATTATTCAAGATATTATCGATTTACTGCAATCTCTCCTCTATCTCCTTAAGCAGATCGGCGTAATCCCGCGCTCCGTTACATTTAGGATCGTAGGAAATGATGTCAAGGCTCATGATCGGGGCGTGAACGATGGTTGCATTCTCCCTGATCTTAGTCGGAAAGACAAGGTCGCCATAGTGACCTCGCAGGTCCTTCTCCACGAGCTTGTCAAGACTCCTTCGGGTATGGTATCTTGTGATGATTATACCATCTATGTCAAGCGCCGGATTGAGTCCTGAACTGACTATCTCGGCCATTTTGATCAGCTGAAGCAATCCTTCCGCAGCATAGGCATCACATGATATGGGAACTATGATCGATGTGGCTGCAGTGAAAGCGTTGACGGTAATGATACCCATCTGAGAAGGACAATCCAGGAGTATCCAATCATACTCATCCTTGACTGGCTTTAGCAGTTGTCTGAGGATGGTTTCCCTCTGGATCCTAGATGCTATTACTGTATCCAAGGCTCCCATATCCAATGATGACGGCACTATATCGAGGTTCTCGCGTACGTTACATATAGGTAACGCGCATTGACCGCAGAACGCTTCATATAGTGTCATTTCGGGAGCGAATCTGCTTCCAAGGAATGTGCTGGTAAGATTTCGCTGCGCATCAAGGTCTACTAGAAGGGTCTTCTTTCCTTGAGATGAAAGCAGCGAACCCAATGTCGCGGCGGTTGTTGTCTTGCCTACCCCGCCCTTATGGCTGGCGATGGCGATGATGTTAGTTGTTTTCATGTTATAGTTGATAGTCTTCTATTGAATCAGATATATTGAGTAACAGTCCAGGCACTCGGTCCAGCTCTTTAAGCGCCGGATACTTGGCGTGAATTGCTTTATAGGTTTCATAATACTCATCATCATTTAGGATGTCTGCCTGTAGCAACCAGTTTTCAGACTTGAAGAACGACAGAGGTGTGGTGATATAATGATCCTGGAGCTTCTGGTAAAGTTCATCACGCAAGCCGACCTCATCAATATCACTTTCAAGTACTCTTAGTATTTCGGCGAGTTCTTCCGTCGTAGGACACATGTAGTGGCGGAACTGGAGATACAGATTCGAGCTCAGTCCTGACCTCAGTTTTATATGCTGTTCGGCAGCCTTATCCAGCTTCTCTTCGATACTCTTCATCTGCTTGCCCTGCTTGTGGATATGACTGTGAAACATATCCAGGCAATCATACACGGACTGAACTATTTCCTCCTGGTACTCGTCCAACTTCTGCAACTTTTTTCTCATAATCAGATAAGCCACGCTCATTACCAGGCAACCAGTGGAAGTCGCGAATAAATACATGTTATGCAGGATGTATATGGATTTATCTCTCGTAATCCCCCAAAGGATTAGCATCCATGCGCAACCTGCCAAGAGGATAAACATTGAAGCAAAGCCCTTCAGCTTAAAATACCTCGGCTTGTCGAATTCGCTGTCGTACTTGTGTTTTCTGATTGAATTGATCTTGTCTGTCATAACATTGATGATTTAATTTAGGTAAATAGTCATATATGTTTATAAATAAGTATCTTTGCATCGGATATCAGCTATGGCAAGAAAGAGATAATCGTTTCGTGCGCAAGTCCCCGCCCGCGAGATCTCACCTCCAGGTAAAACTTCTCCATACATTCCGGGGCAAGATCTAAGCATCTTTGCGATTGCTATGTGCGCCTACGGGCGTGTTTGACGAAGCAGGCATTGATGCTTTTTTATATCACGTTATCAAGTATACCTTCCGGATTCCTGTCCAGTCTGACCTCCTCTTCAATGGTCGCAGTATAGATCTGCGATGTAGAAGGTGAAGCATGCCTGAGAACTCTCTGCACATCCTGCCAGTCACCCCCGTTCTTCAGGATCAGAACAGCAGTCGTATGCCTGAGCGAATGGGCTGAATACTCATGTCCCTCCAATCCGATTGCCTTCATCGCTTCCTTGCACACATACTGCACCGACCGTGTTGACATCCTTGCCCCTCTGTGCCCCTTTCCGTCAGTGATGAACAGCGGATCGTCCTTCTTTACCTTGCCCCTTGAATTAAGGTATTCCTGTATAGGATTCCATGTAGCATCTCCGAGAATAACGAAGTTATCCTTGTCATCGAACCCCTTTCCCCAGACCTTCAGAATCCTTCTTCCTCTCTTATGCTTTATGTCTCCGATGTCTGCCCTTATGACCTCTATCGTTCTTAAACCTGTTCTCAATATAAGGTTGACTATCGCATAATCCCTCAAAGATTTAGCTTTGAGGTGAGACAACAGTTCTCCAGCCTCGCTCTCATTCAGGTGCATCTTCTTGAAGCCCTTCTTTCCCCTCGGTGGGCGGACGGATCTCGCGATGTTCGGATAGAGCATCGTATTCTCCGTCCAGGCGTAGAAACGACGCACTGATGTAAGGTATGAGCTGACTGTCAGAGCAGAGAGTTTCTGCTTTATCAGGAAGCTCTTGAAGGACATCACATCCGCCGGCGTCATTGTCTTCATCACTCGCCCGCTGCTCTGGATCCATCTGAAATACTGGACCATTCCCCAATAGTAGGTATCCCTGCTTGTCTGCCTGATATCCTGCGAATCAAGGAACGCAGCAAGCAGCACCTCCCAGTTCTCCTCGCTCTCTCTTCTTTCAAGTAGGCGTGATCCCGAACTGACTGTCGGCAGCTCAAAATCAGTAGTAATATCACACAAAGTATTCATCATATTCTCGTTCGGTATTGTACTACCGATAATCATATGGCAAAGGTACTTTTGATATTACCGATTTCAAATATGTTTAACCGCCACCTTTGAAACCCTTAACTCTAATTTGACTCTAATCTGACTCTAATTTTTGAAAGGCTAATCAATCTCATGGAAAGGGTCGATAAATACCGGCTTGGAACCCGGACTTTCCGGCTCCGTTCTCGCATCCTCGGGAGAAGCGCTTTCTGTGGTGTCCGCAGACTCCTCCTCATCGTCCCAGGCACGCCTTACAAGGTCGGCAGCCTCCTGCTTGATTCGCTGGTAATTCGCCTCGACTATTTCCTCCATAAGGAGGTTAAGCTTGAAGTCGATGATCTCTTCCTGGAGCCTCATAAACTCTGCCCTATCAAGACTCTTGTACTTCCTCTCCACTTCGTCATCAATCTCATCCGGATGATATAGGACACCTGAAGTCTGGAGTTCATACTTGATCTGGTCCTTGATATACGGTTCAGGATCGGCTATTATCTTCCTTCTGATGTAATCCGCGCCGAAATCGGTCATCACAGGTATATCAACCCATTTCTTCTTTTCCGCTGCCACAGCCTCGTTATCTCTCTGTATCTCGGCGCAGAAGAGCTTCCTTTCGATCTTATCACTGTGGGTGTCAGCCACCCTACCGAAGAAGGTACCGGTAGAGAGCGTTTCGATCTTTCTTGCCGGCATGATCTCCTTCTCCTGCATCGAGATGCTCACGGAGTCATTGCTTCTTCCTATGGATTCACTCTCACGCACCCTGTCAAGCTTTCCGAATACCTGAGACATAGTCTTGGCTGATTCACCATTGACCTGACCGATGAATGTGGTTCCCGGTGTATTGATGAGGACATCAGCCTCCTTCTTGCCGTAGTCCCTATAGAACTGGGACACATCTTGACCTCCGACAACGAAGACTACTCCGTTGGAGCGGCAAGTATTGAGAATCTTGTCCAGTCCCGGAAGATAGACGGTAGGCATCTCGTCCAGCAGAACAGCACACTTGTTTCTTCCCTGATGGTTGATCTGCTTGAACATCCTCGATGTGTAGAGAGCGATACAGGTACCGTAGATCAACTCTCTGTCCGGATTGTTTCCGATACAGAGAACCTTCGGATGTTCCGGGTCATTGATGGCGAGATTGAAGTCATCACCTGTCATTACCCAATACAGATTCCTTGAAGTGAACTTACCCAAAGGGATTCGTGTGCTGGCTATCATACCCTGCAGCTGGTCGTTCGCACCCGCCTCGAAGGCATCGGCAAAGGACGATATCTTGGTCTTGACATCAGGATCCGAAACGAGCATGGCGATGACCTTCCTGTAGTCCTGATTAAGGAACTCGATGGCATGCGGGAAGGTGCAGTACTTTCCGTCCTCATGAGTCCTCAAGTACCAGAACGTGCCATCGAGAAGAGCCTTGGAGGACTCCGTGAAGAAGTCGTTCTTCTCCCTGGCCACCTTGTTGATGTTGAGCATGATGAGCTCGGCAATCTCGGCACAGTCAGCCTGCGATTCTATATAGATTGGATGAGTCGGATTGGCTCTCAGCGAGTGCATCGGATCATCGAAGTTCAGGACGCAGAACTCCGGCTTCACCGGGAACCGATGCTGGTACTGCAGGAGCTTGTTATAGACGTTCTTTGACAGCGTAGGATACTTATAGTCATATACGCACATGGCGTAACCCTTGGCCATCATCTGGTCAATGAACGGCTCATAGACGGAGTAGGACTTACCGGAACCAGGACTACCGAGGACGAGGATCCCTCGGAAGGGGTTCACGACATTGATCCATCCCTTATGCATCTTCTGCTGATACTGATAGACCATCGGCAGATTGATGGAGTTTTCGTTCTCGATCTTCTCCTGGCACTGCGGGAATGTCTCGTTGTCATCATTGATGATGGCCTTGGTCTCGCGACGGGCGATCATGCTGACCACCCACACCAGTCCTACCGCTCCGATGATCGTGAATATTACATAGATACCGTGTCTAGGAAACGGTATGAAGTAACACGCTGCGGATATCACTCCCACGACTGCGATGATCTTCAGGTCCACCTCTCTGGCCTTGCTCGACCTGGAGAGCATTCCCAATGAGATAAGCACCAGAGCCGCAATCTTGGTCTTCAGGGAATGGCTGAAAAGCGGACTCCTGGACAGGCTGATGCAGAGGTTGTCAAGCATATGCCAGGACAGTCCGGCTTCCTTCCACAGCGGATGAGCATAGTAATACAGATTCAACAAGAGAATAAGCACCCCGAAGAGGATGCCGAAATAAAAATACTTCTCATATTGATTCTTGTTGAGCATACTACCCTACTACATCTTCATACCTTTGGATTTCTTCTTTGTCCTTGCATAGATGTCCCTTGACATGGAACGGCCGCCGCCAAGGCTTGAAAGAAGGTCTGCAAGCGTCGCCATACCGACAAGAGGTTCCTGCTTCGCATCGTTGTTCTGTCCCTGCCACTGACCTTGTGTTTCAGCATTACGGAAGTCAGCAAGCGACAGATCCTTGAGTTCTGAGAGATTATGGACGTTCTTTGTCTCATGGTCAATGAACATGACCCTTGAGATGATCCCGTCATTGTTTCTCATGATCTTGACATCCACATTCGCCGCTGCCAGCATGGCACGAAAATGCTTCTGGCTCGTGGATTCCTTAAGGCACTGCGAGCACACTTCGGAAAGCTCGCCTGTGCCATGATATCCCTTCGTTCTTGAGCACTCCTTGCTGCGTGCCTGGAACATCTTCACCGGATCGAACGAGAGATCCTTTCGTGATATGGGCACTGTGCATGCCTTGCCCTTGTCATCAAGGCCGCGGAAGACGAATCTCTGCGGCAGAGACGAGACCTCTGTCACAGATACACCGTATGTGCCCAAGAGAAAGCGGAACTGCGTATATGAGGTAAACCTGTACGTACAGCAGTACCGCACGATGGAGTCGATCTGAACAGCCGTATCCGCCTTTCCTGGCGAGAACCTGGCCTGGTGAGTCTGCACCCTGTCAAGCTGTTCATTTGTGGTGCATCCCACAATGAATCCATACTTCATGGAAAGGGTTTCCTGAAGCAGAAGACATCTCCTGTTCTCCTGTCTGCTGGGAATCTTCCTGCCGTTGCTGTCGGTGCGTATGGATACCACATGATAATGCCTGCGCTCGATATCGTCGTGACGATAGACAGCGTACGGCTGGTTGGCAAAGCCCAGTCCTTCCATGATGTCTGCGACCAGTTCCTTTACCTTCTCCTCGCTTAAACCGTCCGTTTGGGACGGATTGACAGACATGTGAAAGGAGAGTTCCTTGGAACTGAAATTGCGCCTCTCATAACGCTTTATGGTCTCCAGGAAGCCGTCCAGATCGGGATCGACATTGGCGGTATGGATAACTTCCGCCTCTCCATTGGAAACCTTCTTCTCGTTATACTCCAACGCACTCTTCATGGTTGGACTGGATGCCATGATCTTGACCACCATACTACAGTGGCTTGAAAGTGAAATCTACTGACATATCTCAGTTCTCCTTTGGTCCGACAAGGTCAATCACCTTAGCGGTGATATTGGCATTGAGATATGACTTGCCGTCCTGGCCATGCGACTGCCAGATGGACAGCGGGCCCACAACGCTGACTGTCTTTCCCTTCTTGAGGAAGTGGAAGACGCCTGTGCTTGGGTGGGTGACATCATAGTAGGTTGTCCTGCGGTCATCTCCCTTGTTCTCGCTGACAGCTACTCTGAAAGAGATGAACTGACTGTTGCCGTCCTTGCTCTTTCTCAGTTCGGCATCATCCACGATGTTGCCTACGATTGTAATTACTTGCATCATATTCTTATGTGTTTTAAGTGGTGAATATCCTTCGTTTACCTTGCATTCAATCCTATGAAGGAGGTCTATCAGAGCGTTCATAGAGTCCTTGATTTCCTTTGCCAGCTTGTTAAGCTGGGCGAACATCTTGTTCTCCTGCGACAGGTTCCTCTGTCCAGGATCCTCCATTGAATGTACCAGCTGCGACGCTATACGATTATAGTCGGCTCCGATTCCGGCGATACGTTCACGCACGGAATCGAGCATGGCTTTTACGGAATCCACAGACAGGTCTTTCGGCTTCCTTGCTACAATGCGGTCTCCGAAGACCTTATAGCGGATGTACTTGGAGAGGTTTGTAAAATCCTCCGCCCTCATCTGCTCTTCCAGCCTGCTGGACTCACTGGCAGTCAACCGAAAGGACTTGGTGGTCATTTTCGGATTGCTTTCCTTCGAACTCATATTGTTTGTGTATTACAATTGCCCATCTTGCTCATTGTGAAAATCGGACAATTTCAACCCTTGCTAAAGCCAAAATTAGAAACTTTTAACCACACAAGCAATATATTTTAACATTATCAAAGCGTTGATTATCAAATAGATAACCATTGATATAGAGAGTCAATCATTGATATAGACCGTCAGCTGGATTATTTCATATCTCAGCGAAATTGTTTATCTTTGTGATAATATGATGACCTCAAGAACATATCACGCACTGCATCTGGATATCGCGACTTTCGATTCAAGTAGTATAATTTATATCCTTATGCCTCATAGGCTTCCGGCAGAAGATATATCTGCTTTAGAGGAGCTGTCTACTCGATTCGCAACTAATATTGTCGTAATCTCTGAGATGGATTGGAATAACGACATGACTCCCTGGAAGGCTCCTGCCGTCAAGGAGGGTGAGTTCGGTGGTCGTGCAAGCCAGTTTCTGGATGGTCTCAAAGGTGACATCTTCTTCAACCTAGAGAACTCCCTGCAGATAAGAAACGCGAAGAGATACCTCATTGGACTATCTCTGTCCGGACTTTTCGCTGTGTGGGCCGGTGCAATGCAGCCCTTGTTTGAAGGCGTGGGATCGATATCAGGATCATTCTGGTATGACGGATTTGCGGAATGGATCCTCAAGCAGGAAGCTCTCAAGTGCGTACGTTACTATGTAAGCATGGGTGACAAGGAGAAGGAAACCAAGGTGAAGAGGTTCGCAAACATCGAGGAGGATACCATGAAGGTGGTTGAAACCCTCATGCTTAAAGGAGCCGAGGTGGCCTTTGAGGTGACCGAAGGAGGACACAACTCCCCTGTCGTTCCGCGTATCGAGAAATCGGTAGTATCATTATTTGAAAAATCGGTAGTATAATTTCCGTAGCAGACCGGCTCCTTTTCGGCAATTTTGCCGAAAGCTATAACGGTTTCTGCCCTCAGGATATCTATAAATCGGTATTATCATTTCACGAAATCGGTAGTATAATTTTAGAGGTGCTCAGATAAGAACAGCAAACAGAATACGCATTCTATATGCCTCAAAATCAGTAGTATAATTATTCACACACGGACGAAAGCCATTTCGTCGATGCCATATGATAAGACAAACCACATTCCATCTTTCAGCAAAGCGAAGAGGTTGCCACCTAGTTACTCAAGAGATTCTACAGCACCTTCCGAAGCCACTACCACAAGTCGGCTTGCTAAATATCTTCGTGCAGCACACCTCGTGCGCGCTATCCATCAACGAAAACTATGATCCGGATGTTCGCACAGATATGGAAGCTATTCTTAATCACATGGTAAAGGAGAGAGAGCCATACTACGAGCATACCATGGAGGGTTCAGACGATATGCCGGCACATGCAAAGTGCTCGCTATTCGGAGTCAGTCTTACCATTCCGATTACTGACGGCAGACTCAACATGGGTACCTGGCAGGGAATCTATCTGTGCGAGTTCCGCAATCACGGTGGAAGCCGAAAGATAGTGGCCACGATTTATGAATAGGGCCATATCCAAACTCGTTATTTGACGCAGATTAAGAATTTAATATAATATTCACATAGATAAATCAGAATTTTGTTATATTTGTGGGAAATTTCCAACTAATATAACTTTTATGCAAGAAAAAGACGGTAAATACATCTTCGGAGTA
>ERZ808026.328-NODE-328-length-10399-cov-3.992734_pt1 | contig 10399 bp, 7 predicted proteins | sample MGYA00380182_ERZ808026 | MGnify/ENA primary metagenome ERZ808026 (study PRJEB31490, sample SAMN06133376) | cow dung metagenome | isolation source: H9 | host: cow | place: China: Chengdu | collected 2015-05 ... | reverse complement strand
CCTTGGCTAAGTCGGATGTGTCGTCCTGACATAAGGTTCTGCCTCAAGCTGAACAAGATCTGCATTCGGACCTTACGAATTCCCTAGACAAAACCGCTTACGAATTAGTAGCAAAAAAAACTTTTCTTTTTTGTTTTATTGAAGAAAACTGATGAACTAATTATAATATCTACCATTATTTATTATTTACATCACAGCATTTAGGAACGCTGCCCATCGCCGTCTTTCTAAATGGCATTTCAGGAGGTGAACCAATATGGTTCCAACATTAATTAAAGATTTACTTTCAACTAAACCAGAAGGACAGAAAGTTACTGTCTGCGGCTGGGTTCGCACTGTTCGCGACTCTAAAAACCTTGTTTTCATTCAGGTAAATGACGGAAGCTGTTTTGCAAACATTCAGCTTACATTTGACCGCAACGCTCCTTCTAATAATGCAAATGTAAATAATATCGAAGAAGAACTTAAAAAACTGAACACTGGCGCATCTGTTCGCGCTGAAGGTGTTTTGATTGAATCGCCTGCAAGTGGTCAGGCTGTTGAAGTTACACTGGAAAGCCTTAAGTGCCTTGGAACCTGTAATCCGGACGAATATCCATTACAGAAAAACAAGATGTCTATGGAATATCTTCGCACAAATGCTCATCTTCGCGCACGTACAAACACTTTTGGTGCTGTTTACCGTGTTCGTAACCAGATGGCTTTTGCCGTTCATTCATTCTTCCAGGAAAGAGGTTTCCAGTACATTAACGCTCCAGAAATCACCTGTTCTGACTGTGAAGGTGCCGGCGAAATGTTCCAGGTAACAACACTGAGCATGGAAAAGATTGCCGAAATCGCTCTTGAAAAAGGTGCAAAGGGCATGAAGGTGGAAGATGCAGCAAAGCTTGTTGACTATTCAAAAGACTTCTTTGGTAAAAAGGCGAGCCTTACAGTTTCTGGTCAGCTGGAAGCAGAAACAATGGCTACAGCTTTAAGCCGCGTTTATACATTCGGACCAACATTCCGTGCAGAAAACTCAAATACTCCACGTCACCTTGCTGAATTCTGGATGATTGAACCTGAAATGGCTTTCTTTGACTTGAACGATGACATGGATATTCAGGAAGACTTTGTAAAATACCTTTTGAACTGGGCTTTGACAAAATGCCGCGCTGACCTTGAATTCTTTGACAAGAGAATCCAGCCAGGCCTCATTGAACAGCTTGAAAAAGTTGCAAAAGCTGACTTTGTCCGCATTTCTTACACAGACGCTATTGCAAAACTTGAAGAAGCAGAAAAGAACGGCGCTAAGTTTGAATTCAGCCCATACTGGGGTTGCGATATTGCCACAGAACACGAACGCTACCTTACAGAAAAGATTTTCGGCTGCCCTGTAATGGTTTTCAACTATCCAAAAGAAATCAAGTCTTTCTATATGAAACAGAATGATGACGGAAAGACAGTTAAGGCTGTAGACGTTCTTGTTCCTGGAATCGGTGAACTTATCGGCGGTTCTGAACGTGAAGAATCCTACGAAAAACTCTGCGCAGAAATTGAAAAGCGCGGCATGGATAAATCAATCTACGACTGGTATCTTGACCTTAGAAAATTCGGTACAGTTCCACACTCTGGATTCGGTCTTGGATTTGAACGCCTTATCCGTTACGTAACAGGTATGGAAAACATCCGCGATGTAATTCCTTACCCACGCGCTCCAAAACTGGCTGATTTCTAATTTTTAATTAGCCACAGATTGAAAACGGAAGGCTTACAGATTTTTATTTTTACGAATAAAACCTGTGAAAAATCCGTATTCTCTGTGGCTTTTATATTTAACTATGCAGAATAAACTGAAATCAAATTTTTTACGTATTCCTCAGCTTTTTTTTCTCACTTTAAGATTTTTCTTAAAGAATAATCTGGATGCCTGTGCATCTGCCTGTGCCTTCAGTTTTATTTTCAGTTTTATCCCGATTCTTGTAATCATTATGACGGTTTTTATCCGTTTTCTTCATATTACACCACACATGATTGATGGATTTAAACAGATTCTTAAAGAAATCAATCCGTACATCGATATAAACAAAATCATAAATTTACTTCCTCAGGGATTTACTTTTACGTGGGGAAATCTTTTTCTTGTGATTTTCATTATATGGATGGCAAGAAAACTTTTTCTTTCTGTTGTAAAGGGAATGAATCAGATTTTTCACACAGTCGCTCCAAACAGACCTTTTGTAAACCAGTTTTTTACGTTTGCAGGTGAATTTGTTATCGTCGTTTTGAGTGCCGTAGTCTTTTTTGCGGCCTTCATTATGCGGCAGGTACTTACCTTCCCTGTTTTTTCCATTATAGAGCAAACTTTTCCTGTTATTTTCAGTACTTTTTCTACCAGACTTGTAAACTGGACGCTCTACGCAATTCTTTTCCTTTTTTCTGCAGTGGCATACCGCTATTGTTCAGGTACACAACCAAAACATACCCTCTGCATACTTTGCGCCTTTCTTAACACAGCTTTTTTCTACGGCTTCATATTTTTAGTTTACACTTTTCTGAATAGAGCCAATTACAATACAATTTACGGCGTTCTCGGAAAAATCGTAATTCTTCTGTTTGAAGTATACGTCTTCTTTGTTTCTTTCATGTTTTTCGCCCAACTGCTCTTTTCCATTCAGTTCTATAAAACACTTCTCTTAGGTGAACTTTATACACTTCCTGCATGGGAAGACGGTTTTATCGGCAGCATCCGAAGAAGTCTTTTTATTACGCCTTCTGCAATAATGACAAAAGAAAACACTATTATTGTAGAAGCAGGAAAAACAATTTTCTCCGAAAATGAAAACGTTGATTGCGTTTACTACATAATTTTTGGTTCCGTATGTGAAGTACGAAACGGCGTAAAAACTCTTCACTATAAGGGAACTTTTTTTGGCGAATTCGAATTTCTTCTGAACATTAACCGTTTTGGCTCTGCGACAGCCATAACTGACTGTCAGATTGTAAAAATCAAAACCGATGAATTCAACAGATTACTCAACAGCAATCCGGACGCTACATCAAAAGCCATGTCCACACTTTCCACATATACCGCTAAAATTTATGGACGAAACAACGGCATTTTGTTATAGTGGAAAGATATAATATTGTAAAACATAAGGATATTCTGATGACAAAGTATATTTTCGTAACAGGTGGTGTTGTTTCTGGGCTTGGAAAAGGTATTGCAGCTGCTTCCATTGGTCTCATTCTTAAAAATCTTGGACTCAGCGTAGTAAACCAGAAATTTGACCCTTATCTGAATATTGACCCGGGTACAATGAATCCAATTCAGCACGGTGAAGTTTTCGTAACTGACGACGGTGCAGAAACTGACCTTGACCTTGGTCACTACGAACGTTTTACAGATACATCTTTGTCACAGTCTTCAAATACAACTGCAGGCCGCGTTTACCTTACAGTTCTTAACATGGAACGCGAAGGAAAATTCCACGGAGGTACAGTTCAGGTAATTCCTAACATAACAGAAGAAATCAAACGCCGCATGCTTCTTTCTACAAAAGAAACAAAAGCAGACGTAATCATCACAGAAATCGGTGGTACTATCGGTGATATTGAATCTCTTCCATTCGTAGAAGCTATCCGCCAGATTAAATACGAGGTTGGCGAAGAAAACTGCTGTTACATTCACCTTACTCTTGTGCCATACATTGAAACTGCCCATGAACTTAAGACAAAGCCAACTCAGCATTCTGTAAAAGAGCTTCAGGAATTGGGAATCAAACCAAACATCATCATGCTCCGTACAGAACATCCAATCGATGAAGCAACCCGCGAACGCCTTGCTTCTTTCTGTAACGTTGACCCTAACCATATCATTCAGAATCTTAATGCCCGCTCAATTTACGAAGTTCCTCTCCAGCTTGAAAACGAAGGAATCGGTAAGGCTGTCTGCGAAGCTCTTGGAATCAAGAAAGGATCAGCAGATTTATCTGAATGGAAGCGCATGGTTGATGCCTACAACAACCCAACTCAGAAGGTAAAAATTGCCCTGGTAGGTAAATATGTTGCCCTTCACGACGCTTATCTTTCAGTTGTTGAATCCCTTATTCACGGCGGTATTGAAAATCTTGCAGACATTGAAATCGACTGGGTTTCTTCTGAAGAACTTGTTGATGACGCCACAACAGAAGCACGCCTTAAGGATGCAGATGCAGTCATCGTTCCTGGAGGATTTGGTGACCGCGGTATTGAAGGTATGATTAACACAGCAAAGTACTGCCGTACAAAAAAAGTTCCTTATTTTGGAATCTGCCTTGGTATGCAGATTGTATGTATTGAATATGCCCGCAACGTTCTTGGACTTGAAGGTGCAAACTCTACAGAGATGGACAAGAACACTAAATATCCTGTAATTGACCTTATGCCAGATCAGAACGGAAAAATTCTTGGTGGTACTCTCCGCCTTGGAAAATTTGAATGTGCAGTTGAAAAAGGAACAAAAGTATACGAAGCCTACGGTTCAACTACAATCTGGGAACGCCACCGTCACCGCTACGAATTCAACAATAAATACCGCGAAGACCTTAAAAATGCAGGTCTTATAATCTCCGGTGTAAACCCAGAACGTGACCTTGTAGAAACAGTAGAAGTTCCTGATCATCCCTGGATGGTTGCAGGCCAGTTCCACCCAGAATTCAAGAGCCGTCCAAATAAGGCCGGTCCTTTGTTCCGCGAGTTTGTAAAAGCTGCCTGTGAATACAAAAAGAACAGACAGTAAAAAGAACGCCCCCGACACAAGCATCGGGGGTATTCAACCCTCCGCACGAATAAAAACTTAAAAAGCCCTGACAATCTGGTCAGACCTAAAAAATCAATAAGCTTTTATGTATTTTTGGAAAATCATCATTATTTTGTCTTATAAAAAAATCCATGTTATACCGTTAACACAAATCCTCTTATTTGATAAAATGGCACAACGATAAATACATTGCCGTATGACGGCAGCAGGATGTTTTATGTCACGTTCAAAGATTGTTGTTTTGGATTTTGGAAGCCAGTATGCGCACCTTATCGCAAAAAGATTCCGTGCATTGGGCTATTATTCAGAAATTGCATTGCCTTCTACAGATTTATCTGTTTTCGAAAACTGCAAAGGCATTGTTTTCAGTGGCGGACCAAGTTCCGTTTACGACGAAAAAGTTCCTGAATTCAATTCAGAAATCCTGAATCTTGATATTCCAATTCTTGGGCTTTGCTACGGTCACTACATCGTTCAGCTTGGCTACAACGGAAAAGTCGGAAAAGCAGATGTGGGCGAATTCGGCTTTGCTCAATTGACTCTTAACCAACAAGTAAAGTCCCCTTTGTTCGAGGGAATCGAACCTGTTCAGCAGGTCTGGATGAGTCATCAGGACGGTGTTCTTGCCATGGGCGAAGGATTTGAAGTAGTAGGTTCCACAAAAGACTGCCCATTTGCAGCTACACAGAATCTTTCTAAAAAGCGATTCAGCCTTCAGTGCCACTGTGAAGTAAAAGATACTCCATGCGGAAACCAGATTTTTGAAAACTTTGCAAAATACTGCGGCATGGAAGTAAACTGGGATCAGAACACAGTTCTTCAGGTTATCATTGAAAACATAAAAAAAGATGCAAAAGACAAGAACGTTCTTCTGTTCCTTTCCGGTGGCGTTGATTCAACTGTTGCATTTGCCCTTCTGAACAAGGCTTTGGGCCAGAACAGAGTTCTTGGACTTCACATAGACAATGGCTTTATGCGCAAAAATGAAAGCGCAAATGTAGAAAAAGCATACAAGGCTCATGGCTTCAACAATTTCATCGTGGAAGATGCAAGCCAAAGCTTCCTTGGAGCAATCGCTGGTCTTACAGATCCTCAGAAAAAGCGTATGGCTGTTGGTGAAAACTTCATTACTGTTCGTGACGCTGTTGTAGCTCAGCAGAAACTGGACGAAAGTCTATGGATGCTTGCTCAGGGAACTTTGTATCCGGATATCATTGAATCCGGTGGAACAAAAAACTCTAAGGTAATCAAAACTCATCATAACCGTGTTGACGGAATCCAGAAGCTTATTGCTGCCGGAATGATTATTGAACCATTAAAAGATTTATACAAAGACGAAGTTCGTGCCATGGGCAAACTTCTTGGCCTTGAAGACGAACTTGTAATGCGACATCCATTCCCAGGTCCAGGACTTTCCATCAACGTCCTTTGCAATGACGGAAAATCCTGGGATGCAAAGGATGATGAAGAACTTGCTGCCGCAAAGAAAGAACTGAAGGAAACAGAACTTAACATGTTCTGTCCAAACTGTTCTGCAAATCTTTCAAGAAACGTACTTCCTGTTCGCTCAGTTGGTGTTCAGGGTGACTTTAGAACTTACCGTTTCCCTGCGTGTCTTGATTTTGGTCCTGCAAAGGCTGACGAATGGCCATGCGGCGAAAAAGCCGCAGAACTTGGAATGAAACATTTCCCAGGAAAGCGTGAAAAGATTGAAGAATGTTCTTCAACAATCACAAATGCCGCAAAATACATCAATCGCACAACAATCAAATTGTACCAGAAACCCGGCATAAAGGACGAAGACCTTGTGCTTCAGGAAGGTTTCTGTGACAAGCGCCGCCTTGACCAGCTCCGCGAAGTAGACAACATCGTCCTCACAGAACTCCACAAAAGCGGCTGGTACGGCCAGATTTTCCAGCACCTTACAATTGACCTTCCTTATGCCACAAGCGCAGACAAGGCAACTTTCGTTTTGCGCCCGGTAGTTTCAGAAGACGTAATGACAGCAAGATTCGCAATGCTTCCAAAGGATGTTCTTGGCGCAATCGTTGAAAAGATTGCCGGTCTGGAATTTGTTGACGCACTGTACTTTGATGCCACAAACAAACCGCCTGCTACCTTTGGGTGGGAGTAAGGCAACAATCGAAGAACCATTAAAAAGGGGCTGTCCCAAAAGTAATGAGTGTAGCGCTCATTGAGCCCTTCGACAGGTGGTTTCGATAAACTCAACCACCGTAATGCAAACTTATTGGACAGCCTCTTTAGGTTCATCCTTTAATATAATCCAAAGGAGGAATATCACCAGTTACAGCAACCGTATAAGTTTTCGCCCCTTCATAATGAGGCAATCTAACAGCATCAATATCTTTACCATTTAATTTTGAACAGTCCGCATATTTGCCAGAGAATTCAAAATATGTTCCATTATAGTAAAGCTTTCTTTTGTAAGACTTTCAATATTATCACTTTTAGTATGCAAAAGCTTCCATGTATAAGGAATCATTGATTCCAGCTGTGCCCTGTCAAAATATTCCGGCACCTTACCATTTGTAACAAACGCTTCAAGAATCGGCACCCTCACAAGGTCATACATGTATTTGCTGACCTCTTCAATAGGAAGCATAGTAATTGCAACCGCAGGAATTCCGCAGGCAAGAAAACCTGCATTGTCACTGTAAGAAACAGGAGCTGTAACAAAATTTCCACCGCTGGAAATCCTCAGCATATTTTCAGTCCTATCCTTCAAATCAATAAAACGATTTCTAAACTGAACAGCAACTTTTTTAGGCAAAACGCTATGCCCCATCACTGGAACCGTACCACGCCCAACGCAGTCAAAAACAAACACATCGTCGTCAGTAATTCCCAGCCGCTTAAAAACATTGGCAAGACCAAAAGCCCCCTGGTCCGCAACAGATCCAGAACTTCCGCTGGAACCTTCCCCACGGCCAGAAGCACCTGCCCCGCTGCCAATCTCTTCGCCATCCGTAAAAATCAGCCTCACATTATGCTGCATCATAGTCTTAGAAAGCAGTACAGCCCAATGCATCAGCGCAAAAACCGACGAAGAATTATCGTTAGCCCCAGGACTTCCATCAAACCTGTCGTAATGCGCAACAACAGTCTTAATTTTAAAAATCGGATTATAGCCAGTACGGTCAAACTTCACATAAATATGCTCGTGGCCGTCAATCGGAAGCACAACAGCTTTAACGCCCCTTGTCCCCAGCCAGTCCACAATAAAATCCCGGCGGTTACATTCAGGTGAGACAAATTTTCTGTAAGCTTCCCAATCCATTTCCATACTTGAATTATATCACAAAATTCTTTTTTGGGCGCAAATCTTATCGGCAACGGGTGTTCCAGGGCCCGCTAACGCTTGGTCTCCAGTCGCCGTCGCTGCGCGCCAGCTCCTTCCGCCTTGCCTGCGGCAACCCTTCCATACCCGCGCGCAGTTTTATTACCGCGCAAACCGCGCACCTGCTGTTTTGCATCTTTCTGTCCACGTCGGTTACAACCGACGTTTGCTACCTGCTTACACCAGCGGTGAAAATGCGCTATACTTTTCCTATGAAAAGAATTTATATCGGAAACCTTAGCTTCAACACAACAGAAGAATCATTGAACAATGCATTCAGCGCATTTGGCGAAGTAATTTCAGCCACACTCATAATGGACAAAATAACAAACCGCTCTAAAGGCTTTGGATTTGTAGAAATGCCTGATGACGATGCAGCATTCAACGCAATCCGCAGTCTTAACGGCAAAGACTTAGACGGCCGCAAAGTTCGTGTCTCAATTGCCGAAGACAAAGGTCCTCGCAATCCCCGCAGCAACAGATAAATCATTCAGGAGCATACTTTTCACGAATCAACAACCTTATCCGTTTATACCTGTTTTGACACTTCTTATAAAAATGTCATATTGAAAGCCATTTGTGAATTCGCTATTATATATAGAAATAAACTGACTTCAACAAGGAGACACTAATGTCTACACCATTAGAAAATTACCTTGCATCATGTAACGGAAAACCAAATGCCGCTATGTGTGCTTATGTTGCAAATCTTCAGCAGGTTGCTGCTGTAGGACCAGAGATTGCCGCTTCAATCGTAAACGAAATTGAAAACCAGCGCAGTCACCTTAAACTTGTAGCTTCTGAAAACTACTGTTCACTGAACGTTCAGGCTGCAATGGGAAACCTTCTTACAGATAAATACGCTGAAGGATATCCAGAACACCGCTACTATGGCGGATGTGTAAACATTGACGCTGTTGAAAACTGTGCAGCCCGCGAAGCAGAAAAACTTTTCGGTGCTGACTACGCTTATGTTCAGCCACATTCTGGTGCAGACACAAACCTTGTTGCTTACTGGGCAATTCTTTCTGCAAAGGTTGAAACTCCAACTCTTGAAGAACTTGGCGTAAAATCTTTGAACGACCTTACAGACCAGCAGTTCGATGACCTTCGCAAGAAGTTCGGTAATCAGAAACTTATGGGCCTTGACTACTCTTGCGGTGGTCACCTTACACACGGTTACAAAATGAACGTTTCTGCCCGCATGTTCGAATCACATCCTTATGGAGTTGATAAGGAAACAGGTCTTCTTGACTACGATGCAATCGAAAAGCAGGCTATGGAAGTTAAACCTCTCATCCTTTTAACAGGTTTCTCTGCTTACCCAAGAAAAATAAACTTCAAGCGCTTCCGTGAAATCGCAGACAAGTGTGGAGCAGTTTTGATGGTAGATATGGCTCACTTCGCAGGTCTTGTTGCCGGTAAAGTATTCACAGGCGACTTTGATCCAGTAAAATGGGCAGACATCGTAACAACTACAACTCATAAAACACTCCGCGGTCCACGTGGTGCCATGATTCTCTGTAAAAAAGAATTCGCAGACTACGTAAACAAGGGCTGTCCAATGGTTTTGGGTGGTCCACTTGGTCACATAATGGCTGCAAAAGCAATCGCTTTCAAAGAAGCTTCAACTCCTTCTTACCAGGCTTGGGCCGCTCAGGTTGTAAAGAATGCTGCTGCTCTTGCTGAAGGCTGTAAATCACACGGAATGCCACTTCAGACTGGCGGTACAGACAACCACCTTATGCTTGTTGACGTAACAGGCTACGGTCTTACAGGAAAACAGGCAGAAGCAGCTTTGTTCGCCTGCGGTGTAACAGCAAACGCTAACGCTCTTCCTTATGACAAGAACGGTGCATGGTGGACATCTGGTATCCGTATCGGTACTCCAGGTCTTACAACTCTTGGCATGGACGAAAAGGACATGAAAGAAGTAGCAGACATCATCGACTTTGTTCTTAAAGGAACAAAACCTGGTCTTACAAAAGAAGGAAAACCTGCAAAGGGAAAGATTGACCTTGATCCATCAGTTCAGGCAGAAGCTAAAAAGCGCGTAAATGCACTTCTTGGCGCTCACGTTCTTTACCCAGAACTTGACCTTGACTTCCTGAAAAAAGAATTCGTAAAAGCATAACGTATAAAAAACGCAAATTGCAAAGAGGGCTGTTCCAAAAGTAATGAGTATAGCGCTCATTGAGCTCGTCGAAATGACTGCTACACTAAATGTGGTGGTTTCGATAAACTCAACCACCGTAATGCAA
>ERZ808026.327-NODE-327-length-10426-cov-3.182047_pt1 | contig 10426 bp, 9 predicted proteins | sample MGYA00380182_ERZ808026 | MGnify/ENA primary metagenome ERZ808026 (study PRJEB31490, sample SAMN06133376) | cow dung metagenome | isolation source: H9 | host: cow | place: China: Chengdu | collected 2015-05 ... | reverse complement strand
TTATACTGACCGCCCATCAGGGAAGCTTTGGTACCGCCGAATGGCAGGTAAGGCATGGAAGCTGGAACACCTACGTTAACGCCGATCATACCGGAGTTGGTGTGACGCAGGAAGTCCTGAGCAACGATTGCGCTTTCGGTAAACAGGCAGCCGCCGTTGCCGTATTCGGAATCGTTGATGATCTTCATACCGTCTTTATAGGATTTAATTTTAATCAGTGTAACCACCGGACCAAAGATTTCTTCTTTTGCTACGCGCATGTCTGGAGTAACGCCTTCCAGAATGGTAGGAGCGATGAAGTAACCGTTTTTGAATTCTTCAGGCAGTTCCGGGTTACGGCCGTCTAACAGCAGTGTGCAGCCTTCTTCCAGACCGATATCAATGTAGTTGTGGATACGTGCGATAGCGCCAGGGGAGATAACAGGACCCATATATGTGGATTCGTCTACTGCGTTACCAACTTTAACGCTCTTCGCAACTTCCAGCATAACTTCTTTTACTTTATCATAGATTTCTTCTTCAACTGCTACGTTTGCAGCTGCCATACATCTCTGGCCTGCAGCACCGAAGCATGCGTTTTTGAAGTTGTCTGCGAAACCTTTCAGGTTTGCGTCTTTTGCTACGATCATGGTGTTTTTCGCACCAGCTAATACCATAGCTTTTTTGTTTGTTTTTGCGCAGCCTTCTGCTACAATCTGACCAACTTTAGAGGAACCAACGAATGCCATAGCGTTGATGCCTTTGCTTTCCAGCATCTGAGTAACAACAGGTTTGTCACCGTTGATCAGGTTGAATACGCCGGCAGGAATACCGATATCTTCTAAAATCTGAGCAATTTCCTGCATGAACATTGGAGACTGTTCGGATGCTTTGTAAACCAGTGTATTACCGGTACCCAGAGCAAATGGAACGAACCAGCCGAAAATCAGAGATGGGAAGTTGTATGGAGCTAAGCCGCCAACAACACCGATTGGTTCTCTAATGATTTCACCATCTAAATCGCCGTTGATAGCAATTTTGTCGCCGCGCATCATCAGAGGCAGACCACATGCTACTTCAGTGTTCTGGATACCGCGGTCTACTTCGCCGCGAGCATCGGCAATGGTTTTTGCCTGGTCAGTTGCGATAATCTGAGCCAGTTCTTCTTTACGTTCAATCAGAACATCGCGCAGTTTGAACAGATAACCAACGCGTTTCTGCAGAGGAACTTCTTTCCATGCTTTGAATGCTTCATTTGCAGCTTTGATAGCTTCTTCGACTTTATCTTCTGTTGTTACAGGAACTTTTGCGATTACTTCGCCTGTAGAAGGGTTATAAACATCGATAAATTCGCCGGTACCTTCAACCCACTGGCCGTTGATGTAGTCTTTTAAAATTTTCATAATAGTTGCCTCCTTGATATTTAAGAGAAATATATTTGGATATCCATCGTCTATGGATATTTGCAGCCGTACCAGAATGTTCAGATAAGGAATGTGATAAAAATATTCTGGTGAACTTATGAGTTTATAATAACATGGTGATTTTAGAATGTCAATAGATTTTGGTTTACTTTTGATAATATTTCGAGTATAATTGAGTAAAAGTTGAGTAACTCTTTGAGTAACTTTATCAAAACAAAGGAAATGATCTAATATATAAGTATAAAAGAGGTGATTGCGGGTGCGTGTAAAACGAATTGAAGCAGTAGAGGCATATATCCGTCAGGTGGGTTCGGTGTCCATTCAGGATTTGTGTGATGAATTTCATGTTTCCATTAATACGATCCGTCGTGATATTGATACTCTGGTGCGAACCGGCCGTGTGAAAAAAGTGTATGGCGGTGTGGTTTCTCTGGGACAGTCGGAATCTGATGCCACCAAACCGCAGACTCGTGAGCTGATGGACTTTGAGGTTCGTAATAAAGAATATCGGGATGAGAAAAAGGAAATCGCCAGAAAAGCAGCGGAATGTGTCAATCATGGTGATACTATTTTTCTGGATTCCGGTTCCACTACACTGCAGATGATTGCTTATCTTGCCGATAAAAAGAATCTGACTGTTATTACATATAGTATTCCGGCGCTGGCTGAACTTGCAAAATACCCGCAAATTCGTGCTGTGGCGCTTCCTGGTGTAGTGCTTGGCCGCACGGCATCTCTGGTTGGCAGCAGTACCTGTGAGGCATTAAGTCAGTTTAACTGTTCCAAAGCGTTTATGGGATGTACCGGTCTATCGCTTACCAAACAGCTGACCAATGCTACCTTTGAAGAATTCGGTGTAAAACAGACAGCGTTAAAACAGAGCCGGGTTCATTATCTTCTGGCTGACCACGAAAAATTTGGTCACGCAGCGCTCATGACTTATGGTAAAATAGAAGAAATGGATTATCTGATTACGGATGAACTTCCGGAGCAGGAGTATCTGGATTATTTGAAAGAACATCAGGTGGAGCTGCTTTTAACCAGTGAGGAATAGCCTGGGATTGTAAAAATGATGGAGGGATGTTTCATGGGCGGAAATGAACTTCTATTTTTGTTTGTTTTCTTTGTGACCAATGCAATTATGACCATTACCGGTTTTGCGGGAACAATGCTTGCTATGCCGGTATCTATTCTGCTTTTAGGGGTAGAGGATGCCCGGTTTATTTTAAACGTTACGGCTATTCTGACATGCGTATTCATCGGAATTCAGCAGTGGAAGTATGCCAATAAAAAAGAGCTGGCAAAAATTCTGTTTGTCATGTTGATCGGTATGGCAATGGGGACGGTGTTGTATCGTGTGATACCGCTGGATTTTCTGCTGCCGGCCTACGGGATTGTGATTATTATTGTATCGCTGCAGCGGTTGTTATTTCCGCAGGCGGCACAGCTGCCGCGCTGGGCATATCTGCCGGTATTGATTGCAGCCGGGATTATTCACGGGATGTTTGTTTCCGGCGGTGCGCTGCTGGTAATGTATGCGACTCTGGTACTTCTGGATAAGTCGGAATTTCGTGCAACCATTGCAGCTACATGGGCTGTGCTTGACCCGACATTCTTTGTGCTCAACTTTGATCTGGCACTCTGGAATACCGAAAATATGATGCTGATCGGGGCTTGTATTCCGCTTCTGGTATTGTCGGTATGGCTTGGTAACTGGATGCACAAAAAAATCGGCCAGGACTGGTTTATGAAATTAACCTATGTATTGCTGGTTTTGTCGGGCTTATCGATTATTGTCTGATAAAATATATAAAAAGAGAGCACGTGGTAAGAAGTTTTTATTCTTATCGCGTGCTCTCTTTATTTATATCAATTGAGCTATATTTTTGGATTGTATTTTTCTTATTTCGGCAGAGTCTGAACCACACTCCGGCTGCAGTCTACCGAAACCATAATACCATCTTTCAGTCGACGGGTTGCCCCCAGCGCTGCAATGATAACCGGTTTTTCCAGTGCCAGACCGATAGTGGCTGCATGGCAGTCTGGTGTGGTATCTTCCGTGATAATGGCAGCGGCTTTGCGGAGCCATGGAAGAATTTCGTTTGTTGTGTAAGGAACGACAAGAATATCGCCTTCTTTACATTTGGCTTTTACTTCTTCCTGACTGCGGCATACACATAATGGCCCGCTGGTTTTCTGACTTCCGATACCGATGGCGTTTATTAATGAGCCGCCCACCTGTTTTACACGAATCATATTGGTAGTACCGGCAATGCCAACCGGTACTCCGGCGGTAATAACCACCAGATCCCCGTTTTTTACAAGTCCGGCCTCTTCAGCTGCGTCTACTGCCAGATCCACCAGCTCGTCGGAATTATGAGCATATGGCATTTTGACTGCGGATACACCCCAGTACAGACTCATCTGACGACGAAGCTGCTCATCCATCAAAAGGGCGATGATATCAGTTTTCGGGCGGAAACGGCTGACCATCTGGGCTGTGATACCCCGCTGGCTTACACTTAAAATGGCATCTGCACCGATATCTAAAGCGGTGGTGCAGGCCGCGTGGGCCATAGCAGCGGAAATAGAAAGTTTTTCATTATGGTTTGCGATTATGGTTCTAGTGCGATCAATATCGGCTTCTGTACGTGTAGCAATGGCATGCATGGTTTGCACCGCTTCTACCGGATAGTGGCCGGAGGCTGTTTCGCCGGAGAGCATAATTGCGGATGTACCGTCATAGATGGCATTAGCCACGTCTGTGATTTCCGCACGGGTAGGGCGTGGTTTTTCCACCATGGATTCCAGCATTTGCGTTGCTGTTACAACTGGCTTGCCGCAGGCCATACATTTAGCAATAATATCTTTCTGAATCATCGGGATTTCGGTAAAATCAATTTCAACACCCATATCGCCACGGGCAACCATAATACCGTCAGCAACCGAGAGAATGTCCATCAGGTTATTAACGCCTTCCCGGTTTTCGATTTTTGCGATAATTCGGATATTGGAATTATGTTCATCGAGAATCTGACGCAAATCCCTAACATCATCAGCGGTACGGACAAAGCTGGCCGCAATAAAATCAAATCCCTGTTCAATGCCAAAAAGAATATCTTCCCGGTCTCTTGGGCTGACATATGGCATAGAGAGTCGAATATCGGGGATATTAACGCCTTTATTATTTTTCATAATTCCGTCGTTGAGTACACGACAGCGAATGGTAGTATCGGTGGTTTCTAAAACGGTCATGCGTACCAGGCCGTCATCCAGCAGAATTGCATCACCGGGTTTTACATCACCGGGCAGATTGGTATAGGTAATAGAGCATTTTGTTTCATCCCCGTCAACCTGATCGGTATGAAGTGTAAATTCGGTGCCTTCTTTCAGGGTAACTGGGCTGTTAGCAAATGTTTTGAGCCGTACTTCCGGTCCTTTGGTATCTAACATAGCTGCGACAGGGAGGTTCAGTTCCTCACGCAGCGCTTTTAAAGCGTCGAGGCGCATCTTGTGACCTTCGTGGTCACCGTGGGAGAAGTTAAAGCGAGCTACATTCATACCTGCCTCCAGCATACCGCGCAATACACCGTCGCGGTCGGTGGCAGGGCCGAGGGTGCATACAATTTTTGTTTTTCTCATGTATATAACCGCCTTTCGAATAAAAATATTCTTTGTTATAGAATACTTTAACATAAATACCCAGTTGTGAGAAGAGGTAGATTGTAAAAACAGGAAAAACCAGACCGCATTTTTATATCGGGTTGACTTTTGTCTGGAATATGTGTATGTTGTACTGGTAAAGTTTAAAACTTCAACTGATGAATTTGCTGAATTATTTTACATATTTACAGTGCTGAGACACTGCTGTATGATGAATAAAAAGCAGAAGCCGGACATTCCGGGATATAGCAGGTGAAAAGAGGAAAATGTATGCGTCTTGAACAACTAGAATATCTGTTGATGATTTCCAAATCGGCTTCGCTGACAGAAGCCAGTGAACGTCTGTTCATTACCCAGCAGTCACTGGGGAAAGCAATTCGTGACCTGGAAGATGAACTGGGAGTGGCACTGCTTTTACGAAATAATCGAGGCAGTGTGCTGACGAAAGAGGGCTATGAAACACTAGAGCAGGCAAAAGAAATTCTGGAAAAAGTACATGCATTGCAGAACTTTTTTGAAAAAGAGGATGAAATCCTGCGCGGCAAATTGATTATACTCTGCAGTCAGGTGATGTTTTCGGATGAGCTTCCGCTGGCATTGGAGTCATTTTCCCGCCAGTATCAGGAGGTAGAGGTAACTGCCATGGAAAAAGACAGCTACTATATGCCGATTTTACAAAAACACCTTCTGGAAACAGAAGATGCCGTTGTTATCAGTATTCTTCATATGCCGCATGAAAAATCAATCGGGTTGGATCGGATTTCGGACACCCTACAGTTTCATCCCATCTATAAATCGCGATGGCTGGCATGCATGAACAGCCGCAATCATCTGGCAAAGCAGAAACAAATCCCAGTGGAAACGTTGCTGAAAGAGAAAATTCTTATCAGCAGTCCGGATTACCCGGAAACAGGGTTGGATTATGCACTGCTCACATCTTACGGAAAAGCCAATGTAAAACGGCGGGTAAGCAATCTGGAATTATTTTATGGAGTTCTGGAAGAAACGACGGACTGTGTGGGGATTGTTCCGGATGTACTGCTTCGGCATAAGCGGGCATCTGTGCCGGAGGGACTGGTTTGCAGGGAAATCGAACCGCGAATCAGTACAACCATCGGTTATTTGATTGACAAAAATCAGAGCAAAACGACAATTGCCAGAAAATTTATTCAGCATCTGGAAGCGGCTGTTGAAAAAAAACGGAACTGAAAATGGCTGGACGAGTGTTTGAGAAGGTTTTACAGCAAAAATAAACAAGTAAATACACAAAAACCCCAGTGCCCGGATATTCCGAACACTGGGGTGTGCTTCATCATAGATAATCAGTCAGAAAAAGAGTTTAAAAATACTTTAAATGTGTTACTTATTCAGCGTCACACAGAGTAGTAGGTGTGCAGTCTTCTACAGCTTCCAGTTCAGCTTTTGTCAGTTTGGATTTGTCACCTGTGATCAGGTAGTTAACCATACCAACAGACAGTTTACGGAAGTCGCCAGCTGCAGCGAAGTAGAAGATAACGCCCATCAGTACCCATGCGCCCATTGCGCACCAGCAAGGAACGCTTAAGAACGCTGGCATACCAGGGATTACCTGTAAACCGATAACGCCTGCGGAGATAGCAGCACCAGCTAAAGCCATAACTGGGGAGATATCTTCGGAGGATTTAGGAGCCAGGCCTTTAGTTAATACTACATAAGCACCAGCACATGTGAAGAAGTAACCGAAACCTGTACCAACAGCAGCCATGTCTACGAACCAGTTCAGTACTTCACGACCGATAAATGGAACCAGAACAGCAATTACCATAACGAACAGAATTGCATGGGATGGAGTTTTGTAGGTTGGGTGAATGTAACCAAACCATTTTGGCAGCATTTTAGCACGAGCCATACCGAACATCAGACGGGAGGAGCTCATGTAGAAACCGCCGATACCGGTGAACATACCGCACAGTACCGCTACTACTACGAATACAGTACCGCCCATACCCAGAGCCTGTTTGATCATAGCACCGGTTCTCCAGGATTCTGGCTGACCAGCAGCGTTTTTCAGGTCAACCATTTCCATCCAAGGCATAACAGCAGCAGTAACGACTGCGATGGAAGCGTAGATGAAAGCACCGATACCGATAGCGGAAACGATCAGAGCCAGAGTTTTGTTAGCTGGGAAGTTGAATTCTTCCGCAGCCTGTGGAATACAGTCAAAACCTACATACAGGAATGGAGCCATAGCGATGATCAGGATAACACCTTTTACGAAAGGAACATCAAACTGATTAGCAGCTGGCTGCAGGTTTGGCATCTGGAAGTTGCCTGTTAAGATAGTACCAAACAGAATAGCAACTACAGCAGCGCACAGTAATACACACATGATTAACTGGGTGTTACCAGCAGCTTCAGCACCGCGGATTGCGATAAAACCGAAGATTAATGCGATTACGATAGAAACCGCAACTTCACCCATGTATACTGGCCAGCCTGCAACAGTCCACAGATGACCAACCTGTAATAAACCAGGAGCAACTACGGAGAATAATACAGGAACCGCAGTAGCATTTAATACTACGATACCAACATAACCGATTAACAGCATCCAACCACAAACGAACGAAGCAGTAGGACCAAAACCAACGAATGCGTAAGCGAACTCACCACCGGATACAGGGTATTTCGCGATCATGTACGCATAGCTCATACCAACGATGATCATTAACAGACCACCTAAGATAAAACCAACTGTCAGTGGCAGAGGACCACCGGCTTTAACCATCCAGTTAGGAGACTGGATAAAGCAACCCCAACCGATAATAGAACCCAGAGCTACCGCCCAGATATTCGCAGGGTTTAAAGATTTTTCAAGTGTAGCACGTTGTTCAGCCATAATATTTCGCCTCCAATTTTGGGAAATAAATAATTTGGAATAATCGCCTTGTTTTTTAAAGGTGAAAGTTTATAAATGCATTTTATTTTACAAAGCTCTGCGTCACGATCCCTTTCTATGCTCCTTTTCTGACAGATTTGTAAGCTGAGTAAAAGAAAAAACAATTAACAGAATATTAAGATATATGCTAATGATTAAAATTAACATATATAAAGGAAAGAACTCATTTGCATCTATTGGATAAATAAAACCTGTACACTCTTTAAATAGGTGTTTCGACATAAATACTGTCCGTTGAAAATGGTGTTCCAATAGCAAAAACTAAACTTTAATAAATAATACAAGATTAATAAAAGTTTATTTTATGCAAACGATTTGTATAGAAATTATAACACTATTCATAAAAAGTTGTAAAGAAAAAATATAGATGTTATAAGTGAATATTAAATTTTTGTCATGGTGTTGAACGGTGATTGTGCCATGACACCAAGTTTATTATTCTGAAACATAACTAAAATCAGATGAAAAAAGATAGAAACATTGTTTATGAGTTATGAAAAGCTGGAATAGTCCGCGAAAAATTAAAAGAACCGCTATATAGCAGGATAACTGTATAGCGGTTCTTTTATATTAATGCGGTAGATACTTTGTATGTTTATGCAGTGATCAGTGATAATTAAAGCATCATTTTGAGTTTCAATAAAGAAATTCCCTGCAGTAAATCATCATGGTATTCCAGATTAATCTGTTTTACCATACGGCTCATACGTATCAGATTTTGTTCCATCAGTCTTGCGGCTTCCGTACGCAGATGAGGCGATTTTTTGCGAATCCGGGCGTATTCGTGTAAAAGCTGATGAAAGTCCTGCTGGCAGCAATCCAGCTGTTTTTGCAATGCGGTTAATTCAGGATTCATAGTTATAGGCTCCTTTTTAGATGATAATCCTGCCAGAGTATCTGGCTGTTATAGATATATGCTGCTAAAGTATCGGGGTGCATAAAAAAGCAGACGATTTAAATTTTTTCTGTAAAATACGAAAATAAGACATATAATTTTATCGTTTTTCGATAAGAAATAATTGACAAACAATAAGATGTTTTTTACAATAATATTATGCAATAGACTAAAAATAACTCCCGCTGCGTTTTTTAACAGACAGCCGGTGTTGCAGGAGGGTGTGTTATGTGGAATCATTCAAAATCCCTGCTGCTGACAGCCTGGTGGATTCGCATTGCACTGGTGCTGTGGGCAGCTATGGCAATTGTACTTCCGTTTTTATGCCGGGACGGCGTAATACTTGTGTTATTTTATGTGGTGTTTGTGCCGATACTTCTGGCGTTATATGGACTTCATAAAATGCTGAGCAATATTCAGCGGGGAATCGTATTTGCTAGTGCCAATACCGCGGCATTGCGACTGACTTCGTGGGCGTGTTTTTTTGCGGCAGTGTTTTTACTGGCGGGTGCCTGCCTGCAGCCGATGCTGCTTTTTGCTTCGGGTGTCATCGGGTTTCTGGGGCTGTTTGCCCGTGTCATAAAAAATATGCTGGCAGAAGCTATTGTCCTCAAAGAGGAAAATGATTATACAATCTAGTTTATAAGCGCTGGTATATAATCCGGCAGAAGATTTACAGAAAGGAGCGGTGGAGATGCCAATTGTGGTAAATTTAGATGTTATGATGGCGAAACGAAAAATGTCATCCGGGGAATTAGCCGAACGGATTGGGATTACACCGGCCAATCTGTCGATATTAAAAAATAATAAGGCCAAAGCAATCCGGTTTTCGACGCTGGAACAGATCTGCAAAGCGCTGGATTGTCAGCCGGCTGATCTGCTGGCCTATGAGGAGGATGAGAAAGATGATTAAATTGTCACAGCGACTGCAGGCTATTGCCGATTTTGTACCGCAGGGGGCCCGGGTGGCGGATGTCGGTACGGATCATGGTTTTCTGCCCTGCTATTTAGCACAGAACAATCAGGCGGTAAAAGTATATGCCTGTGATATCAATGAACAGCCGCTGGCACTGGCACAGAAAAATGTGGCGGACTATAACGTTGGGGAGATTGTCAGCACACGTCTGGGCAATGGCCTTGCAGTGATAGAACCGGGGGAAGTAGATGTGGTAACCATTGCCGGTATGGGCGGCAGCCTGATGATTGAAATTTTAGACGCGGCACCGCTGGTGGTTGATAAATTAAATCGTATTATTCTGCAGCCGAATGTAGGTGCTGAAGCCGTGCGAATCTGGGCTGAAAAAAACCGCTGGCATATTGTAGAGGAACAGCTGGTGCGGGAAAATGACCGCTTTTCTGTAATTATTGCCATGGAGCCGGGCCGCAGTTTAAATTCAATGACGCCGGTGGAACTGTTTTTAGGGCCGGAGCTTTTGAAACAGCAGCATCCGCTGTTAGGCTTATATATCAGTGAAGAATATGACAAAGCACAAATGGTGCTGGCGCAGCTGGCAAAGAGTGACAGCG
>ERZ808026.326-NODE-326-length-10432-cov-4.273201_pt1 | contig 10432 bp, 9 predicted proteins | sample MGYA00380182_ERZ808026 | MGnify/ENA primary metagenome ERZ808026 (study PRJEB31490, sample SAMN06133376) | cow dung metagenome | isolation source: H9 | host: cow | place: China: Chengdu | collected 2015-05 ... | reverse complement strand
CCCCCATTAAAGTAATATTTGCCATATTGCACCCCCTTTATGAGATGCTGAGAACCTTAGTTGTGGAATCCTGGGAGATGGACGGAAGAGCCAGTGTACCGGGTACTCCGAGTAGAGTCACACCGCTTCTGATGTTTCCTGCGATAATCTTGTCCTGTTCTGCGGATGCAATGCCGACTGTTCCGCCTGTGGTCTGTCCTGCGGGAATTACAACGGTTCCTGCTTTGGTACTGATCGTGCCGGATACATCACCGTTTACAGGCATTGAGCCAGATACTGAACCATTCGCACCGAATCCAGTTTTGCCGACAGGAAGGTCAGACCCTGTGATATTTGCGCTTGCGGTATCGTAGAACTTTGCTGTGCCACCCCCTGATTTCGGGATATCTACTTCGGGGACTTCTTGATAGGTTACACTATTGATTATTAAATTCTGTGTTTTTTGTTTGTGCTAAAATTTCATCAGTAATTCCAAAAGAAACAGCCAGGCGTTCTTTCATTGTCATTTTTTGCTCCACTTTCTGGGAAACAGAAATAGACATCAGGAAATACCGAATGTTAATGATCAGCGTTGTCAGGCCAATTTCTATCAGGGCACCCTGTGACGCGATCAGATTCATCCCTGCAAACTGTCCTGCACTTGTCAGATTTGTCAGGGAAATGACCACTGCGGCCCAAATTGGCACACCGGACAATACGGCTGTCAGGCCAAAGGCCATGGATACCGAAAAATATCCAAGACAGATAGGAATTCCGTCACGAATTCCCTCTAAAAATTCCTGTTTTTTCATAGGTATGTTTCCTCTTTTTGATATTTAAAATAGGGTGAGTAAAACTCACCCTATCAGAATACTATACACCTTAATTTAATACTTTGCAAAGACTTTCATTTCATTAAAAAGCCATTATTTACTGTTTTTGGACGGAATCACGAAGATGAACAGTAAAGAACTTAATAATAACATATATGGATAAGTCAGGTTTGGTAAAATCTGAAATGCACTGACTTCATATCCAAGCTCCACTGCTGCGGAAACTGCTACCAGCATCTGTGCACCATATGGGATAACTCCCTGGAAAATACAGGAGAAGGTATCCAGAATAGATGCTGCTCTCTTAGAAGAAATGCCATAGTTTTCAGACATTTCTTTTGCAATTGGGTTGGCCATAACAATTGCAACTGTATTATTTGCTGTAGCAATATCCATGGCACCTACCAGGAGCCCCATACCAAGTTCTCCGCCTTTTTTACCTTTGAATACACGTTTGATCAGATCAAGGAGTGCTTCAAATCCGCCATACTCTGCAATCAGCGCACAGATTGCGGATACCATGATCGCAACCATCGTAGTTTCAAACATGCCGGCTGCACCGGAACCCATGTTTGCCAGAAGGTCTGTTGCTGCTGTGGCACCTGTTGCCAGCATGATCAGAGAACCTGTTGCAATACCAATTAAAAGAACTACAAATACATTGATTCCAATAATACCGCCAACCAATACAAGTACGTATGGAATGATCTGGATCAGGTTGTAGTCTCCAACAATCACAGAACCAACTTCATATCCCATGGACTGAACAAGTAAGATCACCAGTGTTGCAATGGCTGCCGGGAGCGCGATCCAGAAGTTCTCGCGGAACTTATCCTTCATGGCACAGCCCTGTCCATTGCAGGCTGCGATTGTTGTATCAGAAATAAATGATAAGTTATCACCAAACATTGCGCCGCCTACCACCGCACCAATGCAAAGCGGCATTGCAAAGCCTGTACTGTTTGCTAAAGCTACCGCGATCGGTGTGATCAGTGTAATTGTACCAACCGAAGTTCCCATGGCTACAGAAACGAAAGCGCTCACCACGAAAAGTACAAGTACAGAAAATCTTGCAGGAATGATGGAAAGCATAAAATATGCCACGCTTTCTGCACTGCTTCTTCCTACAACACCTACGAAAATACCGGCTGCCATAAAGATGAGGATCATTGTAATAATATTTTTATCACCAACACCTTTTCCCATCAGCTCCAGTTTTTCATCAAAACTTAGTTTCGGATTCTGCAAACATGCTACAAGCAATGCCACCAGAAATGCTACCACGATCGGAATGTTGTAAAAGCCCATTGGAATCTTCATTACATACTCGAAAATAATTCCAAGACCAAGATACAGCACTAAAAATACACCAATTGGCAAAAGTGCTTTAAAATTTTTTGTCTTCATTTGTCTAACCCTTCCCCTAAATAAATTATTCAACCTCCCCACAGAGGAACCTTGCTGAACGTCAGCAGTTCAACAAGTATGTATTATAACATAAAAAAGAGAGTATTTCTACCCTCTTTCAAATCCAATCATCAGACCGCCTTTTTCTGCATAAAAGCTGCAAAGACCGCCGGTTTTTTCAATGCGTACATTGGCTTCGGGAAATTCTGAATGAACAGCAGCTTTCAGAGCATCTGCTGCCGGCTCATTAAAGCAGTGATCAATCACCACCGTACCGCCTGCATAACCTTTTGTTTTCATATTTTTAAATACGGTTGCGATTGCTTTCTTTTCACCACGGCATTTATCTGTTGGATGAAGACCGTCTTTTACATCACCGACCACGCGAATGCCTACAACACTGCAAAGTGCTGCAACCGCATGACTGGTGCGTCCGTTATTGGCAAGATTTCTTAATGATTCCAGACAGAATATCAGGCAGCTTCTTTTCTCTTTATATTCTGTAATTTCTTTGCAGATGGTCTCAAAATCCTTTCCTTCCAGAATAAGATCCCGTAATTTTTCTATCAGCAGCTTTGGCTCCGGACCTGCAGAATAGGAATCCAGTACAAATACTTTTTTCCCCGGATTTTCTTCCTCATACTGCTGCTTCGCTGTCATGGCTGCATTATAGCTTCCGGACAAAGAACTGATGATCGTAACACAGTACACTTCATCTGCATCTCCGAAGACTTCCAACCAGTCCCCAACTCCCGGACAGGCACTGCCGGATTTTCCTTTATATTTAGAAAGGTAATCTACCATTTCCAGCACATCCAAATCAGCACAATCTACAAATTCCCTGTCTGCTGTTCGAACTGTCAAAGGTGCGCTGGCAAATTCCACACCGCCGTCTAAAGTATACATATTTGCAGATGAGTCTGCTACAATCTTAATCTTCATTTCTTTCCCCTTTTGTATTAGTCTATTTCAATAAAGTTTTTATTACTTTTCAATGTAGTTTCTAAAACTACGTTCTTTTTATTATACAGGAAGCTTATACTGTTCGTCAATGACATTGGAGTGGTTTTTAGTAAAGAAGCTGTATAAAAATCGACAAAAAAATAATATATTGGCTATTTTAATACTTGGCAAAACATTTATTTAGTAGTATAATAGCTCCAATACACCATTTTAACGTATTAAAGCGGTAAACAAAAGGAGAATGAGAAAATGTTTCAGGATATGGTAAATACAATTGGATTCGTTGAAAACTATGATGCTGAAGTAGCAGCTGCAATGAACGCAGAATTAACAAGACAGCGTGAAAACATTGAGCTGATCGCTTCTGAAAATATTGTAAGCCCTGCTGTTATGGCAGCAATGGGCAGTGTCTTAACTAATAAATATGCAGAAGGCTATCCGGGCCACCGCTACTACGGCGGATGCCAGCATGTAGACGTGGTAGAACAGATTGCCATCGACCGTGCATGTGAACTTTTTGGTGCAAAATTTGCAAACGTACAGCCGCATTCCGGTGCACAGGCAAACCTGGCAGTTTACTTTGCAATCCTTGAGCTGGGTGATACAGTCATGGGTATGGACTTATCTCAGGGCGGACATTTAACACACGGAAGTCCTGCAAACATGAGCGGTAAAAACTATAATTTCGTATCTTACGGTGTAAATGCAGATGGTTTCCTTGATTATGATGCTCTGGAAGCCCAGGTAAAAGAAGTAAAACCAAAACTTCTTGTAGCCGGTGCTTCTGCTTACTGCCGTGCATTAGACTTTGAACGTCTCGGAAACATTGCACATGAAAACGGCGCAATGTTTATGGTAGATATGGCACATATCGCAGGTCTTGTAGCCGGCGGCGCTCATATGAACCCTGTTCCATATGCAGATGTTGTAACAACTACAACACACAAAACACTTCGCGGACCTCGTGGCGGTTTAATTCTCACAAACAGCGAAGAACTCATTAAGAAAATTAACAAAGCAATCTTCCCAGGTACACAGGGCGGCCCATTAGAACATGTCATCGCAGCAAAAGCAGTATGTTTCGGAGAAGCTCTCAAACCTGAATACAAAGAATACGCCCAGAACGTCTGCAAGAATGCAAAAGCACTGGCAGCTCGTCTCATGGAACGCGGCGTAAAGATCGTCAGCGGCGGTACAGACAATCACTTAATGTTGGTTGACTTAACAGATTCCGAAGTAACAGGAAAACAGCTGGAACACAACTTAGATGAAGTACACATTACTGCAAACAAAAACACTGTTCCTGGTGAAAAACGCAGTCCATTTGTCACAAGCGGTGTACGTTTAGGTACTCCTTCCGTAACCACTCGTGGATTCGGCGAAGAAGAAATGGTGATCATTGCAGATTGTATCGCAGACTGTATTTTCGATTTTGATAATAAGAAAGAAGAAATTGCAGCCCGCGTACTGGAACTGACAAAGAAATTCCCTTTATATGAATAAAGGACTATCTAAGATGGTCCCCTTTGGATTCCCCCCTTAAAACGGATGGCGCTCATGTTAGAGCGCCATTTGTTTTTATAAGTAACTTTCTTTTCGACCGGAGTTTTTTCTCAAGTAGTTTCCGATATTGGTAAGACACATTAGCAGGGTTACCAGAAAGGCTCCCGGAAATACAATGATCCACCAGCTTTCTGTCATCAGTGCTCTTTCAGCCAAAGACAGCATACTTCCCCAGGAAATAATGTCCAATGGAAGCCCCATCCCCATAAAACTTAAAGTGGATTCTGAACCAATTGCTCCCCGCACATTCATAACTACCATAAACATAATTGCCGCAATGAAATTCGGTGATAAATGTTTTCTTAAAATATGAAAGAATTTCCCACCCATGCATTTGGATGCAACCACATATTCACTGCTGCGAATCTGCCTTACTTCTGTACGAACCACCTTTGCAATACTTGGCCAGCTTGTCAGTCCGATGACAACAGACAGTGACAGTACATTGGCCTGTCCCAGGATTGCCTGTAAAAAAAGAACCAATAAAAGTCCAGGTACACTCAAAAAAATTTCCGTAAACCGCATCATCAGTGTATCAAGCCACATAGGAGCAATCCCGCTAACCGAGCCATAGACAACTGCGATAAATGTAGAAATTACAGTTGCAAGAAAACCTATCATAATGGAGATGCGCCCTCCGTACCAGATTCCGGAAAAAATATCTCTCCCCAAAGTATCTGTACCAAACAGAAACTCCCTGTTTGGAGCCACATTGTAATTGCTCAGATCTAAATAAGCCGGATCCTTGGTCATCATCATTTCTGCAGCCAGACAGCAAACCATAATAACTGATAACAGGATGACTGAAATCCACGGAAAATTTTGATCTCTCTGTTTCTTTTTTCGAGAAACCACTGGTTCCGGACGGATTCCCACAATGGTAAACATTTCTTTTTCTGTCATACTCCCGTCACCTCCGATGTTTCTACTGCTTCATTTGCTTTAATTCTTGGATCGATCCGTTCATTGATGATCTGTCCGATCAAATTACATAAAATTACAAGGATTCCCGTTGCCATACAAAGAACCATCAGCAGATTATAATCATGAAATCTTGCACTTTCATAGGAAAGGGCTCCTACACCGGGATAACTGAATACGGTTTCTACAATATAGGTCCCTCCAAGCACATGAGGGATAGAAATCGCCATAATGCTGATATAGGTTGGCATAATATTTCTCAAACAGTGCTTAAACATGATTTCCTTTTTACCAAGCCCCTTGGATTTTCCAAGCAGCACATAATCCGCTCTCGTTTCTTCCAAAAGCTTGTTACGAATCATATAGGCGTAATACCACAGATGCTGTAATACAACAACTGCCATTGGCAGTATCAAATGCCGGATTCGATCCATAACATCCTCTTTATTCCCAATGGAATATGCTCCCGAACTTGGTAAAAGATGCAGTTTTACCGAAAACACCAAAATAAGCAGCAAAGCCAGCCAAAATTCCGGAATACAGCTAAGAATGGTCCCTGCCTTACACAGGATTTTATCCAGCAAACGTTCTTCATTCCATGCGCTTAATATCCCAAGACCCAGGGCTCCGGCAAAGGTAAGAACAAATCCGATCCCGCCAAGAATTAATGTATTGCCAAGGCGCTGTCCAATAACCTCCATCACATCCTGTTTATACTTAAAGGAAATTCCAAACTCACCCTGCATGGCATTTTCAACCCAACGGACATACTGCACATGTATGGGCTCATTCAGTCCCAGTTCTCCTCTGGCTTCTTCTTTTTCTTCCGGGCTCATCTTTTCCACACGTTCTCCATAATAGGACATCAGCGGATCTCCCGGTGCTAATCTTGAAATGTAAAAAACCACAAGAGAAAGAATGAATACACTGATCAAAAAGACGCCCAGTTTTTTACCATAATATACAAAAGGATTTTGCTTTCTCATGAATCTCTCTCCTTTCGCAATACAAAATGTTCCGGAGCAATTTCCACCATGTTTCCTTCTTTTTCAAAGGTAATCTCATCAAAATTCATTCTTTTACGGCTGCGTTCCGCGATAGGATCCGGATATGGAATGGCTGAGATCAGTGCTTTCGTATATTCATGCTGTGGATTTGTAAAAAGTTCCCCTGTCGGTGCAATCTCTACCAGTTTTCCATGATACATCACACCTACTCTGTCACATAAGTATTCCACCATGGAAAGATCGTGGGCTATAAACAGCATGGAACATCCATGCTCCATACGAAGATGCTGAAACAGATTTACAATCTGAGCCTGAATAGATACATCCAGAGATGCAATAGGTTCATCCGCCACCAAAAGCTCCGGCTCCATAGAAAGGGCTCTGGCGATGGCCACACGCTGTCTCTGGCCTCCGGAAAGTTCTGCCGGATATTTGTCCAGATATTCCTTATCCATTCCCACATAATAAAGCTGAAATTCCGCTTCCGCCCGAAGAGAGCCCCGGGGCGGTTTGATATGGTGAATATCCATGGGTTCCCCAATGATATCTGCCACCTTCATGCGCTGATTTAAACTGGAGGTGGAATCCTGAAAAATGATCTGGCGTTTCGTTTCCAGCATTTTTCTGTTCCTGCGAAACTCCTGTTTATTTGTAATATCAATTCCATTGTAGAGAATTTTTCCGGAAGTTGGCTGATAAACATTCATCACGCATCTTGCCACTGTGGATTTCCCTGATCCCGATTCTCCTACGAGTCCAAAAATCTCCCCTTTTTTCAACTGGAAAGAAACATCATCCACGGCCTTAATTGCCACATGCTTTTCCATTCTATAGACATGGGAAAGATGCTGTATATCCAATAAAATCTCAGACATGATGATTTCCTCCCATCGGTCTTGTTATCTTCGGTGCCCTTGGATCTAATAACCAGGTAGCCGCAAAATGTGTATCCGTAATCTGAAACATTGGCGGCTGCTCCTGATAGTCAATTTCCATGGCAAACTCATTCCTGTATGCGAAGGCATCCCCTTTTGGCGGATTAATCAGTGATGGCGGCATACCAGGAATTGTCTTTAATGCTGTTGCGCCTTTATTCAGTGCCGGCAGTGAATTCATCAATCCCCAGGTATAAGGATGCCGCGGGTCATAATAGATTTCCTCTGCGGTTCCAATCTCCACGATTTTCCCGGCATACATGATCGCCACTCTGTCCGCTGCACGGGCAACCACACCCAGATCATGGGATACCAGTACGGTAGCTGTTCCAAGCTTTCTCTGAATTTCTTTTAACAGCTCCAAAATCTGTGCCTGAATGGTTACATCCAAAGCAGTGGTTGGTTCGTCCGCAAATAAGATCTTCGGTCTGGCAGCCAGTGCGATTGCCATAACACTTCTCTGACGCATACCGCCGGAAAAATTATAGGGATATAATTGATAGCGCTCGTGAGGACGGGAAATCCCCACCAGTTCCATCAGTTCAATGACACGGTCATATAATTCTTCTTTTTTCATCTTTGGTTCATGAACCAGAATGGCTTCTCCAATCTGCTTTCCGATGGTCATAGTAGGATTTAAAGCAGTCATGGGATCTTGAAAGATCATGGAAAATAATTTTCCCCGAAGCCTGCGCATATGCCGTTCCGAATAATCCGTAATATCCACACCATTGGCGATGATCTTGCCGCCTGAGATCTTTGCGGATTTCGGTAATAATTTCATAATGCTTTTACAAAGCATACTTTTCCCACATCCGGACTCCCCCACAATTGCAAGAATCTCACCTGGATTGAGTTCAAAGCTTATGTCTCGAACTGCCTGCACCTTTCCCCCGGGAGAAGATAGCTCTACAGACAGATTTTCAACCCTCAACAATTCATTCATATATTTTTCCTTTCAACGAGACAAAAAGAGGCTGATCTACAGCCCCTTTTGTCTAAATGGTCCATTCTGTAATGTTCCAGAAAATACCTACTCCATGATGACCTAATACTGTGTTTTCATCAATACCTTTAATTGCATTGTCAGCAACAAACATTGCATCAATGTAACAGAAGAATGTGTAAGCCGGAGCTTCTGCCATGGCAATCTGGAACTGTTTGTAATATTCAGCTCTTTCTTCATCCACATCTGTCTGACGAGCCTTTGTCAGATATTCATCGACTTTTGCATTAGAGTATCCGGAGTAGTTCGCACCATGATCTGTCCCAAATACTTTGTATGTATGGTCATCTGCATCAAATGGAGAACCCCATCCGATGATACAGCATTCTTGTCCGCCCCAGTCGATACCATCTGCCGGAACGTTTGCTTTTACATCCAGACCAATTTCCTGAAGCTGCTGTACAGCAATCTGAGCCATATCAATACGAACCTGGTCACCTGGTGTCGCATTGATGGTAAAACTGATACGCTCACCCTTTCTGCACCAGAATCCCTCTGCATCTTTTTCACATCCTGCCGCTGCTAAAGCTGCTTCTGCTTTTGCCGGATCATAATCATATTTTTCAACGCCGTCATAATTGTATTTATTCATCTGGATCGGACTGTATGCAGCAACACCTTCTCCTAACATCACTGCATCTACCATTGCCTGACGGTCAATTGCATAGCTGATGGCAGGGATTAAATCTGCATTTTTCTGCCAGTATTCATTCCAGAAGTTGTAAAGAATACCACGATAGTCCGAAGTAGTCATATCATAGACTGTTAATTCTTCAGAGTTCTTAAATGCTGCTGCATCCTTTGGAGTTACCTGTGCAAGATCTAATTCCCCATTCTGAAGCTGAAGTGCTTTTGCCGAGTCATCTGTAACAATTTTGAAAATCACTTTATCGATATTTGCTGCACCTGCAAAATATTCTTCATTTTTCACCATGACAATCGCCTGTCCTACCTCCCAGCTTTCCAGCTTGTATGGACCGGTACCGATCGGTGCTTTAAAAAAGTCGGATTCCCACAGATCTTCTCCTGTAAGCTTATGTTCAGGCATAATAGACATTGTCATATAATCCAGGAATGCGAAGTTTGGTTCAGACAGAACAAACTCGATTTCTGTATCACTGATGACATTGATCTCACTGATTTCTTCATAGTTTGGTGCATTTTCCGAACCATTTTCAGGGTTCTTGATTGCTTCGATTGTGAATTTTACGTCATCTGCGGTAAAGGCTTCACCATCGTGCCATTTGACACCATCCCTTAATTTAAAATTGTAGGTCATGGTCCCTTCATCATAGGACCATTCTTTCGCAAGACTTGAAACCAGATTTCCTTCTCCATCACGAGCCACCAGGCTGTCAAACAATAAATGCTTGATTTCACAGTGCTCATTCATGATCGGGTTAATGGAATCGTAGTCCCCGGATCCGTAAACAAGTACGGATTCTTTTGATTCTTCTGTTTCCGATACAGCTGCTGCCTCTTTCTTTCCGCCGCATCCCACTGCTAAGGATGCCACCATAACAACTGCCAAAAGCATACTGAATAATCTCTTTTTCATATAAAATTTTCCCCTCTCTCGCCAATGACTTTATCTTAACAGAGTGTTAAGTTCTTCACAAGCCTCCCCTAGGGATATAAGTTTTATATTTTCTCATTTTCATAATCTCCTCCTATCTAAAACTTGCGTGCAGCATCGGATTTTATATCCTAAAAATCCGATGACCGCTCAAGGCACCTTAGTTTTAAACAACAAAAAAGCAGGTTCATACACTATTCCTAGTAATATGACCTGCGGTTGTTCCGTCGGATCTTTATATG
>ERZ808026.325-NODE-325-length-10448-cov-7.442580_pt1 | contig 10448 bp, 7 predicted proteins | sample MGYA00380182_ERZ808026 | MGnify/ENA primary metagenome ERZ808026 (study PRJEB31490, sample SAMN06133376) | cow dung metagenome | isolation source: H9 | host: cow | place: China: Chengdu | collected 2015-05 ... | reverse complement strand
ACTGCTCAAAAAGAGCCACCTCCAATCTGTTCAGTTATCAGCCCATTACAGTTCCAGACTGTTTTCATTCAAAAGAAATTCCTTCACGCCCATCGTTACATAGCCCTTGTCGTCCCTGCGAGGCTTCATACTGCGTTCGACAATAATGATCTTCTTAAAGGAATCGTTGGTTTTGTCAAAGGAACGGGTTTCCTGTTCCCACTTGCTGTCGCTGGGAATCTCATAAGCAGACTGAATATAATACCGTCTGCTGCCCTGATTAGCAATAAAGTCGATTTCCAACTGTTTGCGGATCTCCTTGCCGTCCTTATCTCGTTCACGGGACTCAACTACACCCACATCCACATTGTAGCCACGGTAACGCAGTTCATTGAAAATGATGTTTTCCATCAAATGAGTCGGCTCAATCTGTCGGAAATTCAGTCTTGCATTACGAAGACCGATGTCCTCGAAATACACTTTATAGGGGGTATCAATGTAACGCTTGCCCTTGACATCAAATCTTCTGACCTTGCTGATAAGGAACGCATCCTCAAGATGAGAGATATACTTTGCCACCGTAGTTGCACAAATGCCGGAGTTTTTGACACTTTTGAAGGTATCCGACAGCTTCTTAGGATTGACAAGGGTAGAAATCCCCGAAGCCAAAATGTCCAGCAGTTCACCAATATCTTCGTCCGAATGAAGCTTATACCGTTTCACAATATCCCGCAGATACAAATTGCGGATCTGCGTCATAAGATAGTTGGTCTTCTGCTCTTCGGTCTTCATCAGCGCAACAGCAGGAAGTCCGCCGTAAACCATATAATCATCAAAGGCTTCATCCTTGGAGCCGTCATATGCACTGAAAAACTCCGAGAAGGACAAGGGCAACACGTGAACCTCATCGCCTCTGCCTTCAAACTCGGTAATAATGTCGCTGGACAGAAATTTGGAATTGCTTCCGGTAACAAAGACGTCCATATTGTTCTTGCGAAGATATCCGTTCAGCACCGACTCAAAGCTACCCAGCTTCTGAACCTCGTCAAGCAGCAGATAGTACATTCCTTTATCCGTAACACGGGTATTAATATAGTCCATAAACTTAGCGGGATCCACTTTGCGATTTTCTTCATCAATCTCCCGCAGGTCTTCGCCGATCAGTCTGAGGTCATCAGCAGAGTCAAATGCAAATTTTACGATATGCCCCTCATCGACACCCTCAGCGAGCAGATGATTATAAAACAATGTATTCAAAAGATAAGACTTTCCGCATCGTCTCACACCGGTTATCACCTTGATAAAACCGTTCTGTTTTCTTACGATCAGTTTGTTCAGATATAAGTCGCGTTTAATCTCCATAACATCCTCCACTTAATTATTTTGCCGCAAACGGCATATATATTAACTGTATTATAGCAGATACTCCAAGAAAAATCAAGGGGTTCAGTAATACAGTTAATATTTTTGCCACAAACGGAGGTTTTATGAATTGAAATTGATTTCTCTTCACATTACTGTATCTTGTTTTTAAGAATCTCTGCCAACAAAATCGGATTTGCCTTTCCGCCTGTTTTCGCCATTGCATTGCCCATAAGAGCTTCAAATGCTTTTTCTTTGCCTCGACGATATTCACTTATGAGTTTTTCACTCATTTTTATAACCTCATCAGCAACCGCCGTCAGCAGTTCACAGTCGTTGATCTGAGCAAGTTCTTCTTGTTCAACGACAATAGCAGGGTCAAAATCCGATTCCCACATTCTTTTCAGCAGTTTTTTTACAGTTGATGAGTTGATTACCTGTTCACCGAACAATGTAGCAAGTTTAGCCATATTTTCAGGTGCAATAGGACAAATGAATTCATCTTTGTTCATTCGCATTATGTCGGTTATAAAAATGTTCGCTACGATCTTATAATAAGTAGTATGTCTTACAACCTCTTCATAATATCTTGCCATATCGGGATCAGACAAAAGAGCATCACTGTCATAAGCCGAAAGACCAAAGTCTTTAATAAATTTACGCTTTTTCGTATCGGGTAATTCTCCGATCTGGCTTTTCAGTTTCAAAATATCTTCAGAAGTAAGTTCAATCGGCGGTAAATCGGGATCAGGGAAATAGCGATAATCATTTGCATTTTCTTTGGTTCGCATCGTGTATGTTTTTCCTGTTTCCTGGTCGAATTTTCTGGTTTCCTGAACAACTTTTCCGCCGGACTCAATCACCTCAACCTGCCGTCTGTATTCATATTCGATAGCCTGAACAACATAGTGGAATGAGTTGATGTTTTTCATTTCAGTACGGGTTCCAAATTCTTTTTGACCTTTTTTACGAACGGACAGGTTTACATCACAACGGAAAGAACCCTCATTCTTTTTGCAATCTGAAATCCCTGTGTAAAGAATGATTGCACGGAGCTTTTCAAGATACGCATTCGCCTCTTCCGGGGATCGAATATCAGGCTCGGAAACGATCTCAATAAGAGGTACGCCGCAACGGTTGCAGTCAATCATGGTGCCATACTTATCATCGTGTACAAGCTTGCCTGCATCTTCTTCAATATGAATTCGAGTGATTCCGATTTTCTTTGAACCTTCCGTTGTTTCAATCGTTATGTATCCGTTCTCACACAACGGAATGTCATACTGGCTTATCTGATAAGCTTTAGGCAAGTCGGGATAGAAATAATTCTTTCTGTCCTGCTTGGAATAGTTTGCGATAGTACAGTTTGTCGCCAATCCCGCCTTAACCGCATATTCAACAACCTTTCCGTTAAGAACCGGAAGAACACCCGGGAGTCCCATACACACGGGACAGGTTTGAGTGTTGGGAGCAGCACCATAGGCTGTGGAGCAGGAACAGAATATTTTTGTCTTGGTTTTAAGTTCTACATGAACCTCAAGACCAATAACCATTTCATAGTCTTTTATCATTTTCACGGTTTTACCCTCACTTTCCAGTACTCTCAAATGCAAAACCCGCACGGTACAACAATCCTTCGCTGAATGCGGGACCGATCAGCTGCATACCGACCGGCATACCTCCCTCACCGATACCACAAGGAAGCGTGAGTGCAGGAATGCCTGCAATGTTGACAGGGACACTGTACGCATCGCCCATATACATTTGCAATGAATCGCCTGTTTTTTCTCCGATTTTATATGCCACCGTCGGAGTGACGGGAGAAATGATAAAGTCACACTTTCCGAAGGCTTCGTCAAAATCCTTTCTCACAAGGCTTCTGACCTGCAAGGCTTTTTTATAATAGGCATCGTAGTAGCCGGATGAAAGCGCAAACGTTCCAAGCATAATACGTTTTTTAACTTCCGAGCCAAAGCCCTCGCTACGACTTTTCCTGTAAAGCTCGTCTATGTTGCTATAATCGTCACATCTGTAGCCATATCGAACACCATCAAACCTTGCAAGATTTGAGGAGGCCTCTGCAGAAGAGATAACATAGTAAGCAGACAAAGCGTAATCAATAGACGGCATAGAAACTGATACAAGTTCAGCCCCCAAAGCACGATAGGTATCTGTGGCCGCCAATACAGCCTTCCTTACATCGTCGGATATTCCTTCTCCAAAGAACTCTTCCGGAACACCTATTTTCATTCCCTTGACACCGTTCTTGATATCTGCGGTAAAATCATTATAAACACGCTTAACAGATGTAGCATCTCTTTTATCGTGGCCAACGATTGCGTTCAGTACAAGTGCATTATCGAGAACTGTGCTTGTAATCGGACCTATTTGATCAAGAGAGGAAGCAAATGCAACAAGTCCATATCGAGAAACGCTACCATAAGTAGGTTTCATACCTACAACACCACAAAAAGAGGCCGGTTGACGAATGGAGCCGCCAGTATCTGATCCAAGAGTATACACGGCCTCCCTCGCCGCCACCGCCGCCGCCGAGCCTCCGGAGGAGCCACCCGGAACTCTGTCGGTATCCAAGGGGTTACGGCAAACCTTGAATGCCGAGTTTTCAGTTGTTGATCCCATTGCAAACTCGTCCATATTGAGTTTACCTAATATAACTGCTCCGGATTTTTCAAGTTTCTCTACCACGTGTGCACTGTAGGGCGGTATGTAACCGCCGAGCATTTTAGATGCACAGGTGGTTTTTATTCCTTTTGTGCACATATTGTCTTTGATACCGCAAGGAATGCCCGCAAGCGGAGAAATCTCACTATCAGAGCATCTTCCTTCATCAAAGGCTTTGGCGCTTTCAATTGCTCTATCTGCGGTTACTGTGATATATGCGCCAATGGTTTTATCTTTTTTATCAATTTGTTCGAGATATGCTTGTGTCAGCTGCACGGAGGAATATTCCTTTTTGCGCAGAGCTTCGGCGTGCTCGAAGATTGTTCTCTCGGTTAATTCTGACATATGGGACACTCCTTTCAATCCTCAACAACACGAGGAACTACAATGTATCCACCGTGTTTTGTGGTAGCAGCAGCCAGTAGTTCTTCTGCCGTAAACTCATCTTCTACCACATCGTCACGCAGAACGTTTTTCATAGGAACAATGTGTGCTGTTGCATCTACTCCTGTTGTAGGGGCGGCACTTAGCTTATCTGCAAATGCTATGATACGTTCCATTTCTTCCTGAAGCCCGGCCATTTCTTCAGCAGAAAATTCGAGGCGAGCGAGGTTTGCAACCACTTCGACATCTGTGGCGTGTTTCTTTGCGTTTTTCTTAAGCTTGTTACCGACACCGACCCCAATCGGATTATCAAGACCAAGAACATGAAGCTGTTCGGCATCTACCGGTTGAGGTGCTTCTGTCATCGGGCAGGATGCATCCTTTACCTTCGGGAAAGCGATAACATCACGGATTGAATCTGCACCTACCATTAGCATTACAAAACGATCAAGACCAAAAGCGAATCCACCGTGAGGCGGCGTACCATAGCGGAAGGCATTGACCATAAAACCGAAACGTTCTTCAATTTCCTCGTCGCTAAATCCTAAAGCCTCAAACATTACCTTCTGGATATCTTGTCTATGAATTCTTATGGAGCCCGAACCAAGCTCTATACCATTTAATACCACATCATACGCCTGTGCACGTACCTTACCCGGATCGGTCAGAAGATACTGCACGTCCTCGGGATACGGCATTGTAAAGGGATGGTGAGTGGATATCCATCGTTTTTCTTCTTCGGAATATTCAAACTGCGGAAAATCGGTAACAAAAAGGAAGGCATACTTGCTCTTATCCCGAAGTCCAAGCATATCAGCAACATCCAAACGGAGATTACCAAGTGTTTTGCGAACAGTATCTAATTTATCTGCACAGAAGAATACGAAATCGCCGGGAGCAGCATCCATTCGTGACAGGATTTTTTTCATTTCCTCTTCATCAAAATATTTGGTAAGAATGGAATATATCTCACCGTCAGGACGGTAGGCGATCCAAGCCATACCTTTTGCTCCGTATGAAATAGCATTCTTGGTAAGAGTTTCAATTTCCGTTCTTGAAAACCCGGCACAGCCTTTGGCGTTGATTGCACGTACAACTCCGCCATTGTCGCACACCTTCCTGAAAACCGTAAAGGAGCAACTGCTTGCAATATCTGTAAGGTCAACAATCGGTAAATCAAAGCGAATATCCGGTTTATCAGAACCGTATTTATCCATAGCTTCGGCCCAGGTAATACGGGGAAAATCATATCCGATTTCTTCACCTTTGCAGCATTTGAATATGTGCTTAAACAGGTTTTCGAGGTGTTCCCAGATATCCTCCTGCTCCACAAATGACATTTCCATATCTACCTGTGTAAATTCAGGCTGACGGTCTGCACGCAGATCTTCATCTCGGAAACACCGTGCAACCTGATAATACTTATCAATACCGCCAACCATCAGAAGTTGTTTGTATATTTGCGGTGATTGCGGCAACGCATAAAAACTGCCTTGATGAACACGTGACGGAACAAGATAATCCCGAGCTCCCTCCGGAGTAGATTTGCACAGGATAGGTGTTTCAACATAGATAAAGCCCTTACTGTCAAGGTAATCCTGTGTTGCTTTTTGAATAAGATGACGCATGCGCAGATTTTCAACCATCCCGCTACGCCGTATATCGAGGTATCTGTATCTGAGACGAAGATCCTCACGAACATTATCGCCGTCGTCAATAGAGTACGGCAATCTTTCTGCCATTGATAACAGCTCGATTTTTTCTGTTGCAAGTTCCACTGTACCGGTTTCTATTTTGGGGTTAACCGTATCAAGGGATCTTTTCCTGATCTTTCCCTTTACACAAATAACCGATTGCATTCGCAATCTTTCTGTTAAGTTAAATTCTTCAGCACTTACTTTTGCGGCATCAATAACGACCTGCAAAACGCCTTCGCGGTCACGAAGGTCTAAGAATATAACACCGCCCATATCGCGTTTTGTGATTACCCAGCCCGAGCATATCTGTTCTGTACCAATATGACACGGGCGGATAAGTCCACAATATTCTGTTCTTTTCATTTGGCATTTCCTCCTGTTTTTGAGAATTAAAAATTCTGTGTTTCGCTTCAATCGTTATGGGTGTCTAAAAACGGCAAAAAGGTAGCACCGCTTTTGTGCATTACCCGTAACGATATAAAACATCTGATTAAATATGTTTCAGCATCCTACAGGGCGATTGCTGTACTCGCGGTGCCACCTGTATTTGTTCTCATTTTCCGAATCTCAAGCAAGACTCTGTCAACTGACGTGTGACGCTACGGCGCACCTACTAAGATTTCTCTTTTCAGATTGCAGCTCGAAAAGTGTTATTCGTGCAGGCTCGCCATACGGCTTCCACCGTCCCGTACTCGCTATGGGCGAGTGATCTGCATTACTTCTCTTTTCTCTAACGCTTTTGAGATATTCAGTTTTAGCCTTAGTCCCAGGTTGTCGTATTTTGAGCATATTCCGTTTTGCTCTTGTCCTCTCTGGAAAGGAAAGCCTTTTCGTAAAGAGGATCCGGCTTTTCAGTTTTAAGCAAAACATCCGGAGTTTGCTCCTTGAAATCAATCTGTGGAGCGAAATCATTTTCTTTTATTATTTTCATAACAGTAAGTTCCTTTTATATTTAGAATTTATTCTTTTATGAACTTTTGTATCAAAGGGTAAATATCTTTCTCACATTTACAATAAATCGTATTCCAATCTATGTTTTGGGAGATTCCATGTCTGCGCTGTATGTGGCCGCCAAGCAACAACACGCACAACATAGATTTTGCCGAAAGTTCCCAATGATTTCCGTTTTCATCTTTTCCTTCCAACCGAACATCCACATCAACACCCTGAACAATCTTTGTAAATTCCTGTATATCGTTTGCGGTGGTAAGTTCAATCATATATTTCATATATCATCACCTACTCAACATCCTGAAGGGCATCATATCCTTCTTCGCCGGTACGAACCTTTACAACATTCTCAACATCGTAAACGAAGATCTTACCGTCGCCGATATGTCCTGTATACAGAACCTTTTTCGCAGTTTCAATGACACTGCGGACAGGTACTTTGCTTACTACGATATCTACCTGAATTTTAGGAAGCAGGTTTGCTTCAACCTGAACACCACGGTAATACTCGGGTTTGCCTTTTTGTGCGCCGCATCCAAGAACGTGGGAAACGGTCATGCCGGTAATACCGATATCCATCATCGCAGCTTTCAATGCCTCAAAGCGAGACTCCTTACAAATAATCTCGACTTTGGTGAGCTTGGGTGTGCCGTCATCAAAGGTTGGCATCTTTTTCACTGTAATTGCTTCTGCAACAGGAACATCACCGGGTACATTGACTGCTTCCTCATAGCCGTAATCAAGGCTCTCAACCGCAGGTAAGAAGTCAGCATAAGCACTGGCAAGACCATGTTCTGTGCTATCAAGGCCTTTAATTTCTTCTTCCTTTGATACGCGAAGTCCGACAGTCTTTTTAATAATGAAGAAGGTAAGTGTCATTGTGACAGCAGTCCAAGCAAGGATTGCGATGATGCCAAGCGTCTGAATGCCAAGCAATTTGAAACTGCCGGTATAGAACAACCCTTCAAGACCTGCAGGAGCATCAGGATTTGCAAGCAGTCCAACGGCAAGGGTACCCCAAACACCGTTAGCTAAATGAACACCAACTGCACCAACCGGATCATCAATGTGTAATTTGAGATCAAGCACTTCAACGACCACAACAACAAGAATACCGGAAACAATGCCGATAATTGCGGAACCAAGTGCATCGACTGCATCGCATCCTGCCGTAACGCCGACAAGGCCTGCGAGTGAGCCGTTCAAGCACATAGAAACATCGGGTTTGCCGTTCTTAAACCATGTATACAGCATTGTGGTACAGGTTGCTACTGCAGGAGCGATTGTAGTTGTTACAAAAATGGATGCAAGAGAATTACCGTCCCAAGCGGCAGCACCGTTAAAACCGTACCATCCGAACCAAAGGATGAAGCAACCAAGAGCACCGAGTGTAATCGAATGGCCGGGTATCGCGTTTACTTTCTTAACCTTACCGGCTTTGTCTTTTACATACTTGCCAAGTCGGGGACCAACCATAATCGCACCAATCAGTGCAGTGATACCACCAACAGAGTGAATTGCTGCAGAGCCTGCAAAGTCGTGGAAACCGAGCTGCGCAAGCCATCCCTGAGAATTCCATACCCAACCTGCTTCAATCGGATACACAAACAGCGAGATTACGCCGGAATAAATACAATAGGAAACAAACTTTGTTCTTTCTGCCATAGAGCCGGAAACGATGGTTGCGGCAGTTGCACAGAATACAAGGTTAAATACAAAGGACGGAGCGTTACCGCCTTTTAGAAAAGCACCAAAATCTGTCAGTATCTCAAGATTCGGTACACCGAAAATTCCGAGGACGTAATCTTCTGCCATCATCAGGCTGAAGCCAAGCAAAACGAATACAACCGTTCCGATGCAGAAGTCCATCAGATTTTTCATAATAATGTTGCCGGCGTTCTTTGCTCTGGTAAATCCGGTCTCTACCATCGCAAAACCGGCCTGCATGAAGAATACCAGTGCAGCACCAATCAGGAACCACACACCGAAAACTTCACTTGTAACAGATTCCTCCACCAATTTTGTGATTTCTTCTATTGCCATAATGGATCATCTTCTTTCTTTATTTCACGCCAAACAGTAAATCAGCGTAGGTCGGCATTGGCCAGTAAGTCTTTGCCGTAAGAGTTTCCGCTTCGTCGCAGGCGACTCTCAGTTCGCCCATCAGACCAAGTACCGTATCACGAATCATAACGGATTCGGCTCCGATATCTTCTGCATTATCCAACGAAATAATTGCCGTCTCCAATTCTTCCGCTTTGGAAGCAATCCGGTCGGTCAGAGCAGAAAGCTTTCTTACAACACCGGTCTCATAGCTGCAGGCAAGTGCAGAGTCGAGAGCCTTCTTTGCAGCAGCCGACTTTGCAACATCGGCAGCATAGGATTCAATTGCCGGAGCAATCTGAGTCTTTGCCATATCCACCATCGTGTTTGCTTCAATCACAATGGTCTTACAGTAATTTTCGAGCATAATTTCATATCTGGACTTAAGTTCTGCTTCAGTGAAGACACCGTGAGAGGTAAGCATATCCACATTCTTCTTATCAAGCAGATGTGGCATACAGTCAGCAGTCGTGCGGTAGTTGAGAAGACCGCGCTTTTCGGTTGCCTCCTTAATCCAGCTTTCATCATAACCGTTGCCGTTAAAGATGATGTGCTTGTGATCCTTGATGGTCTTCTGAATCATCTCGTGGAGAGCAGTCTCAAAATCAGATGCACCTTCCAATCTGTCGGCGTAGATCTTGAGAGCCTCAGCAACTGCACTGTTCAGCATAATGTTTGCACAGGCAATACTGTTGGAGGAGCCGAGCATACGGAACTCAAACTTATTGCCGGTAAAAGCAAAGGGAGAGGTTCTGTTACGGTCGGTCGTATCACGGTTGAACTTAGGAAGCACATCAACCCCGAGCTTCATTTGGGTCTTTTCAGCACCCTTATAAGGCGTATCGGTCTCGATAGCCTCAAGCACAGCGTTCAGTTCGTCACCCAGGAAGATAGACACAACGGCAGGAGGTGCTTCGTTTGCGCCGAGACGATGATCGTTGCCTGCAGTCGCAACAGAGATACGGAGAAGATCCTGATAATCGTCTACCGCTTTGATGACGGCACACAGGAACAACAGGAACTGTGCATTTTCATAAGGCGTTGCGCCGGGAGAAAGCAAATTCTGACCGGCATCGGTGGCAATCGACCAGTTGTTGTGCTTGCCGCTTCCGTTGACCCCGGCGAAAGGCTTCTCGTGAAGCAGGCAAACAAGACCGTGTCGGCTCGCAACCTTCTGCATGATTTCCATTGTAAGCTGGTTGTGGTCGGTTGCGATATTGGTGGTCGTATAGATCGGTGCCAACTCATGCTGAGCTGGAGCAACTTCGTTGTGTTCCGTCTTTGCCAAGA
>ERZ808026.323-NODE-323-length-10482-cov-2.646708_pt1 | contig 10482 bp, 9 predicted proteins | sample MGYA00380182_ERZ808026 | MGnify/ENA primary metagenome ERZ808026 (study PRJEB31490, sample SAMN06133376) | cow dung metagenome | isolation source: H9 | host: cow | place: China: Chengdu | collected 2015-05 ... | reverse complement strand
GGTGAAAGAGAACCTTTTATAAGAAGAGGAAGTGACTTTAGTTTAGCTAGTGAAGAGGGGCATAAGTTAGAAGGACATCAAGAGTTTAAAGTCTATGTATCTAAAGTTATGGAAGATGATATGTATTTTTATGGGCTTGGAGAAAGAACAGGTTCGTTAAATAAGAAGGGATATCATTATAGAAATTGGAATACTGATGATCCAACGCCACATGGAGAAACATATGCACAATTATATAAATCAATACCTTTTTTAATAACATTAAAAGGTGGAGAGGCCTGCGGTATTTTCTTTGATAATCATTTTGAAAAATATATTCTTTATTTATTCCCTGCATCATATTATGAATAAATATATTCCCTAAAAGTTTTCTTGCTGTTCTTGGCAAAATTGACCTCCTTATATTAATTTTAGATTTTATTATATATTATTCTTTACTTAAAGTAAATATTTCTCTACTTTCTGTCAGTTATAATTTACTTAAATACTTGGTAGCATATTACCGGGAGGTGGAGTTATGCGTACCGAGTATTCTGACAAATATATAACAATGGGTCTGAAAATTGCATATTACCGCAAAAAGGCAGGATTTACACAAGAAGTTTTAGCCGAAAGAATCGGTAAGAGCGTTAATTTTCTTTCGCAAGTAGAAGGCACAGGAACGGTCAGAGGAGTATCCTTGGAAACCTTATTTAAAATAGCAGACGTTCTTGGTATCCCTCCCGCAAAGCTGCTGGAAGATGATTGATTGTTATCGACAACTTTAATAAAAACAAACTGCACGAGTCTTCAATGCGAAGATTCGTGCAGTTATTACTTTAAGGATATATTATTAAGCTTGGAGAATTGCGTTGATTTGTCTATTCACAATAGCGTTCAGAGCCTCCAGGCGCTCCTGAGGGGCCTTGATACGAGTATGCTGGCTAAACCGGAAACCTTGCAGGTTTTTCAGGTCAGAACGAAGCTCCGGTGTTAAAAGCCCACGGGCAGTCACCAAGAAATCTTTACCGATCATCGGCTTGCATTTCTGCAGATACCAGTCCGGATTCTCCAATTGTCCCTGGTCAAGATCCGGAAACAAGCTCCGATTATTATCGAACACCGGGCACATAGAGATCGGCTCCATAGTGTCCGTGTTGAACAGAACACCAAAGTTTCCGTAATGACGGTCAGGGTTGTAGGTCAGCGCATCCAGTATGCACATCCGCCGGAAAGCATCGCCACTGCCAAGCTCCTCGAAATAGCGAAGCATTGCAGGAATCGTGCGATCCTCCGTAAAAATGCCTGCCGCCTTGGCGAGGCCAAGGTCCTCTGTGGTGAACAGCTTACATTTGCTGATAAGCTTATCCCGGTAGAAGTCCAGATCATAGTCCACATAGCTGGGACAGAGAATGGATGCAAGCTGGGATGCCAGGAACTCGGACAGAGGCTCGACCTCATAGCGGCTGCTACCGGTCTTGTAAAGGTAGATGCCGTCATCTTCCCGGATCCAGCACTTAGCGTAGTTGCCATCCGTACCAAACTCAGGTGAAGTGGTGGACAGCTCACTGCTGCTGGCAGATCCGTCGAAGGCTGCCTCACTGATTAGCTGGTCAAATTCATTCCGGTATAGGGAAACCTGATCCCAGCAAATATCCCGATCTGCCCGTTTCACCCAGAAGGTGTCGTTCAGAGAAACGGCGTGAGTCACATTCAAGAAGCCTTCCAAATCGTCGCACCCAAAGCGCTCCAGCAGGCGCTGGATATGCTCTCGATGCTTAGGCGCTTTCCGCCGTTCTAAAAATCCAGCCAGGGTTTTATAGCCAATCGGCCGATAATCCACATGCCATTGCAGCTCCTGAAAAGTCGGCTCATCATACTCATTTCTGATACACAAGAAAGAAAGCACGCAGCAGTCTTTATTCATCAAAATATATTCGGTTTTCTTCTGTAAAACTGACATTTGCCTTCCCCCTTTGCTTTGTTTGCCTATAGTATAGCAAAATTCCGAAAGGATATCAAGTAGGCCGAAATCATCTTTTAATCTCTCGCTCTTACCCATAAAAAACATAAATGTAGTACCAGTCGCCCAGTTCATCTGTATGGCTGTACTCAACCACACAATTTACTCGAACCAAACCAAAGATACTTTCAATCAAGGTTGGTGAATAACTCTCAGAGAACCGACTGTTCAATTGATTCTTGGTTGCAGATACCAAATCCTTTGCTGCAGCAGTGCCGATTTCATTGGTCGAGATGGGTCTGTAATCCGGGCAATAGTATCCGGAATTGCTTTTGTTCAAACTATTGTCCACAACAAATCCAAGAGAAACCGCATAGGAATTTGCCTCAGCAGCAATTTGGGAAGCATCCACTATTTCTTTGGGTTGATCCGTTTCTTCCATCTCCGGCTCAGCAGGCTGTGTTGGTGTTGTCTCCGGAGGTGGGGGCTGTGTCGGCTTTGTTACCTTAGGTGGTGCTGTAGGTGTGGTTGGCGTTTCTGTTGCCTGCTGGGGTGATTGAGTTTCGTCGGTGCTATTTTCAGATGGGTCTGGCACAGTGGGTGTAGGCAATGTCGGTTCCGATGCGACCGGACCCGATGCGGTTCCTTCCAGGGATTCAGTAGGATCAGTCTGGGAGGACCAGTCTTCAGAGGGCTCGCTCAGATGAGAATCAAGGGTGTTCGTCGTATCATGATCCGGATCCATGGTGGTACATCCACTTAACACGAAACCCAGAATCAATGCAATGATTAAAAATTTACGCATAATATTTCTTCCTTTCTTTAGTCGATTAGGCTGGGCCTATCAAGCTCCAGCGCGCTTTCCACCGCGTCCATTGTGACAGTGGCATATTCCACCAAGTCACCAAAAAATTCCTGCACAAATGCCAATTGCTCAGGATAGCAAATGACCTTGTGCCCACGAACGGTGTTTCTTGGAAGTAAGCCCTCATTTCGCATTAAGATCGTATCGCGAAAATTAAACAGATTCCGGATATCTCCATCCAAAAAGCAATATGTGTCTATCCCATCCACAAACACATTGAACGATAGCCCGCCCCACGATGTGGTGCACTGTTTCGGCTCGAACAAGGAAAGCAGCAGGTTCTCACGCCAATTATCAGAGGTCACCAATCGCAGAAACCGAACCCCGAAATCATTCATAGGAATGTAACGGATTCGAAAGAAGGACCGAAACAGACCATAGTCCAGTTTTTTCGTTTCTCGAATAGTCTGCATCAAACTTAATGCTACATCGTAGTTTTCTCCAAACATCAAGGCTGATCTGTGATAGGGATGTTCTTCCTCCCGGATAGGGTAGAACATAGACTCCATATGCCACAGCACCTTACTCTCACCCTCTCCCATCCAGTTTGGGACTTCATTCCGAAGATTGTAGACCGTATAAACTCCATCTTGAAGCGTAAGAACACCGGCAAGACGGGTATAGCGGATTTTATTCATTTCTTCCTTATATGCCCGTTTTACCTCTCTGGCAAAATAGAAAAATGGATTGGCGCATCGAAGCATTTTTATATCGTCCTCCAGCATATCTGGTGTATCCAGAGGATTAACCTCAACACCTGCCCTTAAGCACATTACTGCCGTTTCGGCCAGCAAGTGGTTTCTGTTTATATGACGGGCATTCCCGGAGAAGTTGTGGTTATCGTATTCGTCCATATATAGCTTGTACATATCCTCATCCCACCACTTAAGCATGGGTAGAGCACTCTTATGGAAACGGACGGTCTTCCGATTGCCCCTCCCACACACATTCAGAAGGCGGCAGGTAAAGCGCTCATCTCGATCCGGAAAGCGAAACTCCTGTACTTGCGTGAGCTTGTGGATCAGGTCTTTATAGGACCGGACGGAGCCTAAGAGCCTCAGTGCGGACATTGGGTATTCCCCCACGAAGGGCAGTATTGAAAGCAGGGTGAGGACATGACTGCCCGGTCTGATAGTGATCATATTTCTACCTCCATAGTAATCGTTTGTATTCAGGCACTGAGACTCGCCTCCTGGCCTAAATCCAGTGCTGAAGGGGTGATGAAAAACCGTTGCGGCACAATGGTTTTTCGGTTTTCAGTTTATACGTCAGAGCAACATACGTAAAAATGCACTTTTTTACGATCCTTTTTCGGCCGTTTCCTGCATTTTGACCTTATTTGATTTCCGTATGTTTTTCTCCTGTGAAAGCCATGCTCCAAACGCATTTCTGGGAACGATAAACACCTCTGTGGACTCTTCATCGCCGACTACGCTGCAGTAATAATGCCGGCATTCAAAGGGTGTATCATCCACCAAAAAGAACATGGCCACGGCATCCACCACGGTGTTGAGTTCGATGTTGTCATGGTCCCGGTATTCCCGTTCCGGACGGTTGCGATCATAGGTGTGCCGGAAGATCATCACACAGTCCCGGTAACGGATGGGTAGTCTTTCCCGGGCAAATGAAGCCAAGGCCGGGTACAGGAAACCACGCAAATAGCTGCGGGGAGACTTCTCTTTCCTGGGCAACAAGATGGGCATACGAAGATAAAACCAGCCTTCTGCTGTGAGTCTGATCTCTACCGGGACGGACTCAGAGATTGCCTCCTGGGCTGCTCTTTCTGCCCGTGGATGACAAGTATGAGCAGGTAGAGCTCTAGTCTTCAATGCAACCCCTTCTGAGATCTTTGCTGCAGTAACGGACAGTTCCAGGGCAGTTTCCAGATCTCGGCTCTCAGCAATGCCGTGAAGCGCCTTTAAAAGCTTCTCAGTCTCCTGGATGGCGCTATCCAGTTGCGAACGAAAATACGATTTCTCCGCCATATTGATCACTCCTATCCAAATCAAAAAATGTGTGCAGATCTCCAGGTGCGTACTTTTTCTCTATTTTCGGTTTAAGCTTCCCCTTATAATCACTACCCCAGGCATTAATACAGTTCCTACTATTCTTACAGTTCCTACAAGAGAAAATTACGCGCGCGTTATATAGGGCAGAAAGTGCAACGCTAATTCCAGACTCATTCTGAATAGGCGCATTCTCCCCAGACTGGTTTTGTTCACGCTCCTCCATAGCCTTGATAACGCGACGGCTCTTCCAAGCAGTATAGCGGTTGCCTCTTTCATTAACAGAACCTGCAGTATGCGTATTTTGGGCACAAATGAGTATTTTGCGGAAAATACTCATAACGGATTCTTCCTCCGGCATTTGGATCTCATCGCAGGTAGGATAAAACCGGCTGTAGATCACACTGCCATAGGAATTAGGCAATCGGTAGAGCTGGAAACAAGTCGCGTGGTTTTTAAAGAAGCGCCATACCTTGGTCTTCTCCCATCCCCAGCGCTTACCCAAGGTCTCCAGGGTCAGCATAGAGTCATACTTGCCATATTGGATCACAGGCGAAAGGAAAGAAAATGCATTTCCATAATCACGAAACACAGTGTGGCACCACAGATCCAACCAGGCATCCGCTTCATCGAACTTGTAGTTCATCTCAGCAAGACGCTCGGTGATATCTCTGGGCATGCAAACGAACCCGTATCCGGGCGTAGCATATACAGCACCATCCATGCATTCCTCACCTGTGTACTCCATCACCCAATCGGTGATTTGGTAAGTCAGCAGTTTGGTCTCAGGATCCAGTGTATAAGTCAAGTATCCCAATGCCTTCAGATGATCCAATATCTGAAAGGCCTTTGCGCGGCTTCTGACACCCAGAATGGCTTTTACACCCACAATGCCGCCAGCCCACATTCCGGGCTCTACAGGGTTCTTGTGGCCGCAGTAGGTGCCAATTCCCTTGCGGAAGGCAGCGCTCTCTGCAAGCTTCAGCCAGTAACCCAGCCGTCCTTTCAGTTCGGGCATCTCTTTCCGGGGTAATTTGACCCACTTGTACTTCCGTAAACATTTCATTGCATTTTCTCCTTTCTCGTGATATAAAAATAGCAGCTCCTGTAGTGTACAAGAGCTGCTTTATAGGGTCGCGTTTTGCATTTGGCGACGGTCGAGGTTTTATATGTTTTTGCTAACAATTTGCTAACAGGACTGTTTTGGACTATATGAAACGGCTGATATCTGCTAACACGACCTGGATTAAAAAGTTTGGAATTTCCTAGGGATTTTGTACTATCTGACACTATTTGAAACGATTATAATTAGAAAAACGGGATAATCGTTTCTCCTAAGCGCGAGGTAGTGAGTCCGAGTCTCGCCGGGGGTGCCAAACACCGTGATTTCACCGTAAATCACGGTGTTTTTATAACTATTTGTCCCATTATTAAATTGTCAGAGTGTTTCCATTTGGCAGCCGCAGCTCTTATGGGCTGCCAAATGGATTCGAACACTTTTTAAGATTTTTGCTAACAAAATCGCATTTTTGCTAACAGACGGTTTTTAACGGTTTGGGATTATCCGGACACATTTGCATTTGCAAGCCCATTCAGAAGGGTCAGCAGTGCCGGATTTTGCTGCAGCTGAACAAGCAGCTGCACGATGTCCATGCCAGGCTGCTGCACGGTTTGTGTGCGGAAGGACTGCTCCAACCCTCGCAGATCGGCTCTTGCATAGAAGCCTGCCTCAAAGCGCTGGGCGTTGACCTTGCGGTCTTCGTCCAGAATGTGGGCATAGACCTCGGTTACCATGTCAGGCTGTGCGTGGCCCGTATCGCCCTGTGTTGCTTTGATGTCTCCGTGGTTCAGCTTCAGCTTATAGGTCGTGCTGGAGTGCCTGAGAGAGTGGAAAACCACATCCGGAAGGTCTGCATTCCTTTTCAGCCGGTTAAAAGCATTACCAATCACTCGATCCTCGCAGGGACGACCGTTATCCAGAGTTAGCACCAGATTGTAATCGTAGTAAGCATCCCCTAAGTAAGCCTTTGCCTTGTCCTGGCTTTCCTTCCAAGCTCTCAGTAGCTTGGCAAGGGTCACCGGGATCCACACCTTACGGATACTGGATTCCGTCTTCGGTTTCTTCAGCACCAGCCGGGTCTTGGATTTTCCGGAAACGATAGCCGGGAATGTGAAGAATATGTCATTCTCACCCAAAGCATCCACAGCTCCTTCATCCACACGAGCCAGCACCTTCTCCACTTTAAGATAGGCATTACCATTCATGATGGCTGCATCTGAGATGTCAAGGCAGTCCCAGGTAAGTCCACAGATCTCACCAAAGCGGAGAGAGCAAGCAAAGGCAAGATGGATTGCTAAGTACAACCGATCGTCCTCACAGGCATCCAGCGCCCTGCGAATGGTCTCTGCATCCCAGATCGCCCGTTTCTTCTGCTCTCGTTTCGGAAGAGTTGCGCCAATAAAAGGATTCCTTCCAACCATACCCCAACGGATTGCCTGCCCGAAGGCACAGCGCATCAGCTTGCAGATCTTCTCGATGGTGCAAGGTGTTACAAACTCCGTTTTTGCCCTTCTTCCGTTGCAGTCCACCGCTTTGGTTTTCTGCAGCGTGGCGATGAACTTGTCCACCACCCGGGCATCCACATCCTGGACATTTATCTCACCTAAAACAGGATTGATATAATTCCGGATCAGGCCTGTATTGGAGGTGTACATCGACAAGCCCCACTTCCTTTTGCCATACATATCCACAAAATCAACGAGAAAATCCTTGATCTTGATGCTGGCCGGCGGAATAAAGGTACCGGTATCGATTTCATGCTCGACCTCGCTTTTACGCTTTTGGGCTTCCTTCTTGGTCTTAAAGGACTCCCATTTTTGCTGAGAATTACCGTTCGCGTCATCATAGCGAAAAACTACATAAAAATTTTTTCCTCGCTTTACAATTGTCGCCATAACATTACTCCTTTACATGATTAGTTACCTCGACCGTCTAACCATGCATCGAAGGGTTCCTTGGGAATCCTGATCAGACTGCCGACCCGAATCACAGGGAAATACTCCTTCTTAATAAGCTCGTATGCACCGGTGCGGCTGATCCGCGCTAACTTTGCGATCTCTTCCACCGTGTACACGCGCTCACTCGCGACATTGCCTTCCTGCAACTTACTCATAAAATCTCCTTTCTCAGGTAAGCCACAGGTACATTAATATTATAACATACCGTTCGACTCCCTGAAACAAAATTCTTTGTAAGCTTTTTTCATGGTATGATTTCTCTTTCTCTATAAATTTTTCAGGATTATTGTTCAATGAACTTGTCCAAGGTTCTATTGTTTTTTCTCCTTTACGACTATCTCCTCCATTTCTTCAGCAGTCTTAGCAGTTGAATATAAAAAACACAGCAAGTCATCTCAGAACCTGCTGCGCAAGAATATCTATATTCACCTGTTCAGATGGTTGCCGGATTTATCGGAGACGCAATGTTATTCTTTCAATATGAAACTGTATCGATCCGTATTTCCGGGTATCTAAAAAGGCCGCTGCATTGTCTGTAGTATTATTTTATCACAGCCAATCCCGGACGTCATCGGCAACAACCTGCCAATCTGTTTACGCAGTTGTGCCAAAATGTTTTCACTAAAAACAAGGACCGGGAGATCAGCTGCAAGCTTTGTCTACACGTCTGCAAACATTACTTTGGCGCAGCCGGTTCTCCCGGCAATCGATTCGAAGACCTTCACCGATTAAGGACCGCTACTCCCTCTTTCACGGATCCGTACCGTTCCACTGTCACCCGACAGTGTCAAACGGTGGGCGCACTTCCACCGAGACGGTAGCCTGGGTGCTTGATCTTGCCTTTATGATATTATAGCACAGATGTTCGACAAAGTCAATTTAACTCCCGTTCCCAAATGAGTCTGGGAGAGAAATTGCAAAAAATATTTTCAATTTTCAAGATACATTGGTAATTTAAGCAATCAATGGGCATCACTCCTCTCTACATATAAAGATGCATTCAAAAACACGATTTGTTCCACTTGGGCGAAAATTCTTTCAAAATTTACCCTTCTACTTATAAAGAGGCTTGCAAAAACGCGTTTTCTATCACTTTCACGATTTGTTTACAAAAAATTCACAATATCCATATCTTTTAGCTTAATATCTCCCTCTACTAAATAAAAAGGGTTTTGATACCCCAAAATCTTTCACTTTTGAAAAATTAATTTAAAATTTTTCTAAAAGTTAGATAATACGCAAGTTTGGGGTTTGTTTCATAGAAAATCCATGCCCATTGAGTTTTCTGCAAGCAAAAACACGCAGGATACATTCCACGCTCCCAATGGCGATAAAACAGTCACCTTCATGAACAAGAAGCTTGCGCAGATGTATTACTACTACGGCGACAAGTTCAGCGCTGTTGCGCTTGGGCTAAAAAACGGAAGTCTGATGTGGTTCATTCTGCCGGACGAAGGCTACACCACCGCTGATGTGCTGGCAGACGGTCAGTATATGCAGATGGTTCTGCAGCAGGATTGGGAGAACACAAAGTGGATGAAGGTAAATCTGTCTGTTCCCAAATTTGATGCCAACAGCACCATCAATCTGAAAGACGGTCTGCAGGAAATGGGTGTGACAGATGTGTTCAACGAACTCACATCAAACTTCAACGAAATTACCGGAGATGTGCCGATCTACCTGACAGCAGCCAATCAGTCCGTCCGGGTACAGATCGACGAGGAAGGCGTTAAGGCTCTCGTTGAGAAGATACACGCAGAGGTAGGACAGATTGACATTCTCGTGAACAACGCTGGCATCATCAAGCGCATACCAATGCACGAGATGAAGCGTGCTGAGTTCCAGCAGGTGATTGACATCGACCTCGTGGCTCCATATATCTGCGCAGCGGCTGTTCTCCCAGAGATGATGGAGCGCCGTGAGGGCAAGATCATCAATATCTGCTCTATGATGTCAGAGCTCGGCCGTGAGACAGTGTCTGCTTATGCAGCTGCTAAGGGCGGTCTGAAGATGCTTACACGCAATATCTGTTCAGAGTATGGCGAGTATAACATCCAGTGCAACGGCATTGGTCCTGGCTACATCGCTACTCCTCAGACAGCTCCTCTCCGCGAGCGTCAGGCAGACGGCAGCCGCCATCCGTTCGACGCATTCATCGTTGCAAAGACTCCTGCAGAGCGCTGGGGTACTCCTGAAGACCTTATGGGACCTGCTGTGTTCCTCGCATCAGAGGCATCAGACTTCGTGAACGGTCATGTACTTTACGTAGACGGAGGTATCCTCGCTTACATCGGAAAACAGCCTAAGTAATGAAAAGAGGCCTTATTCTTATTGCTGCAGCCATTCAGTTCGTACTGTCTGGCTGCGGCGATATTTTAACAGTAACCGTAACAAACCCGCTCGATGCCCACAGGCAGACTGAACTGGTAGAGATTCCGGTTACTGATGTTTATGCAAGGATTGGAATTGACAGCGATGACACATTCGTTGTGACTCTGGATAAAACGGAAGTGCCTTATCAGATCACATACGATGGAAAAGTCGTTTTTCCTGCGACCCTTATGGCGGGCCAGACACAGTCGTTCGTTCTACGCAAGGGCAAGCCGTCTGATGTCACTGTAAAAGTAAACGGCGACCACTATCCTGAGCGC
>ERZ808026.321-NODE-321-length-10497-cov-4.461612_pt1 | contig 10497 bp, 7 predicted proteins | sample MGYA00380182_ERZ808026 | MGnify/ENA primary metagenome ERZ808026 (study PRJEB31490, sample SAMN06133376) | cow dung metagenome | isolation source: H9 | host: cow | place: China: Chengdu | collected 2015-05 ... | reverse complement strand
CATCTATGCATCGTAGATATGTCCTAATGAAGTTACTAGGTGCTGATAAGAAAAACCTTATCCCTAATAAGGCTAAAGCACTTAAATTAACTCAACAGGATATGGATAATTTCTATAAAAGAGAAAAAGCTATAGAAGAACAACGTACTAAAATTAATAAACAGAAACGTCAGTCTCGTGTAGCTTTACAACAACAATTAGCCGATATAAGAAAACGTTATGAAGAAAAGCGTGATAAAGTATATACTGAATCTAACCGTACAGAAACTAAAACTAGATCTCCTATTAGAGTAGTAGATGGTGTTGCTACAGGTGCTGTATTAAGCGATAGATATACTAGAAATAATGCAATTAAGGATGTATCCGTAGGTAATTCATCGCTACCTAGTCATGTAGCTAGATATGATAATATCTCTGGCATGACAGCTAAAGCTTGTGAGACACTAACTACAAATAGTAAAGAAAAATCTATAGGTAAATGTGCTAAATATGTAGCTGATGCTTTACAATCAGCTGGTTACAAATTTAACCGTCAACCGTCTGCATACATGTATCACACTAATGGTATACTATCTGGTATGGGTTTTGAATGTATCGGTAGAACAAATTCTCAACCACAACCAGGTGACATTTGTGTTATAAATAGATTTAGTGGTCACCCACATGGTCATATTTGCATGTTCAATGGTCAACAATGGATATCTGACTTTAAACAGCGTACTCCAGTACCATATAGAGAAGGTGCACCTGGTGGTTTGTGGTATTATCGACCAAACAGTGATACCTCAACAGTTAAAGATAGTGGATTTATTACTAACAATGAATCTGTATCAAGTTCACAAGACAGTATCGTAACTTATACAAACAACAGTATTAAGGCAAATGATGCTCTAGCATACGCTAATGCGGTTGATACTATACGTAGTAGTTTACCTGAAGAGAATGCTGGACAGACATCTGGTTATACTTATACAAATATGACAGGTGAAGGAGATAACAAACATATTCTAACTCAAAATGCTATACAAAGTAGTATCACGGGTGTGAATAATGGTAGTGCTCCTATAGTAGCTGAATTACAGTTAATAAGTAAGATACTATCTGAATTTAGAGGTGATGTAGTAGGATTCATCAATACACTTTTAGCAGGTGCATCCAATGCAGGTAAAACAAAACAACCAAGCTCTGTTAATTCAAATAACAATAAGACTGGTTTACTTACTGCTAATAATGTAGATGAAAATACTATTAAAGAGATAGAAGATGAAATCCTTACAATGAGGGAATTTTATAGACTACAAGGATTATTAGACCTATAAGATAACATATGAGATATTTTGGAGAAATTTATGAACAAACCAAGTTTAGATAACATTATTAGTTTTTATGAATTTAATATTAAAGCTACTAAAAAAGTAATAGAAGAACAGGAAGCACTCAAAAAGAAGCGTAGAGACGAACAGTTGATTAATGGTGCTAAAGGGCATCTGGCTTTATGTACAGCTGTTTTAGAGGCTCTCTTGGAGCTACAACAATATAGAGAAAATAGTAAGGTAGATTAGCATGAGTAATTTTGAAATACCTAAAGCCTTATATGGTATTTATATGAATACTATATTAACAGACGCTAGAAGATATTTTATAGAATATCTAGAAACCTTACCTCATATTAAAAAATATAGTAAAGATAATAAGGAGGTATGGTACATATTTGAGATGTCTGATTTTATTATTGACATATTCCATAAATTTTCAGAAAAAGGTATTGGCACTAAAATACGTCACTATCCTTGGAAAACTTGTTTAGTACCTACATATTATATGGGCTCAATTAGAAGAGTAGATTGCGACAAACCAAAGTATGGTGAATATACCTATACTTCATGTACTCCTGAGTATGATAAGGTTACTTTAATGTCAGGAGAACTATTCTATTTAGTAAATTAGGAAATTATTATGTCCGATACACCAATACACACACATGCCTTTAGAGACTTGGGTGGCACTATATTAGTAATTCACTATGATTATAAATTCCTAGTAGAATTCTTTAAACCTTATATTATGGGTAATCTTATACTATGTAAAAATAGATATATAGGTGTGCTAAATCCCTATTTAATGACTACATTTATATATAAGTTACTTAGCGATATTAGATCCAAAATAGATTCACAATCTGCACGTGCACGTAAATTTAGTATATACCGTGTAGCCCACGATTATAGTAGTAAATACTATACTCAATTACCTTACGAAGTATCCCTAGTAGCAGATGTACCACGCATACTGATGGAAATACAGAATAAGTTATCCCTAGAATTATATATAAGAACTTTAGATAAAAACGGAGATACGTATGATGACATTACAATCACTAATACTATGTCCACCAGATGATGTTACATACTATAAAAATATACTAGTAAATATCCTTAATGGCATTAACATAAAAACCAGTAATATAGAGAATGGTTGTATTATTCTAAGTGAACATCCTGTAGATAATATTATGCATAGTATAACACAGATACAGCAGAAAGATTCTGTACCATTAAACAATATTACTTGGCTTGTTAGGAATCTTAATACCCCTACTAAGGATTTTGGTTTATGGTATTTTATTCATAATTCTAGAAAAGAATACCCTTTTTTAGATGCTGTAATTAAGGTTATGCCACCTACTGTAAGGGATTATTATGAAATAGTCTCTAAAAATAAATTATTTAATTAAGGTAAATAAAGTGAAATATTCAAAGATTATATATCCTGATGTACTTAATGGTCCTGGTACTAGAGTAACTGTATTTGTCTCTGGTTGTGAGCATAAGTGCAAAGGTTGCTATAACGCTAGTACATGGAATCCAGATTTTGGATATGATTTTACTGAAGAAACCATAGAGAGCATTATTACTCTTTTACAAGATACTAGAATTAAATATAGGGGTTTATCTATTAGTGGAGGTGATCCTCTACACCCTAATAACGTAGATGCAGTTCTAGACCTTGTAAAACGTGTTAAAAACGCTTGTAGTGATAAAGATATATGGTTATGGACAGGTTATACCTACGAAGAGCTATCAGAGCGTCAGAGAGCTATTTTGAGCCATATTGACGTAATTGTAGATGGTAAGTTCGTACAGGAAGAATATAGTCCTAAACTTTACTGGAAAGGTAGTAGAAACCAAAGAGTATTAAATAGTGATGGGTCTGCACACCCTGATAATAACAAAATAATTGGAGAAAAAGAATGTCTGCAAAGGTAATACTAGATACAGAGTATGCTCCTGATAATCATAAACTATCTGATAGAGTAATTACTCTAGAATTAGAATTTCCTAAGTTTATTCTAGCTGAGTTTTCTAAGCATAGAAATATTAGTTTTAATACTAGTAGTTCTAGAGCTATACCAGTAGAAAAGATGCTAGAAACAATACAGGAACATCCTATACAATTTAAGTGGACTAAGAAAGGTCCTGGAATGAGTGGTGAATACTTAGAGATTGATTCTCTGGCTTATCAAAAAGCTAACGATATTGCTAGTGAAATCCAAGATTTCTTAATAGAAAAAGTAAGAGAATTAGATGCTCTAGGAATTCATAAACAACACGCTAATAGGTTCTTAGAAACATTCCAAACTGTAAAGGTAATAGCTACAGCTGATTACTTCCGTTGGATGGATTTCCTATGGCTAAGAATAGATAGTGCTGTACAACCAGAAATGTATGATTTAGCTAGAGAAATCCAAGAAGCTATTGATAGCTCTACACCTGAGAAACGTGGAATACATGAATGGCATATACCATACGTAGATAATGTAGAAGAATACAAAGATTTACCTCTATTAGATAAGCTTAAGATTAGTGCTAGTTGTTGTGCTCAAGTAAGCTACAGAAAACTAGATACTAGTATTGAGAAATCTATAGATATCTATAATAAGTTAGTAGGTGGTCAAAAGTTACATGCTACTCCATTTGAACATCAGTTTGCATGGGTAAGTAAATATGAAAGTACAGGCAATATTGCTCGTGGACGTCAATTTAGACATATTATAGAACAAGCTAGACAATTAAATTTATCATTAGAAGAAGGAATTAAGAATTATGAAATTAGTAATCACTGAACAAGAATTAGTAACAATTATTGAAGAAAAGTATGGTATTAAGGGTGTTAAGGTAGAGTTAGAAACTACTCCTGTAAAGAGTAAAAAAACTACTACACCTAAGGAAGATGTAGTAGAAAAACCAGTAGAAAATACTGTGGAATCTTCTGAGGAAAAGGAACTCCCAGAGGCTACACCTGTAGAAGCTCCTACATCAATTTCTAACTTATTTAATTAAGTAGTTTTACTAGAGGTAACCCACTAAGACCATCTAATGCTAAACCTCCTGGAGTATTTAAGTGTGACAACACTTGACCAGGAACCATTAGTGATTGGAATGGGTTACTTCCCATAGCACCACTTCCTAGCATCATTTGAGCTATAGCTAATTTACCTACTTCTTGCCAATTAGAAGTTAAAATACTATATAAGTTCTTTTGAGTTCTAAACATATATTTACTGAATACATATAGTCCTACCTTTTCTGCCCATTCTATTGGTTTAGGTAATGGTACAGTGTAGTCAATAAACATATCACTAATAATACCCATACGCTTATCTTCACTCATAGTTGTAGTATGTCCTGTTACAGGATCTACAAATTGAGCATCCTTTAAGTGAGTGTATAGAGCATATCTACCTACAAAGTCACTATCTACAGCTAAATCCTGCAATACTTTATGTACTGTAGTACCTCTAGCAGCTAATAAATTAGCAATACCTTTATACCCCATAGTATTACGTATTTCTTGAGGTAAAGATTTAAGAGCTTGATCAATTAGAGTATCCTTAGAGGTAATTTCATTAGAAGCAATACTACTGTAGAAACCTTCCTTAAGTAGAGGGTAAATATCTAAGTTTTCAATTTCTGATTGTAGACTGTTAATCTTACTAGAAATATCAATCTTAGGATTTACTAGAGCTTTAACCTTTAAGTCGTCAATTTGCTGTCCTAACTCTTTATAGCGTTGTAATTGATTCCAACCCTTATACTGTAATCTGATAGCGTCTTGTAATGATACTCCACGCATATTTAACAGCATTAAGTTAGAAATCCAGTTATATAGAGTTACAGTACCTGATTGAATAACTAAAGCTTGCTTACCGATATCAGCCATTTGCTTACTCCAGTATTCAGTACCTACAGCATACTTACTATGTAAGAACTTCTTAATATAATCCATAGGAGCGTTAATAGCTGAATTATAGTACTTCTCTAATGCTTGAGTATCTCCAGCACTTAGTGGCTTATGACCTACTACTCTAGCGAAATACTGCTTTTCAATAGGTACACCCTTACCTGGATAACGTTCTTGGAAATAATCACGTATTTCAGCAGGTAACATCTTATAAGCTAACTGTACTTCTTCATCAGTATCATTTAAACCAATCCATTTAAAGTCTCTATCCTTATGCTTGGACTTCTCATAGATATTAGCTAAATTCTCAGCTGTTTTCTGGTTTAATTGAGGAGTAATATGACGTTCTGCAATATTACCTAATGAAGTACCAAAAATATGATCTGCTTCAGTATCTTCCTTAGTAAACTTAGCTAAAGTCTTATCATTAGGTCTTAAGTTATAACCTATGATTTTACCCATAGTATTGAATATAGGTTCTAGTAAAGTATCATACTCAGTAATAGGATGATCTGATTGCTTCATACTCATTAACTTAGTCTGATTATTATGTATACCATGTAATTTCTTAAATTCCATAGGTCTTAAATCTGGATCTACAGTTAAGTCTAATCTACCAGTACCTAGTAAGTTAATAGTATATTGTTCACCTGGTTGCTGTATCTTTCTAGCGATAGGAGCAATACCTGGTACGTAAGGAGTATTAAGTATATGTTGATGTTTTACATACACTAAATCTGATTCCTTAGGGAACATTCTCTTAACTTCTGGAGGTACTACAGCATCAGTAATATACTCGTAACCTTGATACTCGTACATTTCTAAGCTACTTCTAGGAATTAACTGTAATGACTTATCAGAATCCTTAAGTCTATGAGTCCATCCCTTAGGTATATTGTATACGTTATTATCGTTACTAAAGATGTCTCTTTCTTGCTTAAGCATTAACTGTCTATGCATAGCTGTAATACCATTAATTAACTGTTCACCCTTAGGTAATTCCATTAAATCCAGTAATCTTTCCTTGCTTTCAGGAGATAATACTTGAATAGCATATAATGTAATTAGGGTATCAATTTGCTTAACACCATCAGCACTATAGTGTGAAGTAGTAGAATTATTACTACCCCATTTATTGAAGATTTGGTAAGCATTACGTAACCCTAATCTAGAGGTATCTACACCATGTACCATTCTATTAGCTAAACCCTTACAAGCATTACTATAATAAGTAGCACTCTTCTGAATAACAGGGTAATTTAGTAACTTCTGGATTTCTTGGTTTAACTTCTTAGGATTAGCTACCATATCTCTAATATCTTCATATTTATAGCTGTCCATTAAAGTCTTAAAGTCAGTATCTAAAATAGTATCAGTAATAGCTCTTCTTCTATCTTGGCTTATTTGAGAATCATCACCAATTTCACAAGTATCAAATAATCCTCTAACATACTTAGTACCTGCAGTAATTAAACGTTCACGCATTTGGTCAACACGTACTTTTAATTGTAATGCAGCTTTAGTATATATTTGGTTACTTTCTGTAGTACCTACCATAACAGGTACTAACATATTCATAAAGCCATATAGATTATCTGAGAATTTCTTACAACACTTTTCAATCCATCTAGTTAAACCAATAGATTCTGGAGTATAAGCACTATTCCCTAAATGTTCTTCAGAATAATCATCTCTATTAATGTATCTAATAAATTCATCATAAGTGCCTTGAGCTTGTTTGTAGTCAAATGTTATAGCTCCTAATAATGCTTGATCACCTACTGGGATACCTCTTGTAGCATCTAAATCAGGATGTTTATCAATATCAGTAAAATCCATGCCAAATGAAGGATCTGCATACTTTAGTCTTTCTTCTGGTCTAGTCCAATTCTTCTTAGCGATTTTAGCCATATCAGCAAATAACTGACAGATACCTCTTTGTACAGAAGGATCATCCATACGGTTAATAGCACTGTCAGATACAAAACCACAAATCTTATTGAATAAACCAGAAGTTCTAGCATTAAGAGCTTCTATAGTAGCAGAATCTACTCTCATATTACCTATAGCAGTAATTAGGTGTTTATTAGTAAGAGCATACGCTAAGAATTCCTGTAGAACATTAACATTAGTTCTATGCTTAGGGAATACGTAATCCATGATTTCACGTCTAGTAGCATAATCACATTGGAAATCGTCTTCTGAGATATTATTCTTAACATACTCATATAGTACTCTTACTTGACGCAGTAAATTTTCGTTTTTAAGACCTTCTGCAACTACTCTGTGGGTAAGTTCATGAGCTAAAGCTTCACGATTATTTTCAGCGATATTTGAGCCTATATTCTGCATAGAAATGTTAATGAATTGTCTACCAGAATGAGCATCAATACCAGTGATAGCTAATGGAGTATTATTCCTATTAAGTGTAGTTTCAACACCAATCATTACTTGAATATCAGTGTCTAAAATGGCATCAATAGTTCTCTCTAATATTGGATTATTCTGATCAGTAGATGATAATACAGGATGATCAAATAGTTTCTTTAAGTCTCCTACACCATAAAGTGCTTGAGGTAAGTCAGCTAATGAATTATCTTGTAGAGCTCGTATATTGTTACCTAAAGTAGTATTACCATTTCTAGCAATATCTGCTCCAGAAGTGTATGAAGAATATTCTCTATGTGCTTGTGAAGTTATATCTGTTATTGGAGTAACACCTTCCCAGAATTCTGTTACATCAGAGTGAGCAGCATTCTCTAAATTAGCTATAGAGTATGAACCTACAAAATTACCCTTAGCAGTAACTGTATCAGTATCCTTGAATAAAATTACACTAGTATTTCCAGCTCCATCTCTATGGTTCTTTATTCTATTAACATATACGTCTAACGACTTATAAGCACGATCTTCAATTTTAGTAGCTAAACTAGTAAAGAAATTATTCTTAGCTTTTAGTTCATCTGTAATAGTTGGTAACTCACCTAAATCTTTAGTAGATACCACAATTACTTGATTATCCTTAGATCTAATAAAATTAGGTATATGGCTATCTGGGTTAGTAGCATTTAAGTAAGTGTTATTATTACGTATTCTTAATAAAGTATCATATTGATCTTTAGTTATTTTATGCTCACCTAAGAAGTATTCATTAGTGTTAGAATTCTTTGATAAATTAGCTAATAAACGCTTAGGAATAGCGATAAAATCACTAGAAGGTATAAACCCTATATTTACTATAGAATGTCCTAATTTAACGCTATGATTAAATAATGAGATACCTTGAGTTTGAGCCTTACTCTTACCTACCATAGTGTCACGAAGCTTTTTAGCAATACCTGACATATCTACGCTATTCTTAATCTTATTTAAGGCTATTTGAGAGCTTTCATCAGCACCTTCTAATACACCTGTTTGGATTAATTTAGCAGTATTAATATGAATACCTAAAGTAGTATATGGAGTTATAGTATCCCCTATACTAAATTTAGATACTTTAAATGGAGCATTTGGACTATAGCTATCTTCCCACTCTAAAGTATCATCTGCCTTAAAGAAAGGAATATCATTAAGACTCTTACTATCTAGGTAATTTTGGTGTGTCATACTAGTAGTACCTAATAATGCTGAGTCAATGCTCTTAATAAATTCACCTGCCTTGCTAAGAACTATAGCTTGAGTCTGTAAACCAGGAGACATCATCTTACCACTATTATGACCATCTTTTGAGCCTACATGAACCTTATTACCTTGAATATCCCACTTTGGTATAGTTAAGGATTTAGAGGTACCTTTTACCTTACTGGCTTTAGGATTGTAGAAATGAGCCATAGATTCTAGTACTGGATCTGGTTTACTACCTTGCGGAGCAATAATAGTAACACTATCTCTAGGATTTTCTGTAGATGCTGGATTAGAAGCATTAAGAATACCTAAAGTCCAATTTTCCTCTAATTTCTCAGGAGAAGCTTCTACAGGTAAAATAGCTACTTGGATATTATCTCTGTTACTAGCAGTTTTTGTTATGTTAAAACTATGGTGTGCTAATGCAGTAGCTACCATAGCACCTAAGTAGCTATTACCCTCTACTACTAACTGTACTTTAGTACCTGGTTTACCAAGAATGCCCTCATTCTTGTTAATAATCTGTTGTACTATTTTGTTAATCTTAGCAGTAAAGTATTTCTTTTTAAACACCTCTCTTGCCTTAACAAATTCAGTAGAAGTCTTAGTATACTGTTTACCAGTTTTTTGATCAAAGTAAGGATTACCTTTAGAGTTTGTGGAAGCAAGAGCTTCTTTCTCAGCTTCTAAGAAACCAGCTTCCCATTCCTCCATGTCAAATTCACCTGTAGGAATATGAATTCTAGTAACATCAGTAGAGTTATCATAAGGTACTAATCTACTAACAGCATCAGAAGCTTCTGTAGGGAATATGTCACTAACATTGTTTAAAATGTAGTTTAATTCCTTACTATTCTGATCAGTATCTTTATAGCTTGCTACTACAGATAATAAACCAGTAAGTACCTTATTAGTATTGTTAGTAGTACCCTTAGTTTGGATTAACATTTGAGCATTAATATTACGAGTAAATTTCTCATTAATGCTACTTGGTTTAACAATGCCATACTCAGTTAAGGTATTTAAGTAGTAGGAAGCAAAGTTAGCAGCATATGGATTATCAGAATTAATATGTGCAGTAAGTGCAGTCTTTAACTGTTCATGTGTTCTAGCACGATCATACTCTAAATCATCACCTGTTCTATCACCTATAGCATTACTATTAGGTAATCTAGCATTTACCATATGAGTTACAAAGTTGTATAAATTCTGATCACTCTTTCTAGTTATAGTAGCTTCTTTTAAAAGCTCATATTCTTTCTCATAAGCCTGCCATGCAGCCTTTGCTGTAGCTGACTCAACACCTGGAGTATTAAATAACCAATTATAGTAGTTTTGTGCTAATCTACCTCCTTTAGGATCTAATGCATCTATTAAATCTTGAGCATTACGTAAATTATTAACACGTATAAACTCATTTAAGTCTAGATTAGCTGTAGCAGTTTTACCTACCTTACCTGGTTCAGATGCTAAAGCATAGATAATGTGTGGGTATAGATTATCCTCCCTATTTGAAGTTAAGTATTTAATATGGTTTATTAAGGTAAATGCAGAAGTATTTAACCTTTGGGTTTCCTCATACTTTTTAATCATTACTTTAGTAATTTCATCAAAATAAGTACCTCTATCCTT
>ERZ808026.320-NODE-320-length-10498-cov-3.963343_pt1 | contig 10498 bp, 20 predicted proteins | sample MGYA00380182_ERZ808026 | MGnify/ENA primary metagenome ERZ808026 (study PRJEB31490, sample SAMN06133376) | cow dung metagenome | isolation source: H9 | host: cow | place: China: Chengdu | collected 2015-05 ... | reverse complement strand
CGAATGAAACTCTTTTCATAACTGCTTTATACTCAACCGGGCTTAATTTATTACCTGACGGTGATACGTCTATCAAACGTCGTATTAAACCTGATTTAGCGTCTGTGATCTTTACTGGCTTATTCGTACCCATATATAAGAAACAATTAAATCTACTAGAATATGCAGCTTTAAACTTTTCATTTACCGTCATTAGCTCGTGAGAAACTAGACTATTAAGTCTCGTATTATCCTCAATTCGTGATAAGTCACCATCGTGTTGAATAGCCACAAGTGGATTACTCTTGAATGATTCAAGTGCGAATGAATTACTACTAGAACCCAGTGCTCGCGCGTCAAACACCGAGTAATATCCATCGAATAACTGTTGTATAATATTTAAGATGGTTGACTTACCTGTACCCGCTGAACCATAGAACACCATAAACTTCTGAATATTCTTTGATTCGCCAGATACAATAGAACCTATAGACCATTCAATCTTATGTCTTTCTTCTGGAGAATATAAAGTCGAAATAAGTTTTTCAAATGAAGAATAGTCTCCATCCTCTAGGGGGTATGATAGTCGTTTACTTGCGTAATCCGTCTTATCCGTTTTCATATTTGAGAATATCAATTTGTCATCTAGAGTATGGAAAGAATCCCGCATTTGCCGTTGACAATATTTATGCCAGGCGTCTATCATGCCAGATTCAGCGTCCCACATATGCAGAACGCGAATCGTAGCATCAAATCTATCTTTGTTCTCTTCCGCGTATTTATCAAGTTCTTTATCTATTAATTGTAGTGCGTCTTGTTCATCGGTTGACCATAATCCTCGTTCTTCCAACCATATTGCATAGAAGTCTCCACCTCTAATCATAAGGTCGGAGCTCTTTTTGATTATGAATTTTGGATAGATTTCGATAACGCCTCGTTTCGTACTACGTGTCGAGATCATTAAGAAATCAATCATACCGTTAAGTCCCCTCCTTTATTACTAACAACGTGTTTCTTGATCCATATTTAAAACCTCCTTATAAAAAGCTATCTAAATACCAACACATTTGTTTCCATATTTCAACTTCTCGTAAATCTTCCTTGCAACCCGGAATATGAATAATATTTCCTCGTCCATCAGGTTCGTAATCTCTATCTAAGAATATCTCTATTTGTCCGTATACATAAGCTGAATCAAACTTTCTATCCGTCATCCACGATAAGTCTAGATTATCGAGCATACGCCAGAACCAATAACGAATATCCATTTCACCTGTAATATTTTCCATATGTAGTGCTACCGAAACGATAAGTTCTAATACCGTACAAGGACGGGCCCAGTCCATTATACGAATATCACCACCATCGTTTACATAATACCATCTCATATTTTCACCATCAGCTGCTCGGTTCTCATCATAGTCGACGGAATATCTAAAGCTAATATCGTGTAACATTCCAAATAACTTCATAAATCCCCAGCCGTCTTCATCGTACATAGCTAAGTGATATAACCAATCAAAGTAATCATCCAATACTTCATGCATTATAATCTCCTCCTCTCTTTACCCGGAGACTATAATTGATGAGGTTTCTTCTCGAACGGTGGTTCTTTCAGGTCTGAATAATTCCAATCGTCTCGTAGAATCTCATAGTCCGTTCTATAAATATCATTTCGTACATAGACTGCTGTGGCTCCGAATTCCTCGAATACTTTGAGGTTTTCTAATCCAACGACGACATCCGCTTCTTCAACAACGTCATCCACATCATCCACTAATACGCCATCCGCGAAATAAGTTAGAGTCATAGTATCGTATCCAGGTTCCTCACCAAATTCGGATGGGTCGATGACATATGGATCGTCGTTCGCATATACTTTATGTTGCGGAATATTAACAGTTTGTGGTTTATTATAGTTTGTATATCCGTTTTCTTTAACAATATCTTTAACAACATCAACATCTTGAGGAACCTCTACTTCAACTTGAGGCTCCTCCTCTTTAACTTCATCATGTTTATTTCTATAATATTCACGTACTTCTTCTACTTCTTGTTTAGCGTCTTCTAACGCTTTATTACGTACTAAACAAGCTCCGGCAATAGCGCCAACAGCTAAGCCAGCAGCAAATATAAATAAACCTTTCATATTATTTCTCTCCTTTCTTAATTACAGAATCAACGATAAAGCCGACTGCTCCGCCGACACAAGCTAGAGCCGCCGTAAAAGGATGTTCCTCGATATAAGTTAGAATAAATTCCAATTTATCCATTATCGACGACCCCCTTTTCCATATGCTACGCTACCCATAGCTAATCCAGCAATAAATCCACATGCAAAACCGAAAATCACAGCTTTTTGACGTCCATTCATAATAACATCCTCCTTTATTTTACATTAAATCCCAAATATTTCCATCAACATTAAAGTCTAATAAGATGTTTGTTTCGTATCCATTAACAAACGCACGAACACGTTCTTTGCTCATATCATAAATACCGAAGTCAACAAAGTTATCTCCGTTTGGATTTTCAGGATCATATACCCAACCTACAATTTGTCCAGCTTTAGATTTTTCTAATCCTAACATTTCATAAACATCATTTAAGAATAAACGTCCTTTTGCTCGTAGTAAATCGTTTGCGTATTGTTGTTGAGCTCGTAAGAACATTAAATTGTATTCTGGATCGTTTTGCCAACATGGGCTTGCTGCATCAAAGAAACGTGCATAATCAGAATATAAATTAGGATTCATCATTTTGACAGTTTCAGTAACTGTTGTTTCATTTCCATCTTCATCTACAACGGTTTCAGCAACTTCTTCGGCTTTGATTCCATAACGGATTTCTTTTTCTACTTCTTCTCCCACACGGTCAATGACACGTTGTTTGTATTCTTTGAATGATTTATCAACAGTTAAATAAGCAGCTGATAATGCAGCATTACGTTTTTGCATCACATTATGAGAACCTAATAAACATCCAACTGATAAGACACCAAGCGCAACGGATGGTGCGTATAATTTAGCGATTTTAACACCTGTTTGAACATAATTGATTGTTAAATCTTTTTGTGCGTCTTCTTCTGAATATCGATCTTCATACTCAGGATTTTCTTGAACCGATTTGATTTTATCTCGAGTTTCAGCACATTCATCTAAAATATCATTTAATTTCATTGTTGCTCGACAAGCCGTTACGGTTGTCGCAACGACACCTACAACACCTACACCCATTAAAATTTCAGGGCTATGTTTTTCAACTTTACCTTTCACACCATTATATACATTCATTAATTTTTCTTTCATTTTAATTCGCTCCTTTAATAGATTTTAATTTTTTATAAAGCACATTACCAACACACCAACCGATCGCCATATAACCAGCGACAATCATAAAATTACACATAAGTAACACGCTCCTTAATTATTAATAATAATTACAACTGTTTCTTGGTTGTTTGATGAGTGTCTCATTTTCATACAACCCAAAACGATAAGGCCAGCCATTACGCCAGCCCCTACTGCTAATTCCATTTTATTATCTTTAATAAATTCAACTACTTTTTCTTTTTTATTATCTACAATAGCATCAAAAGCATCAACTGTCATCTCGCGTTTTTTCTCCTTTAAGAAATTTTTAAAGATTTTCATCGTCATTTACCTCCTGTTGCATTTGCTCTAGAATTTTTTCTTCAAGTACATCTTTATAAATTCCAGCAACAAATCCTACTTTTCCCCAATTACGAAGAAAAGAAACACAAGCAGTAATACCTAAAATATAAAGTGCATTCACACCAAATAATTTGAATAATAATAAAGCAAATAAAGCGTCTAAGATTACCATAAAAATCCCTCCTATTTTTAATTAATCAAATGGTAAAGCTTTTGGAAGTTTAAGTAAATATCCATCACGAACACGTTGAACATCTGCACTTCGTAGATGCGTCCATCCGTATTTATTATCGGTATAACTTCCATTAATACCTACTAAATCATATAAGTCAGCCACACTTACCATTCCATAATTATCAATCAAATCTTGCATACGATCAAGAACTTCTTCAGCTTCTCGACGTGTATCTAAAATAATATCATCATAATCATATCCTCGAGCACGAGTTCGTGTTCCTCGATCATAGTCTCGTTCACGTTCATAGTATTTTGTATAGGAAACACGAGATTCGTTTCGGCTACGGTTTTTAGATTTCGCTTCACCGTATAATAACATATCAATACCGCTTGACACCATTTCAGAAATTGCTTTCTTAGCTGCTGGCAACAAGACATCTTGAATAATATAATCTTTAACACTATGTACATCTTCTGTAATAAATGCATCCGCTAATTTTCGAACTTCATTTTTTCGACGAGGTTTACCAGCCGCTACTTGTTGCACTTTTTTAGCAGGAGCTACTTCTCTAGAAGCTTCCTCTTTGCTTTTGTGTGAATTACCTTGGTACTCATTCATAATTAACATCTCCTTTAAATTTTTTATTTAAAAAATAAAAGAAAAAGAAGAGATCGGATTCGAACCGACGACACATGCCTTTTACAGCATTGCTCTACCAACTGAGCTACTCTTCTTTCTCATAATAGCACTTGTAAATTTCGCGTATTACATAAAACGATCGAATCCGTATTGAGGTGGATTATCGAAATGCATCACAATACATGGTTCATCATTTTCAGAAATAGTTGAGCTAAATGAAACTTCAATCATTCCTTTCGAAATATCCCAACCTTGTTCGTAACCAATATCAGTTGCTTTCATTCCGAGTTCGTAATAGAATTCGTTCAATGATAAGATGTTGTCGTTCAATAGCTTGTAGTTCATCTCGTTTACCACTTTCTGAATTCTGTCGATGTCTGATTTGAAGTAACGTCCGGATAGCATATCGTAACATAAGTAATCTCCTTTTCCTAAGCAAGTTACAACCGGTTGAGCATCCACTCGATCTTGAGCAATCGAATCTCGAATTTCTTTTTCTTTCTCTTCACCAACGACTTCTACGACTTTATTACGATATTCCAATAATGCCGATTCAGATAGTTTGTAAGCTCCAGCCAACATTGCACCTCGTTTATTTTGAGTTGTAGTTGCTGCAATAATACAAGCCGCTGAAGTACAATATCCAATGGTTGCTGGAATATAACATTTCCAAGTCTTTTTAACTTTCTCAACAGTTGTTAGCTCTTCCTCTTCTTGAGCTAAAATATCAAGAGCTTTGGGTGTCGCTTTGACAGCTAACACGGTACTTGTCAACATTCCAGCTAATCCTATCCCCACCAAAATCTCAGGACTTTTTTCTGACACCTTGCTAATCACATTATTTCTAACTTCTTTGAAATCCATAACAATACCCTCCTAAATATAAATATTTTGAAAAGCAAAAGAACAAGCCGTTGTGGCTTATTCTCCTTGATTAAGATTAGCTAATTGTTCGGCGATAGCTTTTGCTACTTTTTCATTAACGACCTCTTCTAGTTTTTTATCATTAGCGTAATTCGTAAGCATTGAACCTGCTACTGCAAACGCACTACCTAATAATGCAACCACTTGAACAGTATCGATTTTGAAATTTTTCATAAAAAACACTCTCCTTTAAATTATTTAGTCTTTCTCATAATAGCACTTGTAATTTTCGCGTACTAATAAGTGAATACTTCATAGTCGGCTGAAGGGTCCATATTGAATTTTAATGATAACGCTAACATACCATCGGGTGTTTCGATTTCTTCGAATAATAATTCAATCCATGAGAATCCTAAGCATTCCCAATCTTTAAATGCAGACCAACCTACAGTCTCTCCGATTTCAACTGGAGCTAGATTTAGGAATTCATAGACTTCGTTTAGTTTCATAGCACCTAAGAAGTTGAACATACGATTAATTTTGTATTCAGCCTCTTTGATTTCGTATAGACTCATTTCGAAATATCTTTTTGAATATTCATCGTAGAATAAATGAGTTTCATGAAGTGAACCGTATTGATTAAATAACTCTATTTCTTTTTCTAATTCTTCATCCACTTTAATCGCTCCCTCTTCACCGAATACTTCTTTAACTTTACGTCTGTATTCTTCATATGAACTGTTTAAATATGTATAGGCACTAATCAATGAGGCTTGTTTTGTATAGCTCACTCGATTCATTCCCACAATACATGAAACAGTTGCTAAACCTGTTAGGACGGCTGGAATATAAGCCGGAGCCATCGCTAATACTTTTTCGAATCTGGTTAGTGGTTCGCCATAAACCTCTTGTTTGTATTCGTCTTTTTCTTGTAGTAGTTCTAATGCTTTAGGTGTTGCTTTAGCAGCTAAGACAGCTGTTGTGGCAACTCCAACTACACCCAATCCAGTTAAAATATTCATTCCATTTTCATTGCAAAAAGATTTAATTTTATTCATTTTGATTTCCCCTTTCGATTTTAAAAAATAAAAGACCGCGTGAACGGTCTTTACTTCTGATTAGAATTACTTTTTAAATTTGAATAATGATGATAAAGATTTACCCGCCATTGTTGTGAAGATATGGTCTTCCTCGAATTCACAAATCATACGAGCAAATCCTTTTTTACAAGCAACCTCGATTAAAGGTGCTACTACAACCGCCGTACCGATTTCCAAAACTTTAATGATTTTTTCTTTTTTATCTTTATCCATTTCGTTTTGTCTATCAATGGCTTGCATAGCCTCTTCAAACGCTGCTGATGATTCTTCAGGATTTTCTCCTAATGATTTTGTTAAACGATCATTAATAACCTCAGCTAACAATTTTTTGTTTTCTTTATTCATAATAATCTCTCCTTTATGATAGTTTTTCCTCTCATAATAGTATGAGTTATTTTCGCGTAATTCTAACTAGCAAATATCTTCGTTTGTGTAGTTTGTCGAAGTCATTAATAATCAATTTATAAACATCTTTATCCGCGTCTGTTTCATTAACTTGAAAGTTTCCATTTTGAAATCTAAACTTCACAAATAGCCACGAAATAACAACTCCTAGTAGACATCCGATTATTAAACCGATAACACTGAACTGTGTATATAACCATGAGAAAATAATTCCAAATATAAATCCTAAAATACATAATAGACAACTAATTACATATTCCATTTTATCTCTCCTTTACGATATATCGATCGTTTCGATAGCTGCTCTTCCTCTTATTCTTTTTCGCATCAACGAGTTCATTGATGAATTTAACGTATGATGGATCGTCTGTTAAACGGATATGACTCTGCAATAAATATAAATTTTTAGTTTTTGGTTTCTTATGTTTGATGACGTTGTCGATGATAGTCTTTGCCATATTAAAGCTTTCTAAATGTGTATGACCTTCTTCCCATTCTTTTCTTGTGTTGTACGCAATATATCCTATTTTTTTGCCACTCTTTACTTTTAAAATAATGTAATTCTGTTTTTCGTAAACTTTTTGTGAATTATCGTATTTTTCTTTTTTACTACCAACTCTTTCATCACGCATATCGATCCACCTTACTTTATTTTACTTTTTCGGTATAGCCTAAACTAATCCAACCAGCTCCAGATTTTAATTTACCCCAACCATTTTGAGTTTCGACAATGGTGAATACATCACCTTTTTTAACTGATCCAGTCACTGGATAAGAGACACCAGGACCTTTACGTACGTTTAAGCTATAAGCAGTGACTTTAACCAATTGACTAGACGATGGTGTAGAGGCCGGCGCATTACTGACGCGTTGAGTGTAGCTTAGATTAATCCATCCAACTCCTGATTTTAATTTACCCCATCCATTTTGAGTTGCAACAATTGTATACGCTTCTCCTTTTCCTAATTCTCCTACGACACTATACGAAACGCTAGGTCCCTTACGAACATTCAAAGAATCAGCTGTTACTCTTACTACGTAATTAGTTGATGCTTGATTGCTTACTGCTTGATTAGTAGATGGTGCTGGTTTAGTTGAAGTTGTTCCGCTACTTAAGCTTGCATCACAACGTCCAGCTTTAATTTCTCCTAATACCCAGTTCACACGTCCTTTAAATCCTTCCCAACGTCCTTCATCTCGAATACGGTGAGGACAGTTTTTACCATTTGATGCAAAATCATGATGTTGTTTTAAAGATTCAATGCCCAATCCGTGTTGGTATAATAATCTCGCACAAACATAAACCGCATTTTCTTCAGCTCTTGTGTATCTAGCTCCTCCTGATTTTGAATAACAGATTTCAACCCCAATACCATAACGATTTCCTTGTCCACTACCGCCATCACCAGCATGCCAAGCATTTCGATTTAATGGTAATCCTTGAACCACACTTGAATCTCCGCATGCAATATGGAATGAAACTTGATTGTTGTTACTAATCATATAAGCCACTTCATTTTCTGGACTTGCATCATTATAGGTGTTATGAACCACGACATATTTAGGTTTCATTGAATATGGACATTTAACCGAATATTTGTTACTTGAAACTAAGTTTTGTTTAAAAATATAATTTGATTGACTCATTATAAGTTCCCCTTCCGTTTTGATAAATTCTTCTGATAATTCATAATCCTCTGCTTGATTGTAAACAGAATCAGACTCTGTTTGATCAAACAAAATATCATTACAATCGAATACAAACATTTTATTCTCCTCCTATTTGATAATCACTTCGATAGCTTGAGAATATCCAAGTTTTTCAAATAGTGCTTGAACTTGACGTACAGTTAGTTGATCAATTTTGTTTCGAACGCTATCTCGAGCCATGTATTTTTCAACATACTCGATACCTTTTGTGTCAAATGAATCTTCCCATTGACGAGTTGCTTTTTCGGCATCTTGCTTGTTGGATAGAATGTTAGCCGAACATTCAAGATCTAGTCGAACAAATGAATTTGCTACTCGGTGATAAGCCTTTTCGTCAATTGTAGCTCTTGGGACTTCAATTACGATTTTATTTTCTGTTACTTTCATAATCGTTGCCTGACTTAAATTGATTGATAAAGCATAATAGAAATCGGCCGTTCCGACTAATTTATACTCGCTTTTAAAACCTAAAATACTATCGCGTTTGTATGAATACGTATGTCTAATCGTAATCGTGCTGTCTAAAACTTTAAAATTACATTCCTCATTCAGTTGTTCTTTTAATGTTGAAATATCAATTAGTGTCTCCGTATAGTTATGCTTTTGATCGGTAATGTTTTGTTGAATTTGTAAATCTTTTTCGAGTTGATTAATTTCGTATTGTTGATTAATGATAACTCCAGAAATCACAACACCCGTTAAACCAACTGCAATCACCTTTGTTTTTAATTTTTTCGCACTCATTAAAACCCTCCTTAAAATATAAAAACGAAAAGAGTAGGTCGCGGCTAGGCCAGCTTAACTCACAAGGAGTCCTACTCTCTTCATTAAAGGGCTTGTAATTATCGCGTACCTTCTTTGCTTTTTGATGTTACACCGTCTAAACCTTTAGTTGAATTATCATTCCAGATTCCAAGGAATGCTGTAATAACCGCTACGATTGCAACTGGATTAAGAAGAATATCCATTAATGCTTGAAATAATAAATTCCAACTAGTTAAGGTTTGGAAATCGATACCTGCCGCACTAAAAATTAAAGCAAATACTGATAACCAAAAATATGGGTTTTTAAGTTTCTCCATGTTATTCACCTCCTAGAATCCAAAAATTGAATATAAGAAATTTCGTGTTTGGTCTATTTCTTCTTCCAAATCTACATCTTTTGTTCGACTTCTCTGAATGCCTAGTCTGTATAATCTATTGTGTGATTTCCATTCGCTAATATACGATGACTTAGTTCGTGTTACAGATAATCCTAATTCTTTACGTTTTTGCATGATCTCTTCCACTGCCTGCTCAATTTCTTCATTCGAGTATTTATAGCTGTCGTAAACTTTTGTGTATGTTTCACGATAATCCACTTGCATGACACCACCCCCTTTCAAATTAATAAACCGAATAGTACGGATATAATCGCACTAAATACGGCCATACCCATCGATATAAATACGCCCGTTTGTTGTTTTTTGTTTTCTTGTAATGATCCTCTTACGAATTCTTCCATGGTATCGTTTCTTCTTTCTAACGATTTGATGGTTTTATCATGTTCTCTATTCTGAGCTTCCAGAGAATCAATTCTAGCGGATAATTTTTGCTCTTCGATATTGGATAATTTAGCTTTTACAAAGGACATGTCCTGAACAAGCTGTAGAAGTAATTCTTGTATTTTATCTTCTCCCATATTATCCCTCCTTTTATATCAAAATAAAAAGAGTGTTTTAAACACTCGTTTTTGTTATTAAACTATTACGCAATTGTTCCTAAACTAATAATCAAAACTTCTATCGCTACCAGCACCGACTCTAATTATGTCTACGTGTTTAGTCGTTTGATTAACAATAACAACATCAAAAGCACATTCTTTAGTCGTTCCCAACACGCGATGTTCAGGTTGATTAACATTAAATTTTGAGAAATCCTTTTCATAAACACCCTCATTTAAAATCTGA
>ERZ808026.319-NODE-319-length-10501-cov-2.673638_pt1 | contig 10501 bp, 9 predicted proteins | sample MGYA00380182_ERZ808026 | MGnify/ENA primary metagenome ERZ808026 (study PRJEB31490, sample SAMN06133376) | cow dung metagenome | isolation source: H9 | host: cow | place: China: Chengdu | collected 2015-05 ... | reverse complement strand
CTTCGCGCAACTCGCGCACATCTGAATATTGCAAGAAGGGCATGATGCTTGGTGTATGCAGGGTAAACATCCATTTGCCTGCCTGACCGCGCTCAGCTGCTACCTTTGCAGCGTTTTGAACGAGTGCATCGGGCAGGCCTGCCAACTTAGCCTTATCGTCAATTACAAATTGATAGTTGTTCGTTTCAGCCAAAAGGTTTTGACCGAACTTCACTTGCAGCATAGCGATTTCGCCGTTCAATTCCGAGAGCTTCTTCTTGTCCGCTTCGCTCAGGAGTGCACCACCGCGTACGAAGTCCTTGTAGGTTTCTTCCAAGAGTTTCTTTTGCTCCTTAGTCAAGTTTTCCTTCCCCTGGTTGTCGTACACATACTTCACCTTCTTGAACAGCTCCTCGTTCATGCTAATCAAGTCGCCGTGTTTCGAGAGTAAGGGAGAAACCTCGCGGCTCACCTTGTTCAATTCATCGTTAGAGTGAGCGTTGGTTTGACCATAGAATACATAACTCACCTTATTCAACAACTGACCACTACGATCCAAAGCAGCAATAGTATTTTCGAACGTAGGTACCGCTCTATTGACCACAATCGCACGAATCTCTTGCAATTGCTCCTCCATACCCTTCAGGAAGGCGGGCATATAGTGCTCGTTCTTGATTTTATCAAACGGAGGCACTCCAAATGGTGTGTCGTACTCGGCAAAGAATGGGTTAGTATTTGCCACCTCATTAATCAACATAGGCTCATTCTCATTAGCCACGGCATTAGTCACTGCGAGAGTAAACGCTGCCGATAGAGTTAAAATCGTTCTTTTATTCATAATTATAGAAATTTTCATGGCGAAATTACTAAAAAATATCCTTATCACGCGCATCTGCCCCCCCTTATTTCACAAGATCTATGATAATATACAGGCAAGGGGGGGGATTTATATGTCTGAAAAAAGGTCTAACCTTTTTAAAATTTCGCGACGCCTCGTCAAAAAAAGGTCTAAGATAATTTTAACGAGGTCTAACCCTAATCCGAAAGGAATAAAATGTATCAAAAAATAAATCCAATGTCGAACAATCGGCCTCACTTATATTTGGTAAAAGTCGGTGGTAAAATCGTAGAAGATCCTGCGGCACTGAAACTATTGTTAACTGCCTTTTCTGCTTTGCCAGGCTGTAAAGTCCTGGTGCACGGCGGCGGAAGGACGGCAACAGACGTGGCAGCTCAACTCAGTATCGAAACAAAGATGGTCGGAGGCCGTCGCATCACAGACGCTGACATGTTGCGCGTGGTGACTATGGTCTACGCTGGGCTGGTTAACAAAAATGTCGTGGCGCAACTCCAAGGAATGGGCATCTCTGCTATCGGCATGACGGGAGCAGATGCCGACGTGATTAGGGCTAACCGCCGACCTGTCGGAGAAGTCGATTATGGCTTCGTGGGGGATGTTTCGCGTGTCGATGCGTCGCGTCTTTCACTCTTGCTCAAAGGGGGCATCACCCCCATCTTGGCACCATTGACCCACGACGGCGCAGGGCAGATACTAAATACCAATGCCGACACCATAGCCGGCGAAGTGGCTGCAGCGCTCGCCGAGGAATTTGACGTAGAATTGCTCTACGTTTTCGAATATCCCGGCGTGATGCAAAACCCCGACGACTTGACATCAGTAATACCACATATCAATCGCGAAAAGTTTGACCAACTGGTAAAAGATGGAGTCGTCGCAGGCGGTATGTTACCTAAACTTGAAAATTGCTTAAAGGCCGTAGAGCGAGGCGTTCACCAAGTGCGCATTACACGACTTGAAGAAAGCGCGGCAACAGGGGAAAATGTCATAAACTCAGATGCCGCAGAAACATCCCAACGTGTCGGTCGCTTTGCCCCAGGTACATTGATTACACTATCTTGAAGAAAAAATAACGCAATATGGACAACGAAAATAAAATCTCTTTGCAGGAAATCTCGGCGCCGAAGAATCAGCCCATCCTTATTAATGGTGAACAGGTGGAAGTGATGGCGCCCGCTGGTTCCAGAGAATCTTTGGCGGCGGCTTTGCAAGCTGGTGCCGACTCTATTTACTTTGGTATCGAGGCTTTGAATATGCGCGCTCATTCGGCGAGCCGTTTTACTATAGACGACTTGCGCGACATCGCTACAATTTGTGCTGAACGCGGAGTGAAGTCTTATCTCACGGTGAATACGATCATTTATGACGACGACCTGGAACTGATGCGCCAGATTTGTGATGCTGCCCACGAGGCGGGCATCTCTGCTGTCATTGCGGCGGATGTGGCCGTGATGGACTACTGCAATCGTATCGGACAAGAAGTGCATCTGTCTACACAGCTGAATATTTCCAATACAGAAGCCTTGCGCTTTTACGCACGCTTTGCCGACGTTGTCGTTTTGGCGCGCGAGTTGAATATGTTCCAGGTGCACCATATCCGACAATTTATCGACCGCGAACAAATCAAGGGTCCCTCGGGCGAACCTCTACGTATCGAGATGTTCTGTCACGGCGCCTTGTGCATGGCCGTTAGCGGAAAGTGTTATCTCTCCTTGGACAATCTCGGACGTTCTGCCAATCGTGGCGAATGTATGCAAGTGTGCCGCAGAGCCTACACCGTGCGCGACCGAGATACGGGCGTGGAACTCGATATAGACAATAAATATATAATGAGTCCAAAGGATTTGAAAACTATCGGTTTCATCGACAAAATGGTCGGTGCCGGTGTGCGTGTTTTCAAAATCGAAGGACGTGCTCGCAGTGCAGAGTATGTGTACAATGTAGTACGTTGTTACAAGGAGGCGTTGCAAGCTGTGGCTGATGGTACGTTTACGCCAGAGCGCGTCGCAGAGTGGGACGAAAAACTCTCGACTGTTTTCAACCGTGGTTTCTGGGATGGTTACTATCAAGGACAAAAACTCGGCGAATGGAGTGAAAAGTATGGCTCAAGTGCTACCGAGAAAAAAGTCTACGTAGCCAAGGGCGTAAAATACTTCTCGCGCCTCGGTGTAGGTGAATTCTATGTCGAAGCAGGCGAAATCAATGTGGGCGATCGCCTATTGCTTGTCGGTCCGACTACAGGTGTACACTATCTGACAGCTACCGAAATCCATTTTGCAGATAAGGGTGCGATACAGACTGCCAAGAAAGGTCAGGTCGTATCAATACCTGTGCCCGACAAGATCAGACCTTCAGACAAACTCTATAAACTTGTGAAAAATGAACCTGCTTTTTGATTTCGGTGGGGTCTTGGTAGATCTCAACAAGCAAAGATGTATTGATGCCTTTGCCGGACTCGGCTTCGATATTCGTCCTTTCCTGGGCACATACGCTCAGGCTGGCGTGTTTGCACAGTTGGAAAGAGGGGAACTGTCCGTTGCGGAGTTCTGCAAAGAATTGCGAAGATTGAGCGGGCGCGCCGATTTGTCCGATGAAACCTTGGTCAAGGCGTGGGAAAGTTACCTAATGGACGTACCAGCCGAACGTTTGGAGACATTGCTTAGGGCAAAGAAGAATTATCCCATTTATTTATTGAGCAATACCAACGAGATTCATTGGCGACAAGGCAGGGAAGAGTTTTTCAGATACAAAGGCTTGCACGTAGAAGACTTCTTCGACGGCGTGTTCCTATCCTACGAGATGGGAATAGAGAAACCGCACCCAGCAATATTCGACAAGGTGGTCGAAGGTATTGGTTGTGCGCCGTCAGAAATACTCTTTTTTGACGATAGTGAAGTCAATTGTGAAGCAGCGCGTAAGCAAGGTTTGTTGGCGCGCTTGGCTCCTGCCGACAGTGCTTGGTTGAAGGATTTTGATGAAACGGGAAAATTGACTTTTACCCCTTGATATAAATTAGGGAAAAGAATTTGTAGATAAAAAATGACGGTTTTATCGTCAAAAACGCGATCTAATAGAAACGAAACAACGCGAAAGGGAAAAAAGATAATGGAGATATTTGCCATCGATTCGTTTGCGAAGCCCCAGGCTTTGGATAGTCGTTCGCACAGTGGATATTGTGCGACGATAGGCTTTTTTGATGGTGTGCATCTCGGACATCGTTTCCTGTTGGAGCAGGTGAAGCATTATGCGGCTTTGGATAGTTTGCAAACGATGGCGATCACTTTCTCCGAGCATCCACGTCGTGTGCTCAATCAAGCGTATCAGCCCTCGCTCCTCACTACCCGTGAAGAGCGCATCTCATTGTTGTCGCACGAGGGTTTGGATGCTTGTGCCGTGCTGCAGTTTTCGCGCGAAATGGCTTCACTTTCTGCCTATGAGTTTATGCAAAAATGCCTTGTTGAGGCACTTGGTGTGAAAACCCTGGTGATTGGTTATGATCATCACTTTGGAAAAAAGAGCGCAGAAGGTTTCCTGGATTATCAGCGCTACGGCTGCGAATTGGGAATCCAGGTGGTCGAGGCGCGTCCCCTGACCTGCGGTGATTATACCGTCAGTTCCTCGCTTGTACGTAAATCCCTGGAGCAAGGCAATGTCGTTCTCGCAGCACAAGCCTTGGGCAGAAACTATAGTCTGCACGGAACGGTGGTGCATGGTCATAGAGTAGGGGGCGAAATCGGTTTTCCTACGGCAAATCTCCAGCCCCAATGCTCACAAATACTGGTACCCGGCATCGGCGTCTATGCCGGATGGGCACAGGTCGACGGCGAAACGTATGGCGCAATGATTAATATCGGTCGACGTCCGACTCTGGACAATGGTGACAACGTCTCGATCGAAGCCCATCTGTTTGATTTCACTGGCAACCTTTACGAAAAAGAAATCACCCTGTCTTTTGTAGAAAAAATGCGCGAAGAAATGAAATTTGCTGATATATCTGCGCTCGTAGATCAACTGAATTGCGACGCCGCTGCCGCAAGAAGAATATTGTTTTTATGAAAAATGCTCTATTATTAATATTAGTATTTCTTGGCTCTCAAGTTTTGGCTACATGTATGGCACTTTTGGCGGTGAATATGCCGAATTTGATTGCCGGTGCAGGGCTTGATGAAACATTGCTCCTGGACAATCCGCATATATCGCTCTACACTTTGCTCGTTGTAGACTTTCTGGTGATAGGTCTCCTCGCTCTGACAAAAGTTTGTCGCAGGGAAGCCTTCGTGCGCCGGATTCGCTTAAGTCAGCGCGAGGTAGTAATTGGGCTATGCGCATTCTTCTTGCTCGTGCTCGGCACCTCCTTTTTTCTGGTCCTGACACCCCTGCCCGACGGCGGTTCTACGGCACTTTTCTCCAGTGTCAAGGGCGATTGGCTCTGCTTATTGCTGCTCTGCGTCGTAGGGCCGTTGACCGAAGAAATGATCTTCCGCGAAGGTATATTGAGAAGTTTGATACAGTCCAATTGGCATCCTATGGTAGCCGTTGCCGTGTCTGCTGCAGCCTTTGCTCTGGTGCATGGCAATCTGGCACAGATTATTCCAGCCCTGATTCTCGGTATCGCTCTCGGTATGTTCTATCTGCGCACAGGCAATCTGTGGTTTTGTACCGTAGCCCATGTGCTCAATAATAGCATCGCTGTGCTATCACTCCACTGGCCAAAGACCGAAAGTTGGATGCAGGATATGCCAAGTCTGTCGTTGAGTATTTGTGCCCTATTGGCGTTTGGCGCAGGTGCTTTCTTGCTCTATAAATGGTGGGGTATGAAAACCTTGCCCCAGGGATAGTGGGTAGAAAAGTTGCGGTGAAAACGCCGATTTTTGAGAAATTCTATATTGAGTAAGGTGTCGGTGAATAGCAGTTTTACCGATGAAATGGCATAAAAATAATTGTAGGAAATGAAAATAGGTAATATCGATTTGGGCGAACGTCCCTTGCTTTTAGCCCCGATGGAGGATGTCACAGATATCGGTTTCCGTCTGCTCTGTCGGCAGTTGGGCGCCTCGATGGTGTATTCAGAGTTTGTGGCCGCCGACGCCTTGGTACGTATGGTCAATAAAAGTCTCGAGAAGTTGACCGTCTGCGACGAGGAACGCCCAGTGGTGATACAGATCTACGGCAAGGACCCCATAGCCATGCGCGATGCGGCACAGATCGTAGTAGAGCGCGCACGCCCCGACGTGCTGGACATCAACTTCGGTTGTCCCGTGAAAAAAGTAGCGGGCAAGGGTGCCGGAGCAGGGATGTTGCAGAATGTGCCCCTGATGCTCGAGATCACCCGCGCCGTAGTCGATGCCGTAGACCTGCCCGTGACCGTCAAGACCCGACTGGGCTGGGATGATAGTCATAAGATCATCGTGCCCCTGGCTGAGCAACTGCAAGATTGCGGTATTCAAGCCCTCACCATACACGGACGAACCCGAGCACAGATGTATACTGGCGAAGCCGACTGGACATTGATTGGCGAGGTGAAGAACAATCCCCACATGCACATCCCTATCATTGGCAACGGCGACGTCTGTTGTGCCGACGATGCCCGCCGCGGTTTCGAACAGTATGGTGTCGATGCCGTGATGATCGGACGAGCTACATTCGGTCGCCCATGGATTTTCAAGGAAATCAGAGATTCTGAAGGATTTTCGCCCATTTCATCGGCAGAAACCGAGGCAGTGATCGATAGCCAATACGCACCATTGACCCCAGACTGGATGCTCGATGTGCTCAAGGCACAGGTGCTGCAAAGCGTAGAACGCGCCGGCGAACGTGGCGGTATCCTGCACACACGCCGCCATTTGGCCGCTACACCGCTCTTTAAGGGAATTCACAATTTCCGTCAGACCCGCATCGATATGCTTCGCGCCGAAACCGTCGAGTCACTCTTTGAAATCATGGAACGTGTGCGCGGCATGTTGCCACGTTGATTTTTTATTGTCAAAAGTATAGAAAAAGAGACCACGAAAAAACCTTGGAAAAATTTCGCGACGTCTCGTTAAAAAAAGGTCTAATGTTTTTTAAAAAAGGTCTTGGGTTTTTTGAAAAAGGTTAGACCTTTTTTTACACCCATGGAATGCCCTCTCTTTTTTAGAACATAAATATACTATGAAAACACTCTTTCTGCTCCTTCCGATTGTATATCTGCTCGGCAATGGTTATTTGTTTCTGCGTTCCCTTCAAGCCCTGTCGTTTTTGCCCTTGTGGGGTAAGGTTGTCTTCGGCCTGTTGTTTTGGCTCATAGCCTTTTCGCTATTTGCCGCAATAGGTCTGCGCGAGTTTGCCTTGCCCGATTGGCTCCTGCGCACGCTCCATACCGCTGGCTCAGTGTGGATGGTCTTTCTGCTCTACGCCGTTTTGCTACTCATCGTAGCCGATGTGGTCAAAAGGTTTGTGCCCACAATGGGCCACTCCCTGTGGTACGCACTGCCCGTCGCCTGCCTGATATTAGTCTACGGCTACATCAACTACAAGCACCCCCGCGTGGAAGAAATCAAGGTGACCACTGCACGCAAGACCGAGGGGCAAACCCTACGTATTGTGGCCGTCAGCGATGTCCACCTAGGTTACGGCACAGGTGTGTCTGCGCTCCAGAAATACGTCGACCTGATCAATGCAAAGCAACCCGATGTCGTCCTCATCGCCGGCGATTTGATAGACAATAGTATCCAACCCCTGATAGGCCAACCCTTTGACAAAGTCCTCGCCCAAATCCATGCGCCACAAGGCATCTATATGGTGCCCGGCAACCACGAGTATATCAGTGATGTCAACAAGGTGAAGCAATATTTGAAGCAGACCCCTATCACCCTATTGCAAGATAGCATCGTGACCCTGCCAGGTGGTATACAATTGCTGGGCCGAGACGACAGGTCCAACAAGCATCGCCAACCCCTTTCGTGGCTACTCGAACGTACAGACCGCAGCCGCCCCGTCATCGTGCTGGACCATCAGCCCTATCACCTTGCCCAAGCCGATTCATTGCAAGTCGATCTGATGATTTGCGGCCACACGCATCGCGGTCAGGTATTCCCCCTCAATCTAATGGTCGATCGTATGTACGAGCAGAGTCATGGCTACCGTCAGTGGCAACATGCACACATCTGGGTATCCAGTGGATTGTCGCTTTGGGGGCCGCCCTTCCGCATCGGCACGCATAGCGATTTGGCAGTGATTGAAATCTCGGGTGTTTAATCCCCAAAGTCACTGTGCTTATGACCCATTTTGCTGAAAAAACGCTTTTAGTGACAAAATTTAAGTCCACCATGTACTAAAAATGCTAAAAAAAGCACGATAAAAGCAAGTGGCTCAAAATAAATCTGTAACTTTGTGCGATTTATAGAAGTATTTCACAATTTTTTAAGTAAAAATAAGATGAACGTTATTACAAAGACCGTCTCGTTGCCTGATGGACGCACCATCAGTATTGAGACTGGAAAACTTGCTAAGCAAGCTGATGGATCCGTAATGTTGCGTATGAACAACACCATGTTGCTCGCAACAGTTTGTGGGGCAAAAGATGCAAACCCCGGCACTGACTTCATGCCCCTTCAGTGCGACTACAAAGAAAAGTACTCTGCTGCAGGCCGCTTCCCCGGTGGTTTCACAAAGCGCGAAGGCCGTGCTTCAGATTATGAAATATTGACTTCACGTCTCGTGGACCGCGCTTTGCGTCCCCTCTTCCCCAGCGATTATCACGCTGAGGTGTACGTGAACATCACCCTCTTCTCTGCCGACGGCGTAGATATGCCCGACGCACTCGCTGGTTTCGCTGCAAGTGCTGCTTTGGCATGTTCAGATATCCCCTTCGACGGCCCAATCTCTGAAGTACGTGTGGCGCGCATCAACGGCGAATACGTAGTGAACCCTACATTCGAACAATTGGAAGGCGCAGACATGGACCTCATGGTAGCTGCAACTATGGACAACATCATGATGGTGGAAGGCGAAATGAACGAAGTGCCCGAAAGCGCTCTGCTCGAAGCCCTCAAGGTGGCTCACGAAGCTATCAAGCCTATGTGCCAATTGCAAATCGACTTGATGAAGGAATTGGGCACTGACGTGAAGCGTGAATACTGCCACGAAGTGAACGATGAAGAATTGCGCGAACAAGTGAAGAAGGAATGCTACGACGCATGCTACGCTATCACTAAGCAAGGACTCGAAAAGCACGCACGTCTCGAAGCATTCGAAGCTGTACGCGAAAACTTCAAGGAAGCTTACGCTGCTGCTCATGCTGATATGGCTGCTGAAGAATTGGACGAAAAGAACGGTTTGATCGACAAATACTACCATGACGTAGAAAAGGACGCTATGCGTCGTTGCATCTTGGACGAAGGTATTCGTCTCGATGGCCGTCAAACTACCGACATCCGTCCTATCTGGTGCGAAGTGTCACCTCTGCCCATCCCCCACGGTTCAAGTATCTTCACACGTGGTGAGACACAAAGTCTCTCAACCGCTACATTGGGTACAAAGTTGGACGAAAAGATGGTAGACGACGTATTGGACAAGAGCTACATGAAGTTCTTGTTGCACTACAACTTCCCTCCATTCTCTACAGGTGAAGCTCGTGCATCACGTGGCGTAGGTCGTCGTGAAATTGGTCACGGTCACTTGGCATGGCGCGGTCTGAAGGGTCAAATCCCCGCAGACTTCCCCTACACAGTACGTGTGGTGAGCGATATCCTCGAATCAAACGGTTCGTCATCTATGGCAACAGTTTGTGCTGGTACTTTGGCGTTGATGGACGCTGGTGTGCCCATCGCAGCTCCCGTCAGCGGTATCGCAATGGGTCTGATCAAGAATCCAGGAGAAGACAAGTATGCAGTGCTTTCAGACATCCTCGGTGACGAAGACCACTTGGGCGATATGGACTTCAAGACCACTGGTACATTGAAGGGCCTCACCGCTACACAAATGGACATCAAGTGCGATGGTCTCTCTTACGAAATCCTCGAAAAGGCTTTGGCACAAGCTAAGGCTGGCCGCGAACATATCCTGGGCGAAATGATGAAGACACTGAGCGAACCTCGCGCAGACTTCAAACCTCATGTACCACGCATCGAAGCTATGGAAATTCCTAAGGAATTCATCGGTGCTGTGATTGGCCCTGGTGGTAAGATCATCCAAGGTATGCAGGAAGAAACTGGTGCTACTATCACTATCGACGAAGAAGATGGCGTAGGCAAGATCCAGGTGTGCGGTGCAAACAAGGCTATCATCGATGCTGCTATCGCTAAGATCCGTGCTATCGTGGCAATCCCCGAAGTGGGCGAAGTGTACGATGCTAAGGTCGTAAGCATCATGCCTTACGGTTGCTTCGTTGAATTCATGCCAGGCAAGGAAGGTTTGCTCCACATTAGCGAAATCGCTTGGAAGCGCCTCGAATCAGTGGAAGAAGCTGGTCTGAAGGAAGGTGACACTATCAGCGTGAAGTTGCTCGAAATCGACGAAAAGACTGGTAAGTTCCGCCTCTCACACAAAGTGCTCGAAGAAAAACCTGAAGGATGGGAAGACCGCCCAGCACGCCGTTCCCGTCGCGAAGGCGAAGGTCGTCCAGCACGTCGTGAAAACAAAGAGTAATTAGGTCATAACCTGATATAGTCAAAGGTCTTGAAG